>Ga0114129_10004538_pt1 | contig 19600 bp, 12 predicted proteins | sample RhiMetdeltSRZDD1_FD_80071 | JGI IMG/M metagenome (GOLD analysis project Ga0114129, IMG submission 80071) | Populus rhizosphere microbial communities from Tennessee, USA - Rhizosphere MetaG P. deltoides SRZDD1 (version 2) (version 2) | ecosystem: Host-associated > Plants > Roots > Rhizosphere >...
GCCAACAGATTTGGCGGAAGTGCACGTGGTGATTCCTTAGGTAATCGACAACGAGCCGCACAGCGAGACATCGGCCGGCAAGGCGGCAATCTCGGCAGCCAAAACCGCGGAGGTATTGGTGACCGAGGTGGCGTTGGCGATCGCGGTGGTGTGGGTAATCGAGGAGGCGTCGGTGATCGCGGAGGCGTTTCAAACCGCGGGGGCGCTGGAGTCAGCGATCGATCGGGTATCGGGTCCAATCGTGCTAGCGGGGGAGCGAGTGGCGACCGCGTTGGCAATCGAAGTATTGGCAGCAGCTCAGGAGGAAGCCGTGGCGGCTTTGGCGGAGGCGACGGGGGATTTGGCGGTGACCGAGCGCGTTCAAGCAGCAGCCGCGGATCTTCCAGCATGGGAGGTTTTGGCGGTCGCAGCAGTGGTGGCTTTAGCGGCGGCGGCGGCAGTCGCGGCGGCGGCGGCGGTGGTAGTCGCGGTGGCGGTGGTGGTCGTGGCGGCGGCGGAGGCCGAAGGCGGTAACGCGGTCATGGAAAGGAGCAACACGATGAATACAACAAATCATTTTTCGAAAACCCAATTCTGGCCCGTCTTAATCGGCATTTCGCTACTCGTTTTGATTGCGGCACCTACCGGTGCGCAAACCAGTGCTGCTGCTAAGGCGAAAACATTCGCTACAGCTCAGGAAGCCGCGAATGCGCTAATCGAGGCTGCCGAAAAATATGACGAGGTTGCGCTCTCTGAAATTCTCGGGCCCGACAGCTACGACATCATTCACACGGGCGAACCCGCTCGCGATCGTGAAGTAGCTCAGAAGTTTGCCGAACAGGCGCGGATCAAAACCAACGTCGCATTGCAGCCGAAGAACCCACGTCGCGCGGTCCTTGAGATCGGCGAAGACAATTGGCCGTTTGCTGTTCCCATCGTCAAAGTGGGTCCAACGTGGTCGTTCGATGCGAAAGCCGGCCGTCAGGAACTTCTGTACAGACGCATCGGTGGGAATGAGCTCGATGCTATTGCAATCTGCCGTGGCTATGTTGAGGCGCAACACGAGTACGCACTGCAGAAACGCGGCACTTCCGGCGTCAATCATTACGCACAACGAATCATAAGTACCCCGGGACAACAGGACGGATTAGCCTGGCAGAATGCTGATGGAAGTTGGGATGGTCCAATCGGTGAGAAAGTCGCCGCGGCAATTGCGCGAGGTTACTCAAGCAGAACTGAACCGTACCACGGCTATTTCTTCAAGGTTCTGAAAGGTCAAGGACCCGCTGCACCGCTGGGCGAGTTGGACTTTGTAGTTAAGGACGTGATGATCGGCGGCTTCGCGCTCATTGCGTTTCCTGCCCAATACCGAGTGACCGGCGTGCAGACCTTCATGGTTAGCCATGACGGTGTGGTCTATCAAAAGGACCTTGGTCCAAAGACGCTCGAGCTAGCTCAGGCAATCGATCGATTCAATCCCGACAAGACTTGGACGCCCGTGACGGACGACAAGTGAAGCTCTCTCAATGCGTTCTCTGCGGCCTCTGTGTCTCTGTGGTGATCATTGTGTACGTAGCAAATCACAAATCACCACAGAGACAGAGGACACGGAGGATGCATCAGCGGATGGTTGCAAAGTGAGTTCATGAAGAAACTAACTGTTTTCACACTTACCTGGTTGATTGCAGTGCCGATCAGCGCACAGCAAACACGGACCGAAAAAGATCTATTGGGCGAAAAGCAGATACCCGCTGAGGCCTACTACGGCGTGCAGACCGCTCGCGCGCTTGAGAACTTCAAACTCTCGGGCGTCCTAATCAACCACTATCCTGGCTTTGTCGAAGCCTGGGCCATGGTGAAGTTGGCCGCCGCACGTGCGAACACAGACGTCGGCGCGATGAAAAAGGAGCGGCTGGCTGCGATCGAAAAAGCTTGTCAGGCTGTTCTTGCCGGCAGATATCACGATCAGTTTATCGTCGACTGGTATCAAGGCGGCGCTGGAACTTCGACCAACATGAACGCGAATGAGGTGCTCGCGAATGTTGGTCTGGAACTAACGGGACATAAAAAGGGCGAGTATCAGTTTCTTGAGCCTCATGATGATCTCAACATGTCGCAGTCGACAAACGATTCATATCCGACTGCAATCAAAGTCGCATTTCTCCTGCGTAACGACCGGCTGATTGCGGAACTACAAAAGCTCGTTGCTTCGTTCCGGCTAAAAGGTGATGCGTTTCTCGAAATCGTCAAGATGGGGCGCACCGAGATGCAGGACGCGGTTCCGATGACAGTCGGTCAGGAATTCCACGCATTCGCGGCGAGTCTCGAAGACGAGATCAAGTTGCTTCGTGATTCGGAGAAGTACCTCTACGCCGTCAACATGGGGGCAACCGCAATCGGCACTGGCATAAACGTGCCAAAAGGTTATCCCGAGAAATGCGCAGAACATTTAGCGAAGCTAACGGGGAAGCCGATTGTTGCAGCCACTGACATGCTATCTGCTACGTGGGACCAACAAGGCTTCGTTGTTTATTCCTCCGCGTTGAAGAGTCTTGCCATCAAACTCTCCAAGATCTCCAGCGACCTAATCTTACTCACGTCTGGTCCACGTGCGGGATTGGCTGAAATCAACTTGCCGGCGTTACAACCCGGGTCGTCAATCATGCCGGGCAAGGTGAATCCTGTGATTCCGGAAGTAATGAACATCGTCGCATTTCGCGTGATGGGAAATGATTACAGCGTGACCTTGGCAGCGCATAGTGGACAGTTGCAACTTAATGCTTACGAGCCACTCGCCGGCTTGGCGGTACTCGAATCGCAAAGTCTTCTCTACAACACCTCAAATGCGTTTCGCACGAAATGCATTGATGGCATCACCGTGAACGAACGCGTGCTGTCGCGCTACATGGAAACTACTGTTGGCATTGTTACTGCGCTCAATCCGGTACTTGGTTACGAGAAGGCAACGGAACTCGCGAACGAAGCCTACAAGAGCGGCAAGGGAATTCTCGAAATCATCAGGGAGAAACACATCCTGACTGAAGCACAAATCAAAGATCTGCTCGATCCGGTGAAGCTGAGTGGCTTGGATAAGAGCAAGTACAAAAAGACTCAATGAAGTTGATGGCCCCCAGAAGGAGAAACGAGATGAGTAAAAAAGATAGGATTGCTAAACCGAAGTCCGAATCTGTATCGCAACCACATAAAGATCAGCTTGTTGGCTCTGATGGGTTGATTTCGCAGGAGATCCCAACTGGTGTGGATCGCCGGACGTTCGTAATGCGGAGCGCCGTGATCGGCGCAGCCGCCGTGATGACAGGCCGCCTTGTCTCCGCACAGGATAGAAGTCTGAAAGCGTTCAACGAGTCGCTGACACCGCAGAAGTCTGCCCCGCCAACGCCACAGCTATCCAGCGACCTCGACGTCGTCAAGAAGGGCAAAGGCCCAGTGATGACAGTGATAGATGAGTTCTACAAGGTAGGGCCCGGCCCCTCGAGCTCGCATACGATCGGTCCGATGCGCATAACTTACGATTTTTATCAAAGGGCAACGAAACTGCCGGCGGACCAACTCGCGAAGGCTACTGCGTTGCGGGTCCACTTGTTCGGAAGTCTCAGCGCCACTGGTAAAGGACACGGCACAGAGCGTGCGGCGCTCGCCGGACTCGTGGGTAAAGAACCGGCGACGGTCGATCCGCTGTTTCTAGATAGCTTGCGCGACAAGCCTGATCAGTCGTTTCCGGTGAAAATCGGTCAAAAAACAATCAACGTTACGCTTAAGGACATCATTTACGACGCCACCAAGGGTGACTTCAAACATCCAAACACGATGACCTGCAAGCTCATGGCCGGCAATGACGTCCTACTCGAGCAAGAGTATTACTCGGTTGGCGGCGGTTTTATCGAGTGGAAAGGCTATACACCACCGAAGAAGAACGCTCCGAAGTATCCGTTCTCAACCATGAAAGAGCTTCGGGCGCACGCCGATAAAAACAAGATCTCAATTGCACAAGTAATGCTTGCCAATGAGATGTCGATCGCCGGCAGGACACAGGAGGAGGTATACGCCTTTGTCGACAAGATCATCAACGCTATGACCGCCACGGTGAAGTCCGGTCTGAGCATGTCAGAGGATGACGTGCTGCCGGGCCCGATCAAACTGCACAGTAAAGCAGCGACGGTGTACAAGCGCGCGATGGACGATTCCTATCAATCAGACCGAGGTATCGGCGCTCTGTCAGCCTATGCTTTGGCAGCATCCGAAGAAAATGGTCGCGGCCACCTTGTGATCACCGCTCCGACCGGAGGTTCCGCTGGGGTAATGCCAGCTCTGGTATACGGACTCGGCGAAGGCGGGCGGAAGCTACCTTTGCAAAAGATTCGTGACGGCATGCTCGCGGCAGCGGCGATCGGTTACCTCTGCAAGCACCACGCAACACTGTCAGCAGCTGAAGGTGGTTGCCAGGCAGAAATAGGTGTCGCGTCGTCAATGGCAGCGGCATTGGTCGCGACTGCGCACGACGCCGAATCGCGGGTTGTCGAGAATGCGGCGGAATCGGCTCTCGAACATCACCTGGGCATGACATGCGACCCGGTCGCCGGTTATGTGCAGGTCCCCTGCATTGAGCGATGTGCATTCGGTGCAGTCAAGGCTTGGACCGCCTATGCGATAGCTAGCAACGAGATCGCGTCGAGGCACCGCGTCGACTTCGACGCAACCGTGATGGCCTTGGCCGAGACCGCTAAGGACATGAACAGCAAGTACAAAGAAACGAGCGAGGCCGGACTCGCTCTCTCCGTCACGCTGTGTTGAGCGGACAGATCATTCCGGGGGGACTTTCAGTGGCATGAGGTCAGTACCACCTCGCGGTAGCGGGTGGGTGCGAAGCCTTATTCAGTACCGTTCGCGGTAGCAAATGGCCAACACTCAAGAGGGCGACTCTCTTGAGTCGGCAGCTATCCGAACATGCTGGTTGAGTGTTGGCGATTTGCTACCGCGAACGGTACGACTGCGCTTCGCACCCACCCGCTACCGCGAGGTGGTACTGACGTCATGCCACTGCGGACCAATTATTCCGCTGTCTAAAGCTTTGGGACAATGAGAGCTTGAGTGAACACGTATGGCACAAGTAGCTGCACAGCCCGTGATAAGCAAACCTATCTCGCACACGAGCGTGCGGATGGCGACTGTCGCCTGGCTACTGACGGCAGTCTATTACTTCTATCAATACGCGCTGCGTTCGGCTCCGGCAGTGATGATGCCACAGCTGTCTGAGGCGTTCGGCCTCAGTGCGCTGGGTGTTGCCTCAATAATCGGCCTCTTCTACTACGGCTACTCACCTTTCAGTCTTGTTGCCGGCGCGGCCATAGATCGAATGGGGACACGCAAGCTCGTACCATTTGCGGCAATTGCCGTCGGTATCGGTGCGCTTCTTTTCTCCACTGGTCAGCGGGAACTTGCGAGTGCGGGAAGGTTTTTGCAGGGTGCCGGCGGAGTCTTTGCGCTTGTCGGCGCAGTGTACATCGCAACGAAAAACTTTCCCGCCTCTCAAGCGGCCACGCTAATCGGAGCGACACAGATGTTTGGGATGGCCGGTGGATCAGCTGGTCAATTCGTGGTTGGTCCACTCATCGCTCGCGGACTGAGCTGGAGCAACTTTTGGATTGGGATGGGCATTGCCGGCTTGGTCATTGGTGTAGTGCTTTTCCTTTTGATTCCAAAAGAAGAATCGAACAAGGAACAAGGTTCGCTCAAAACGGTGGCTCGTGGATTTGGCGTCGTCTTCAAGAATCCGCAGTCGATCTTGTGTGGACTAATTGCGGGCCTGCTTTTTATCCCAACAACGATCTTCGACATGATTTGGGGCGTACGCTTTCTGCAGGAAGCTCACGGTGTCGACTACGCAACGGCAGTAATGCGTTCTTCGACAGTTCCTTTCGGGTGGATCATCGGCTGTCCCTTGCTCGGATTCATCTCGGATCGGATTGGACGCCGCAAACCAGTAATCATTGGCGCTGCGATCATTCTGCTTGCCTGCCTGGCGTGGATTCTTTACGGAAGCCCGGGTGTATTTCCGCCTTACGTGCTTGGTCTTGTCGCCGGCATCGCATCGGGCGCAGCGATGTTGCCTTATACGGTGATTAAAGAAGCCAATCCGCCGCAGTTTGGTGGGACTGCAACGGGCGTCGTCAATTTCTTGAACTTCACCTTCAGTGCGCTACTCGGACCAGTTTTCGGCTGGATTCTTCAAGCCGTATCGAGTGGTGCAAGTCAAAGAGAACTCGAACATTTCCAGACCACATTCACGCCCCTCTTATACGGTGTGCTGATAGCCATCATCCTGGCGTTGCTGTTGCGCGAGACGGGACCTGCGGCGCGGCCAACGCTCAAGACCAAATAGATCGGAGCAAAAATGAGTCAAGCTATTGGAACCGGAAAATACGAACGACTCTTGGAGCGTTGCAGGGGATTGGCGCCAGTACCGACAGCAGTGGTCCACCCGTGCGAAGAGACAGCGTTATCAGGAGCCGTCGAGGCGGCAGAGGCCGGCCTAATCGAGCCTATCCTGGTTGGACCAAGAAAGAAGATCGAAGAGACAGCGAAGGCTGCCGACATCGATCTTGGTGATCTTGAAATAGCTGATACGCCACACAGTGTCGCTTCTGCTGCTCAGGCCGTAGCGCTCGTTCGCGAAGGCCGTGCGGAAGTGCTGATGAAGGGAAGTCTTCATACTGACGAGCTGATGTCGGCGATTGTTTCTCGTGAGGGAGGACTACGCACGGGCCGTCGCATTAGTCACGTGTTCATCATGGACGTACCCACCTATCACAAAGTGCTGATAGTGACTGATGCGGCAATCAACATTGCGCCGACATTGGAAGATAAAGTCGACATCTGCCAGAACGCGATCGATCTCGCTATCTTGCTTGGACTTGAGAAACCGAAGGTGGCAATTCTCGCGGCGGTCGAAACCGTCAACTCAAAAATGTCAGCGACGCTTGATGCAGCTGCGCTCTGCAAGATGGCCGAACGCGGACAGATCAAAGGTGGAATTCTGGATGGACCGCTGGCTTTTGATAATGCGATTAGCAAACAGGCCGCGCAGACGAAAGGAATTCGATCCGAAGTTGCGGGCGATCCAGACATATTGCTGGCGCCGGATCTCGAAGCCGGCAACATCCTGGCCAAACAACTCAGCTTCCTCGCGAATGCCGACAGTGCAGGCATGGTTCTCGGAGCACGCGTACCTGTGATTCTAACCAGCCGTGCTGACAGTGTGAGGTCGCGAATTGCCAGTTGTGGTGTTGCGAAGTTGGTGGCCCATGCGCGGCGGAGCAAGCTGTAGAACACAGGCTTTGGAGTGCGGTGACAAGTCACCGCTTTCGTCCGCTTCGACTTGTCGCAGCCTTGTTGCGGCAGTCCCGACCGCTCGGGACGCTGGCCAAAGCGGTGAGAAGTCACCGCACTCCAAAGAGGTGACCGTGAAAGGGAGCTATGGTTACGTCTAGTAAGAACAAAATCACCGTCGATGGCAACGAAGCTGCTGCCTCAGTTGCTTTTCGTCTGAGCGAAGCGATCGCCATCTTTCCGATCACACCCAGCTCGCCGATGGCCGAGGTTTGTGACGAATGGGCAAGCCGCGGGAAGACAAATCTCTGGGGCGTCATTCCTGAGATTGCTGAAATGCAATCAGAAGGAGGTGCGGCAGGAGCAGTACACGGGGCGCTGCAGGCTGGAGCGCTCTCGACGACATTTACCGCGTCCCAAGGTCTGCTCTTAATGATCCCGAACATGTATAAGATTGCGGGGGAGCTGTCGCCGTTCACGATGCACGTGACAGCGCGGACTCTCGCCACGCATGCTCTATCGATCTTCGGCGATCACTCGGATGTGATGGCTTGCCGGCAGACCGGCTTCGCGCTACTTTGCTCAAACTCAGTTCAGGAAGCTCACGATTTGGCAGCAATAGCCCACGCTGCTACTCTCGAGTCACGTATTCCTTTCATTCATTTCTTCGACGGTTTCCGGACATCACACGAAGTCGCGAAGATTACAGAAATCAGCGACGAGGATCTTCGCTCGCTCATCTCCGAATCGGCAATTGAGGCGCATCGCCAACGCGCCCTTACTCCTGACAAACCGGTGATTCGAGGCACGGCCCAAAATCCTGATGTGTTCTTTCAGGCTCGTGAGGCTGCCAATCCGTTTTATGACGCGTGTCCAGCAGTAGTCGACCGTCTTATGAAGACGTTTGCGGAACAAACCGGTCGCAAATACAGCTTGTTTGAGTATGAAGGCGATCCCAACGCTGAACATGTGATCGTAATCATGGGCTCGGGCGCGGAGACAGTGCACGAAACAGTCGACGAACTTACGAGCCGCGGTGAGAAAGTCGGCCTGGTCAAGGTTCGCTTGTATCGACCCTTTGCACAGACGGCTTTTTTGGCAGCACTGCCAGCCAGCACTCGCAGCATAGCCGTGCTCGATCGGACCAAAGAACCGGGCGCGCCGGGTGATCCTCTGTACCTTGACGTGATGACGGCACTGGGCGAGGCACGCGCTACATCAAAGTCATCATTCACCACTGAGCCACGAGTGATAGCCGGGCGTTACGGACTGTCGTCCAAGGAATTTACGCCGGCGATGGTGAAGTCAGTTTTTGACGAACTGAATAAGGAGAATCCGCTTCGCCATTTCACCGTTGGAATTATTGATGATGTCACTCACTTGTCCCTCATGTGGGATTCATCGTTCCGAACGAAAGCTGACGATGTCTCAACTTCGTTGTTTTATGGACTAGGCGCAGATGGAACTGTCGGGGCGAATAAAAACTCGATCAAGATCATCGGTCAGGAAACCGAACGGTTTGTCCAGGGATATTTCGTCTACGACTCAAAGAAGTCAGGAGCGGTCACCGTCTCACATCTACGCTCGAGTCCGCGCCCGATCCGATCGGCCTACCTAATCGACCGAGCGAGCTTCGTAGCCTGTCATCAATTCGAGTTTATCGACAAGTTCGACGTGCTTGAGCTCGCGGCTCAAGGCGCGGTGTTTCTTTTGAACGCGCCTGGAGATGCGGCTTCGGTTTGGGACAAGCTGCCGCGAGAGATGCAGCAGGTAATGATCGACAAGCAGATTCGTTTCTTTGCCATCGATGCCTATGCGTTAGCGAAGCAAGTTGGAATGGGCGGGCGCATCAACACGATCATGCAGACGTGCTTTTTTGGCATTTCCGGCATTCTGCCGCGTGAGGAAGCCATCGCCCATATCAAAAAGTCGATTGAGAAGACGTACGGCAAGCGTGGACCAGAAGTCGTTCGCAGGAATTGCGAGGTAGTCGACCTGGCGTTGGCGCACCTGCACGAGATTCAGCTCCCGCAAACGCCCAATGCGACACGAACGCGGCCGCCAATTGTTTCTGAACGTGCGCCCGACTTTGTGCAGAAGATCACGGCAGTGATGTTAGCGGGTAAGGGCGATTTACTTCCCGTGAGTGCCTTCATGGCGGACGGCACGTGGCCGGTAGGCACCGCGAAATGGGAGAAGCGCAACCTGGCGCTCGAAATGCCTGTCTGGGATCCGAAGGTCTGCATTCAATGTAACCAGTGCGCACTTGTCTGCCCGCATGCTGCAATTCGCGCAAAAGTTTACGACGAAGCTTCGCTCGCATCGTCGCCGTCAACTTTTAAATCCACGGCATACCGGGCACCAGAATACAAAGGGAAGATGTTTACGATTCAAGTGGCGCCGGAAGATTGTACCGGCTGTAACCTGTGTGTGAACGTTTGTCCCGCAAAGGACAGGACAAATCCAAAACACAAAGCGATCAATATGGAGCCACAGGCGCCGCTGCGAGATGATGAGCGCGTCAACTACGACTTCTTCCTCAATCTGCCGGAGTTGCCGCGCGGCGATGTGGTGCGGCTCGATCACAAAGGCTCACAATTTCTGGAGCCATTGTTTGAGTACTCTGGTGCTTGTGCAGGTTGCGGGGAGACGCCTTACCTGAAGCTGTTGACACAACTGTTCGGCGATCGTTTGCTAATCGCCAATGCTACAGGCTGCTCATCCATCTATGGTGGCAACCTGCCCACGACTCCGTACACAACGAACCTCGATGGAAGAGGTCCAGCATGGTCTAACTCACTCTTTGAAGACAACGCCGAATTCGGTTTTGGCTTCCGCCTTGCGCTCGATGTTCACGTCAAAACCGTCACTGGCCTTGTGGAACGACTAGCTCCAGACATCGGGGACGTCCTGGTCAAAGAATTACTGGAAGCTAATCAGGATAACGAAGCGGGAATCATTGCGCAGCGCGAACGAGTCAAAGCCTTGCGCCAAAAGTTGGCTGGTCTGAATTCCGCCGAGGCGCGACGTCTCGACGTTCTGGCAGATTATCTCGTGAAGAAGAGCGTCTGGTTGGTCGGTGGTGATGGTTGGGCTTATGACATCGGCTACGGCGGGCTGGACCATGTGATAGCCAACCGCCGCAACATCAATATTCTCGTCCTGGATACGGAGGTCTACTCCAACACAGGAGGCCAACAATCGAAGGCGACTCCGCTCGGCGCTGCGGCGAAATTCGCCGCGGGCGGCAAAACGATCGGAAAGAAAGACCTCGGCCTACTCGCGAATATGTACGGTCACGTTTATGTAGCGCGTGTGGCCTTCGGCGCCAAGATGGTCCAGACGGCCCAGGCCTTCCTTGAAGCTGAATCCTACGACGGCCCCTCTCTGATCATTGCTTACAGTCATTGCATTGCGCACGGCTATGACATGGCCCAGGGTGCAGCGCAACAGAAGTTGGCGGTCGAGTCAGGAGTCTGGCCGCTTTACCGGTTCGATCCGCGCCGGCTGGTTAAAGGCGAACCGCCCCTGAATCTCGACTATGGCCCACCCAAACCCAAAGTCGAAGAGTACATGCGTAACGAATCGCGCTTTCGCATGATCGAACGCGCCGATCCTAATCGCTTCAAACACTTCCTGGAAGAGGCTCAGGCTGCCGCGACACGCCGTTATGTTGGCTACCAACAACTCGCGCAGATCACGCTGCCTGCCAGGGATAGAAAGGAAGACCAACCGGCGTCCGGAAATGGAGATGGTGACGAAACAAAATGAACCTGAAGACTACATATTTAGGAATTCCGTTGCGGCATCCACTGGTCATTGGATCAGGTTCACTAACCAACGATCTTGAGACTGTAAGAGAACTCGAGGATGCGGGCGCCGCAGCTTTAGTGCTGCGTTCGCTATATGAAGATGAGATTACGGGCGAACAGATGGCTGCTTTCTTTCACAGCGAAAACTACAGTGAATCGTTTGCCGAAGCCGCAAGTTATTTTCCTGACCCTGAATTGGCCCTTGGACCGGATGAATATCTGGAACACCTACGCCGAGTAAAGGAAGCAGTAAATATTCCCGTGATTGCCTCGCTCAACGGAACAAGTGCTGGTGGTTGGGTTTCTTACGCGCTACTCCTCGAGCAGGCTGGAGCCGACGCCGTCGAACTGGATCTTTACCATTCCGCGAGTGATGCGGCGACCAGCGCCGCCGAGGTTGAAAGTCAGATGATTGAGATTGTTCGGGAAGTGAAGCAAGCGATTGGCATTCCGGTCGCTGCAAAAATTTCTCCTCTCTTCACTGCTTTCGCGAACTTTGCCAGCCGGCTCGACGCAGTAGGTGTCGACGGTATCGTGGTTTTTACGCGCTTCCATAAGCTCGACATCGATGTCGTTGATCTAGAAGTTCTGCGTTCGTTGGAGTTGTCTGACTCCTCCGAATTGCAGTTGCGACTGAGAGGTGCGGCAGTCCTTGCCGGCAGAGTAAAAGCTTCCATAGCAATTGCTGGCGGTGTCCACACTGCTCTCGATGTCGTCAAAGCCACCATGGCAGGAGCCAGCGTCACTCAGTTGGTCTCCTGCATTTTAAAGAACGGCCCACGTCACTTGCGGACGTTGCGCGCTGAACTCGACGCTTGGATGGCAGTCAACGAATGGGATTCGCTCGACCAGATGCGCGGAAATATGAGTTTCGAACGGATCCCAAATCCAACTGCGTACGAAAGAGCTACGTACAGGATCTTCCATTAAAAACAGAGACGAGCGAATCAGTGAACGATTATGCCCTTGTACTTAACGCAGGATCTTCAAGCTTAAAGTTTTGTGTCTTCGAGCGGTCTCCAGGTGAGAACTGGACGTTGGAAGCGCGAGGCCAGATTGAAGGTATAGGAACGTCGCCTCGTCTCTCAGCCAAAGGCGAGGATGGCCAGAGTCTAGTTGACGAAAAGTTAGAAGCGGTGCGCGATGTGCACGAGGCGCTGGACAGTTTAGCCAACTGGCTCCGGTCAAAATATGGAGGGGCGCGCGTGCTTGCCGTTGGTCATCGCGTGGTGCATGGCGGGGCGAAATTTGCGCAACCGATCGTAATCAATGATCAGGTTCTGCAGGAGCTCAAGGCGCTGATTCCGCTCGCTCCTCTACATCAGCCCTACAATCTTGCAGCAATCGAAGCGGTCTCCGAACGACTGCCGGGCGTACCGCAGGTTGCCTGCTTCGACACCGGATTTCATCGAGGTCATGAAGCTATTGCCGACCTGGTTCCTTTGCCACACGACATCTGCGAATCAGGTCTGCAGCGATACGGATTCCACGGGATTTCTTACGAATATATCGCATCGGTTTTGCCGGACGTAGCTCCGCAGATTGCGAACGCTCGCATCATCGTTGCGCATCTCGGCAGCGGCGCGAGCATGTGTGCGATGAAGAACGGCAAAAGCGTCGACACTACGCTGGGCTTCACAGCGCTTGATGGTCTTTGCATGGGGACGCGGCCCGGCGCGATAGATCCTGGAGTGGTCTTGTATCTGTTTCAGAACCTGAACATGTCTTCGAAGGATGTGGAGACGATTCTCTACAAGAAATCGGGTCTGTTGGGAATCTCCGGAGTCAGTAACGACATGCGGGACCTACTTGGAAACAGTGGACCGTCGGCTCAACGCGCTGTGGACTACTTTGTTTATCGCGCTGCTAAAGAGATTGGCGCGCTCGCAGCGGTTCTGGGCGGTGTCGATGGCCTGGTTTTCACAGCAGGTGTTGGTGAGAACTCGGCTGAAATTCGGCGGCGCATCTGTGAGGCTTCAGCGTGGTTGGGAATCGAACTTGACGCGGACGCAAACGCTCGAAAGGCGCAGCGGATATCGACGCCCGAAAGCAAAGTCTCGGTTTGGGTGATCCCGACGAATGAGGAACTCATGATCGCAAGGCACACTGGATCGCTGCTAGGGCTACGAGGAGCCAGTCAAGGCACACGAACTGCCTCGGCGCAACAGTCATAAAGTGCCAGGATTCATGATCGTCACGAAGTATTCAGTACTGTTGGCGGTAGCCAATGGCCAAGAACCAACTTGATAGTCGCCGTTTGCTGTCTCAAACGGTACCGATTCCGACCAGAGGAGAACAACAATGGCTACTGTCGTTGCTAAACCGAGTCCGGATGGAAGAGAAAATCCTGCGTGGCAAGGATTCAACGGTGGTCTCTGGCAAAAGCGGATCAACGTTCGTGATTTTATCCAGCAGAACTACACACCTTACCACGGTGACGAGTCCTTTCTTGCTCCCGTAACCGAGCGAACCAAAAAAATTTGGGCTCGACTTAACGAGTTGTTTGTGGAGGAACGCAAAAAAGGCGTGCTTGACGTTTCACAGATTCCCACTTCCATCACTGCCCATGCGCCCGGTTACATCGATCGCGACCACGAGATCATCGTCGGTTTGCAAACTGATGCGCCTCTTAAACGCGCAATCATGCCGAACGGCGGTTTCCGGATGGTGCTCGGTGCTCTCAAGACTTATGGATACGAGCCCGATCCACACGTGGTCGAGACGTTCACGAAATACCGCAAGACACACAACGACGGAGTCTTCGATGCTTACACGTCTGATATAAGGCGCTGCCGCAGCTCACACGTCCTAACTGGCCTTCCCGACGCTTACGGTCGAGGTCGCATCATCGGCGATTACCGTCGTGTTCCCGTGTACGGCGTCGCAAGATTAATCGAGCAAAAGCAAGAAGAGAAAAATAATCTGGATTCGGCTATGTCGACCGACGAGGTCATTCGTGACCGCGAGGAACTGAGCGAACAGATTCGTGCGCTGAAGGAATTGCAGGAGATGGCTTCAAGTTATGGGTTCGACATCTCGGGTCCCGCACGAACTGCTCGCGAGGCTGTGCAGTGGCTTTACTTTGCGTATCTGGCAGCTGTGAAAGAGGGTAATGGCGCTGCGATGTCGCTCGGGCGCACGTCAACTTTCCTGGACATTTATTTCGAACGTGACTTGGCGTCCGGAGCAATTACTGAGGAGCAGGCGCAGGAAATCATCGACGACTTCGTTATCAAACTGCGCATCGTTCGTTTCCTGCGCACGCCGGAATATGACGATCTTTTCGCCGGAGATCCGACATGGGTGACAGAGTCGATTGCCGGCATGGGTGACGACGGACGATCGCTGGTGACGAAAACAAGCTTTCGCTATTTGCAGACTCTGTACAACATCGGTCCAGCGCCGGAGCCGAATCTCACAATTTTGTATTCGCCACGGCTGCCTGATGGGTTTCGCGATTTTGCGGCGAAGGTTGCTATCGACACGAGCTCGATTCAATTCGAGAGCGACCAGATCATGAGGCAGGCGTGGGGAGACGATGGCGCAATCGCTTGCTGTGTGTCGCCGATGCTCGTCGGCAAACAGATGCAGTTCTTTGGTGCGCGCGCAAACCTGGCAAAGTGTTTGCTATTTGCCATCAATGGCGGACGCGATGAAATCAGCGGTCAACAAGTGGGACCGGCGTACCCGCCGGTCCAAGGTCACTATCTCAACTTCGAAGATGTCGTCGACAAGCTTGAAAAGATGATGGAATGGCTGGCCGGTGTGTATGTCAACGCCATGAACGTCATCCACTACATGCACGACAAGTATGCATACGAGCGGTTGGAAATGGCCCTTCACGATTACGCGCCACTGAGAACTATGGCCTTTGGCGTTGCCGGCTTGTCTGTTGTGGCTGACAGCCTTTCTGCCATCCGGTATGCAAAGGTTGGCGTGGTGCGAGATGAAACTGGCCTGGTAACCGACTACCAAATTGAAGGAGAGTTTCCGCAGTTTGGCAACAACGACAATCGAGTAGACCAATTGGCTTCGTGGGTCGTGAGCACCTTCATGAATAAGCTGAGAAAGTACCCCACATACCGGAATGCTCTTCACACCCAATCGATTCTGACGATTACGTCGAACGTCGTGTATGGCAAGAACACGGGGAACACGCCTGACGGACGTAAACATGGAGAGCCGTTTGCTCCTGGCGCGAATCCAATGCACGGCCGCGATAAGTACGGAATCCATGCCTCGGCTGCCTCGGTCGCCAAGATCCCGTATCGCGATGCCGCTGACGGGATCTCTTTGACTAGTACGTTACTGCCGGAAGGTCTTGGAAGAGTCAGCGAAGATCGGATCACAAATTTACGCAACATGCTCGATGCGTTTTTCGGCGTCACTGGCTATCACATGAATGTGAATGTGCTTAATCGAGAGACGTTGATGGATGCAATGGAGCATCCGGAGAAATACCCGAGCCTTACGATCCGAGTTTCGGGATACGCGGTGAATTTTGTGCGTCTGACTCGGGAACAGCAGCTGGAGGTGCTCAATCGCACTTTTCATGGAAATTGAACGTGATGGGCGGGACAAAAGCGTCAGAACAAGTCTCTTTAGAGGCGAAGAACCCTTTCGAGCTTCGGGTCAATCTCGGAACCGGAGTCTCGGAATCTGCGGTAAAGAAAGCGCTAACAACTGGCGACATGGGGTTCCTCCATTCGTTCACAACTGGTTCTGCGGTTGATGGTCCCGGTGTTCGAGTCGTCGCCTGGACCGCGGGCTGTCAGTTCCGTTGCTTGTACTGCCACAATCCTGACACCTGGAACATGATGAATGGAATGCCTGTCACGCTCGATCGCGCGATAGAAGTGATACGCAACTATCGCCACGGTCTAAGAGTGATGTCGGGTGGATTCACGTTGAGTGGTGGTGAGCCACTGATGCAAGACCGGTTTGCAGTCCGGCTCTTTAAGGCGACGAAAGAGTTGGGAGTGCATACAGCACTCGACACGAACGGATACCTGGGTGAACGACTCTCCGATGCCGAACTAGAGCAGATCGATCTTGTCTTGCTGGATATCAAGACATGGGATCCGGAACGTCATTTACATTTGACGGCGAAGCCTGTTGGTCCGACGTTAGATTTTGCGCGGCGGCTTGCTCAACGCGGAAATAAGATCTGGCTCCGTTACGTTCTGGTACCTGGACTGACAGACGATGAAGACGATATTCATCAAATCGCGGATTTTGCTGCAGGACTCGGAAATGTTGAGCGAGTGGACGTGCTGCCGTTCCATCAGATGGGCAGATATAAATGGGAAAGGCTCACAATGAACTACACGCTCGATGACGTTAAGCCGCCAACTCATGAACTTGTTGAACGTGTCTGTGGACAATTTCGAGCTGTTGGACTGAAGGCTTACTGAGTTCAATCATGTGTCGTGAGGTCAGTACAACCTCGCGGCAGCGGGTGGGTGCGAGCTTGATGACACTCAACTTGAGTAACAGACTCCGTACCCACCCGCTTTCGCGAGGTGGTACTGAGCTCCTGCTCTCGCAGGCGGAAAGGTAGGCTGATATGAAAACTCGAAAGTTCAAATACCTCGCGTTGTTTATCGTTCTCACCATAGCGAACGCGCAATATGCGTTTGCCCAGGCGAAGAAACCAAACATCGTCATACTCGCAACCGGTGGAACGATCGCTGGCGCCGCAGCTTCAGGCACGCAAGCGGCCTACACCTCCGGTGCTGTAACAATCGATGCGATGATCGCTGCTGTTCCTGGCATTACAGACATGGCAAACATAAAGGGAGAGCAGATTTCTAATGTCGGATCGCAGGATATGTCTTTTGAGATTATGCTCAAGGTTGCGAAACGTATTAACGAGCTGATGCGCAAAGATGATGTTGACGGCATTGTGATCACGCATGGCACCGATACGATGGAAGAGACGGCGTTCTTCCTGAACCTCGCCGTAAAGGGAGATAAGCCTGTAGTAATGGTGGGCTCCATGCGACCTTCGACCGCTGTCAGCGCTGATGGCCCATTGAATCTTTACAACGCAGTTGGGGTAGCCGCTGATCCCAACGCAAAGGGCCGCGGAGTTTTGGTAGTAATGAATGATTGGATTCACGCCGCTCACTCTCTAACGAAGACGAGTACGACCGCGATTCAAACATTTATGTCACCACTGCGAGGGGTCGTCGGCGTTGCAAATTACGGCAAGAACGACTTCTACAACACGCCTCAATGGAAACACACGACTGGAAGTGAATTTGACATCACGAACGTCACCAAGCTGCCGAGAGTCGATATCGTGTTTGCGTACGCAGATATGCCGGCGGATGCGATCGACGCGGCGGTCGCCAACGGGGCCAAGGGCATCGTCATCGCTGGTGTCGGCAACGGCAACATGAACAAAGCTTCATTGGAAGCCGCGGCGCGCGCTGCCAAGAAGGGGGTCGTTGTTGTGAGAAGTTCACGTGTTGCGACGGGAACGGTGGGCCGAAACGTCGAAGTGAATGACGACGAAATGGGCTTTGTTGCTTCAGACGAACTCAATCCTCAGAAGTCTCGAATTCTGTTATCACTCGCCTTGCTAAAACTACGTCCTGCTACAGAGATCCAAAACTTGTTTACTACCTACTGAGTCGAACCTGTGAAAAGCAGCGATGAGGGATTCAAGCTAAAGAAAGTTGCAGGTTGGGAAGGGTGGCTTGCCCCCGCCTCAATGCGCAATCTATCCAATCTTGAGTGTTGTCGCAGGTTGAGGCAGGGGCAAGCCACCCTTCCCAACCTGCAAATTTTCGCTTGTCGACGTTATGACCCAATCCTGTGTGATTACGTGCACAGCTTCGAATGCCTCGATTCCTCAGAAAGACGTTGAATCATGTTCTGGATTGAACTTGTCATTCTCCTCGCCTGCATCCTCATAGGCGCAAGAGTCGGAGGGATAGCCCTCGGTACCGTTGCAGGAATTGGACTCGCAATCTTTGTCTTCGTGTTTGGCTTGCCTCCGGGTGGTCCTCCGCAAACCGTTCTCGGAATGATCATCGCCGTAATCACGGCCTTAGCAACAATGCAGGCCGCCGGTGGTCTGGATTATCTCGTATCAGTTGCTGAAAGGCTGATGCGCAAACGACCGCAATACATCACCTTCGTGGCTCCTATTGTGACCTACATTCTGGTTCTGGCATCAGGTACTACTCACGTCATTTACGCCTTGCTTCCGGTTATTGCGGAGGTTTCACGGGGCGGCAAGGTCCGACCTGAACGTCCACTCTCGATTAGTGTCATAGCAGGATTTCAGGGTGTGATTGCTTCGCCCATCTCTGCAGCGACTGTTGCTATGCTCGGATTTTTATTGGCTCAAGGAGTATCTCTTCCGCGAATGCTAGCGATAACTATTCCGTCTACTTTCCTGGGGGTGATCATAGGCTCACTGTCGGTAGCGTGGCGCGGAAAAAATCTGGAGGATGATCCCGAATATCAAACACGTCTCGCGAGTGGGAAAGTAAAGGACGCGGAGCGTACGACAAGTGTCGACGGCAAGAACCTGACTCGAGCCCGCGGATCGATGCTGTTCTTTCTTCTCGGCATCATTCTAGTTGTACTGATTGGAATATTTCCCAACTTGAGACCGGTGTATGAAGTTACGGGAAACGGAGTAACGGAAACAGATCAGGTAAGTATGGGAATGGCAATCATGATAGTAATGATCGCGATTGCTGGTCTGATCATGATCGTTTTCAAAGCTTCGCCCGAGGTTGCGCTCAAGGGCACAATAATGCGAAGTGGTATCACGGCGATCATTTGCATACTCGGCATCTCGTGGTTGGGTTCTTCATTCTTCGAAGGCAACCGTAGTTTTATTGTTGGTGGCATTTCGCATGTTGTGCAACTGTATCCCTGGATGTTTGCTATTGGCATGTTCATCCTATCGACAATGCTTTTCAGTCAAGCTGCCACCGTTGCGATACTGATGCCTGTTGGCGTCGCTTTGAAGCTACCTGCTGCAACACTTGTTGCTTTGTATCCCGCCGCTAATGGAATATTCTTTCTACCAACATACGGCACCTTACTCGCCGCCGTTTCGTTTGATCAAACCGGTACGACGAAGATAGGGAAATATTTATTGAACCACAGCTTCATGCAACCGGGTCTGGTAACGATCATCTCAACCATCGTCATCGCCTTGTTGTTGAGCAGCGTACTTAAATGAAAGGTCTCCGGGATGCTATCGACAAATGCTGGACTACTTGATCCTCTTCCACTCTGGAGCCTTTTCCCAACCTCTGTTGCAATTGCTCTACTTTCCGTTCAGCTCGGTTTCAAAATGGCGCAGTATCGGCGGCGACGTACCGCGGATGATCCAGAAGCGCTTCCGGCGGGCATGGTTGCGGCTACGCTTGCTTTATTAGCATTCATGCTCGCTTTCACTTTTGGGCTCGCAAGCTCTCGTTTCGAGTCTCGGC
>Ga0114129_10004539_pt1 | contig 19600 bp, 20 predicted proteins | sample RhiMetdeltSRZDD1_FD_80071 | JGI IMG/M metagenome (GOLD analysis project Ga0114129, IMG submission 80071) | Populus rhizosphere microbial communities from Tennessee, USA - Rhizosphere MetaG P. deltoides SRZDD1 (version 2) (version 2) | ecosystem: Host-associated > Plants > Roots > Rhizosphere >...
ATCGGGTCGCTGCGCGCGATCAACAGCGGCGAGGCGAGCTATTCGTCGAGCTGCGCGGCCGGCGGCTATGCCATCGACCTCGCGGACCTCGTGAAGCCGCCGGTGGGCAGCAACTCGGGCTTTATCAGCCCCGACCTCAAGACGAACGGCGTCGTGAAGAGCGGCTACACGGTGACGCTCGCGAAGGATGCTGCCGCGGGCGTGACCGACATCGGTACTCCGGCCGGAACCTGCAACGCCTCGGCCGGTCAGCCGGCGAGCTCGTTCTATGCCAACGCCGACCCGGTCACGGCGGGCGGCACGGGCACGCGGTACTTCGCGACCGATACGCGCGGCACGCTGTTCTTCAGCACGGCGGCCACGGTAGCGAATCCGATTCCGGCTGCGACGGCGGTGGTTCAGTAACCTCGGGACATTCGTCGTTCGACGTTCGTCGTTCAAGGGCTCGCGGCACGTTCGCGAGCCCTTGAACGTTTCAGCCCTGCTGACGGAACACTCCGAACTCAACGACGAACCACGAACGGCGCACCTCGAACGGCGATCAGCCGCATTGGCCTTGACGCCAGCCCCCGCCTCAGATACAACTCGTACGATTCATGAGTAAACGTGCCGCCGTCTTTTCGCTGATCTGCGCGCTGATTGGGCTGGGCGTCTCGGTCGCGGCCACGTACACGCATTACCGTTTGCTGAACGATCCCGGCTACACGAGCTTTTGCGACGTGAACGCCACCGTGAGCTGCACGCAGGTGTACATGAGCCGCTTCAGCACCTTCCGCGGCGTGCCGGTCGCCATCTTCGGCGCGCTCTGGTTCGCGGCCGCGGCGCTCTTGACGTTGGCGGGGATGACGGCGCGCGACACCGTGCGCGAGGACGTGCCGGGGTATCTCTTTGTTTCGTCGACGCTCGCGCTGGCGGTCGTGCTCTATCTGGGCTACGCGTCGTTCGTGCTGCTGAAGGCTGTCTGTGTGCTCTGCCTGACGACGTACGCCGCCGTGATCGGGTTGTTTCTCGTGTCCGGTGCGGCCACCTCTTTTCCCATGACCACCTTGCCTCGACGTGCCGCTCGCGACCTTCGCGTCCTGCTCGGCAATCCGCTGGCGATCGCGATCGTCGTGCTGTTTTTCGCCGGCGCCGCGTCTACCCTCGCGTTTTTCCCGCGAGAGGGGAACGGGTCCGCCGCGAGCGCCGCCCCCCCGCGCGAAGTGACGCAGGACCAGCGCTCGGAGCTGGAGCGATTCATGGCCGGGGCTCCCCGCGTGCCGCTCGTCGTACCGCGCGAGGGCGCCAAGGTGCTGATCGTCAAGTTCAACGATTTTCAGTGCCCGGCGTGCGGCCAGTCCTATCTGCAGTACAAGCCGATCCTGGCCAAGTGGGAAGCGAGCAATCCCGGCGCCGTCCGAATGGTGCTGAAGGACTATCCGCTCAATCGCGACTGCAACGACGCGATTACGCAGACGCTCCATCCGGCCGCGTGCGACGCCGCCGTCGCGGTCCGCCTCGCGCGCGTGCGCAGCAAGGGGGACGCGATGGAAGAGTGGCTGTACACGCACCAGCCGGCGATGACGCCGCCGTCGGTGCGGCAGGCCGCGCGCGACATCGGCGGCGTCACCGATTTCGACGAGAAGTACACGAGCACGCTCGTGGGCGTGAAGAGCGACATCGCGCTGGGGAAGCAGCTGGGGATCCGGGCGACGCCGACCTTCTTCATCAACGGCGTGAAGTTCGACTCCGCGATCCTGCCGCAGTATTTTGACGCCGCGATCGCGTACGAGCTCCAGCATCCGCCCGAGAAGTGAGTGCCGCGCTCGCGACGGTCGATCTCACCAAGGATTTCGCGGTCGGATTCTGGCGCAAGCGGCCGCACCGCGCGCTCGACAGACTGACGCTCGAGGTCGACGCCGGCGACGTCTTCGGCTTCCTCGGCCCGAACGGGGCCGGCAAGACCACCACGCTCAAGCTGCTGATGCAGCTCGTCTTTCCCACTGCGGGACGCGCCGAGATCTTCGGCCGGCCCGTCGGCGATCCGTCGGTCAAGCGCCGCATCGGGTTCCTGCCGGAGAACCCGTACTTTTACGACTACCTGACGGCCGAGGAGCTGCTGATCTATTTCGCGTCGTTGTTCGGCTATCGCGGCGCCGATCGGCGTGCGCGCGCGAGCCGCCTGCTCGACGAGGTCGGCATCGGCGCGGAGCGCCGGCTGCAGCTGCGCAAATTCTCGAAGGGCATGGTGCAGCGCGTCGGCATCGCGCAGGCGCTCGTCAACGACCCCGAGCTCGTGATCCTCGACGAGCCGATGTCCGGGCTGGATCCGCTCGGGCGGCGCGACGTGCGCTCGCTGATCCTGCGGCTGCGCGATCGCGGGTGCACGGTGTTTTTCAGCTCGCACGTGTTGAGCGACGCCGAAGCGCTGTGCAGCCGCGTGGCGATCCTCGCCAAGGGCCGACTGGTCGCTGCCGGCCGCCTGGCCGACATGCTGCCGTTCCGCGCGCGCGGCTGGGAACTGGTGGTGGCCGGCGCGAGCGAGCCGGCGATCGCGGCGCTTGGCGCGCGCGTCCGCCGTGCGGTCCGCATCGACGAGGGACGATACACGCTGGAGCTGCCGTTCGATCCGCCCCCCCACCGGCTCCTCGCCGAGCTGACCGCCGGGGGCGCCGAGCTCGTCTCGCTCAACCCGATCCGCGACACGCTCGAGGATTTCTTCGTCCGGCAGGTGCAGGGGTCGTGAGGGCAACGTCGGTCATCGCGGTGAACGTCTTCCGCGAGTCGGTGCGCGACAAGGTGCTCTACAACCTCGTCTTGTTCGCCATTCTGCTCATCGGCGCGTCGTACCTCCTGGGGCAGCTGACGGCGGGTCAGGACGTCAAGATCATCAAGGATCTCGGCCTCGCCGCTACGTCGATCTTCGGGCTCTTCATTGCGGTGTTCATCGGAATCGGTCTCGTGTCGAAGGAGGTCGAGCGCCGCAGCATCTATGCGCTGCTGGCAAAGCCCATCCAACGCCATCAGCTCGTCGTCGGCAAGTACTGCGGGCTGGTGCTGACGCTCGTCGTGAATGTGTCCATCATGGCCGCGGCCCTGTATCTCGTGCTCGCGTACATGGCGTGGGGCGTGCCCGCCGACATCCGGCGAACCTGGGACGCGCCGGCCGTCGATCCGGCGCTGATGAAAGCCGTCGTCCTCATTCTTGTCGAGCTGATGCTGGTCACTGCGATCGCGCTGTTCTTCTCCACGTTTTCGACGCCGATCCTGTCGGCGGCGTTGACGTTCGGCTTCTACATCGTCGGCCACTTCAGCGCCGATCTGCGGAACTTCCAGCAGGTGGTCGATTCGAAGGCGGCCGCCGCGCTGGCGCGCGCGGTGTACTGGGTGTTACCGAACCTCGCGCAGTTCGACATCAAAAGTGACATCGTGCACGGGCGGCCGATCCCGCTCGGTTACTTGACGCTGACGACGGGGTACGGGGCGGTGTACATCGCGATGCTTCTGCTCGTGTCCGTCGTCATTTTTTCGCGGCGCGATTTCAAGTAGGCATGAAGAAGCCCAAGCAGCCTCGTGTTTTCGCGGCGGATCGATGAGCTCGATGGCGAGCCGTTCAACAACGACCATCGCCGGAACAATCGTGGGTGCCATTCTGCTGATGGCCGTTGCCGCGCAGCTTCAGGCGGCTCGCGACCGCGCGTATCCGCCCCCGAATCTGGAGACGGACGCCGTGTACATCACGTCGGGAAACGCGATCCGCGGTCTCACGAGCGCCTACAACGCGCTCGCCGCCGACGCGTACTGGATCCGGGCGATTCAATACTTCGGCACCGCTCGCCGCCAGCTCGCGGTCCGACGCGTGGTGCCGGAGCCTCCGCCGGCGCTGGCTGCGTCGGCCCCTGAATACGCAGATCTGTTCCCGCTGCTCGACATCACGACATCGCTCGATCCGCGATTCAACATCGCGTATCGCTTCGGCGCCGTCTTCCTCGCGGAGCCGTTTCCCGGCGGTCCCGGTCGGCCCGATCTCGCCATCAAGCTCCTTGAAAAGGGATTACGCGAACGACCCGATAAATGGGAGTACATGCAGGACATCGGGTTCGTGCACTACTGGCATCGACACGACTATCAGGCCGCGGCCCGCTGGTTCGAGAGAGCCGCCGACACGCCCAACGCGCCCTGGTGGCTCCGGTCGCTGGCCGCGACGACGCTGGCGCAGGGAGGCGACCGGGCTTCGTCGAGGCTGATGTGGGAAGCCATCCGCGCCTCGGCCGAGGTCGATTGGCTCAGGCGGGACGCCGACCGCCGGCTCGCGCAGCTCCAGGTGCTCGACGACATCGACGCGCTGCAAAAACAGGTCGATGCGCTCGCCGCGCGGGCGGGCCAGCCGATCACAGATTGGGCGGCGCTGGTGCGCGGGGGCGCGCTGCGAGGCGTGCCGCTCGATCCCACACGCACCCCGTATGTGCTGGCCGGCGACGGGCGCGTCCGGCTCTCGCAGTCGTCGCCGTTGTGGCCCCTGCCCGAGGAACCCGCTCTGCTCGACACGCGGCCGGTTTCATGACCGACCTGTTCCCCGCGACCGTCGCGCTGGCGGCCTCGCTCGGCGCCGTCGTTGGCAGCTTTCTCAACGTGTGCATCTATCGCATCCCGCGATCGAAGTCGGTCGTGCGGCCGCGGTCGGCGTGCCCGCACTGTGATCGGCCGCTCGCGTGGTACGAGAACGTGCCGATCGCGAGCTTCGTCGCCCTCGGCGGCCGATGCCGCACGTGCGGCGCGGTGATCGGCCCGCAGTACCCGATTGTCGAAGCGCTCACCGCGATCATGTTTGCCGCGGCCTGGTGGTACTACGGCCCGGGCGTCCTGCTGCTGTCGCGCCTGCTGTTCGGGTGCGCGCTGATCGTGCTCTTCGCAATCGATCTCGAGCACCACTTGCTGCCAAACGTGATCACGATTCCGGGCATCGTCATCGGGTTCGTGCTCAGCTTCTTCACCGAGCCCGGCTGGATCTCCTCGCTCATCGGCATCGCTGTCGGCGGCGGCGTCCTGCTGGCGATCGCCGAGGCCTATTACCGCATCCGGCACGAGGAAGGGCTGGGCATGGGCGACGTCAAGATGCTGGCGATGGTGGGGGCGTTCGTCGGGTGGCAGCTCACGTTGCTCACGCTGATGATGTCGTCGCTCGCCGGCTCGATTATCGGGCTCGCGTTGATCGTCACGCGCCGCGGCGGAATGAAGTATGCGCTGCCGTTCGGCACCTTCCTGGCGCTCGGCGCCGCCGTCGCGGCTACGGTGGGTCCGGCGATTCTTCACTGGTACCTGGAGGGGCTGTGACGGCCGGGCGCCGCCGGACGCTGTCGACGGGATGCGCCAGGTCGTCGGATGGCTGCCGCATCGGTGAGCGACGGACGTGACACCCACGGGGTACGCCTTGCTCGGCTTGACGGCGATCGTCGCGGCCCTTGTGGGCGTCGTGACGTTCGCCGTGCTTCGCTTCGTGGCCGCGGCACGCGACGTGCGCCGCAACCGTCAGAGCGGCGGCGAGAGCGACCTGATGTCCGCGGCGCTGCACGAAGCGGTCGAGCGGTTGAAGGCGCAGGAGCGTGCCACGGCGGCGCGCGCCGAAGCCTCCGAGCGTCTGAGCGGCGAGATCATCTCAGGCCTCAGCGCCGGACTCCTCGTCGTCGGACTGCAGGGGGAGATTCGAATCCTCAATCCCGCTGGACGGCGCATGCTGGATCTGACCGATTCGGCGCCGCCCAGCGTGTGCCGCCGCTCGCTCGACGAGCTCGCGTTGTCGCAGGTCATCGGGGAATGTCTCCGAACCCAACAGCCCGTCGTGCGGCGTTCGGTGACGCTGTCCGAGCCGCGCCACGGCGTGTCGCACGTGGGCATCACCGTCTCGCCGCTGTTCGACGAAGCGCAGCAGCTGCACGGCGCGATTTGCCTGTTCACAGACCTGACCGCGGTAAAGGATCTAGAGGCCCAGCTTCGCTTGAAGGACAGCCTCGCGACGGTCGGCGAGCTGACAGCCGGTATCGCGCACGAGTTTCGAAATGGCCTGGCGACGATTCACGGCTACAGCAAGCTGCTCGATCTCGACGCGCTGCCCGAATCGTACCGCCCGTATGTCGAAGGCATTCGCGCAGAGGCACAGTCGCTGGGTCAGGTGGTCACCAACTTCCTGAACTTCGCGCGTCCCGCGGAGCTGACGCTGACGAGCGTGGATCTGCGCGCCGTCTGCGAGCGCGCGGCCGACGAGGTCCGCTCCGATGTCCGCGCCGCCGGCGGCGATGTCGAGGTCACGGGCGAGTTCGACATCATCGAGGGCGACGAAGTGTTGCTGCGGCAGGCGTTCAGCAACCTGCTGCGCAACGCGATCGAGGCGTGCACGGCCGTGCCGGTGCCGCCGCGGATCGTCGTCCACTCCGAGATCGATCGCGCGCAGAAGCTGTCGAAAGTGTCGGTCAACGACAACGGCCCGGGCATCGCGCCGGCGCTGCGCGAGCGCGTGTTCCGGCCGTTTTTCACCAGCAAGCGAAACGGCACCGGGCTTGGCTTGGCGCTGGTGCAGAAGATCGTCGTGTTTCACAACGGACGGGTCACGGTGGGCTCGTCGCCGGGCGGGGGTGCGGCGGTGCAGGTGACGTTGCCGACTGCCGCGTGAGCCGCGCTCGAAGCGTTACCGGATGTCCCATATCAGACCATTTCAGCCGCCTCGGACCGGCAGAGGCGGGGCTCGTCGTATCGCGTAAATAGCTGATTTGATTAGATTTATTCCGAACGACACGCACTCGCGCGCGGTTTGGCAGTGCCGTTGCCCCGTGAACGACCAGCGTGCAGTCCGCCCGAGGCGTGTCGATCGTTCAAATCCTCGTTGTGATGGCGATAACGTCCATCGTTGCCGCGATGGCGGTGCCGATGACGCGCAACGCCATCGGCGACATGCGGCTGCGGGGCGATGCACGCAGCCTGAACAACGCCGTGTCGCTCACGAAGATGCGCGCGGCGTCAGACTTCACGAACGCGCGGTTGTACATCGCGCTCGACAGCAAATCGTTTCACATCGAAAGGTGGCAGAAGACCGGACCCGCGTGGGTCACTGAAGGCGGCACGACGCTGCTCGCGGGCGACGATACGTTCGGCTACGGCGTCGTGAGCGCGCCGCCGCCGAATACGCAGGCGGCGATCGGGCAGGCGGCGCAGTGCCGGACGGCGGCAGGCGCCGCCATCGGCAACACGGCGTGCGTGGTCTTCAATTCTCGCGGCATTCCGGTAGACACGACGGGTGCGCCCACGGGCGCGGGCGCCCTGTACCTGACCGACAACACCGCCGTCTACGCCGTCACCATTTCGGCGTCGGGTTTGATCAAGCTGTGGCGCACGAATCCGACGCCGACGCCCGCATGGTCTCTGCAATGATTCGCAGGCTCGGTGTCGACGAGACCGGCACTACGCTCATCGAAACGACTATCGCGTGCGCGATTCTCGTCGTCGTCATGGCGGGCTTGATGGGGATGGCCGCGCTCGCGACGACGATCACCGAGAACCAGGGCCACCTGATGGCTCGGACGACGGAGTACGCGGTCGACAAGATGGAGCAGCTGCTGGAGCTGACCTACGGCGACGCCCAGAGCAACACCACGGTGTTTCCGACAGTGAACACGGGAGGGACCGGTTTCGCCGTCGGCGGCAGCTCCGACCCCGCGGCTCCGGTCAACGGCTACGTCGACTATCTCGATCAGAGCGGCAACGTGTTGTGCAGCGTGGGGACCCCGTGCACCACGAACCCTCCCGGCACCTGGTTTTACAAGCGCGTCTGGCAGGTATCGGTGGTGTCCACGAATCTGAAGCAGGTCACCGTGACCTCGATTGTGAGGGCCAGCGTGGGGCGGATGAAGCTCCCGCAGTCGACGGTGTCGGCGTTCAAGACCAATTGCCCGTCCGGGTGTTGACGATGCCGCAACGCAAAGTACGAAGTACGAAGTACGAAGACAGCTTGTGCTCGTACTTCAGGCTTCGTACTTTTAGCGGTCTCCGGAAGCAGGGAGGCTTCTCGCTGCCCGAGCTGCTGGTCGCCGTGACGATTCTGCTAATCATCTCGAGCGCGGTCACGTCGGGATTGCTGCAGGTGACCAGCTCGCAGAAGACGATCTGGAACCGGACGCAGCTGCACGCCGGCGTCCGCAGCGCGACGGAGCTGTTGCAGCAGGAAGTGGGGCAGGCCGGTCGCATCGCTCTTCCCGGGACGGCGTCGCTGGCCTCCGCCGTCGGGATTGGGACGCACACGGTCGCCGTCAACCAGGTGATCAATGGCGCCACCGTCGCCTCGGTTTCAGGAATGTTTCCCAACCAGCGGCTCACGATCGACGCTGGAACTGACGCAGACACCACAACCCATCAGGAAACGGTCGTGGTGGCGGCCGTCGACACGAACGCCAAGACGATTACCGCGACCTTCGAGTACACACATCCGACGGCCGCGCCCGTCATGGCGCTTGGCGGGTTCGCGACGGGCATCGTGCCCGACAAGAAATGGACGGGGGCGGCGTGGGCCACGTACCCGAACGGTTCCGACGGAACGCATTTGAAGTTGTACGGCGACATCAACGGCGACGGGAGCATGGTGTATGTCGAGTACTTCTGCGATACCGCGGCCGGGAATCTGTATCGCAACATCATGGCCTACGACGCGGCCCCGCCGAAGCCGGCCGTCACGAGCAGTATGGTGCTGCTGGGGAACATCCTGCCGAATCCCGGCGCCACGCCGTGCTTCACCTACATGCCGAGCCCGCTGCCGTACCTGACCGGCGTGACCGACGCCTACTGCGCGTGCGCGCAGGTGTTCGTCCTCGACGTCGCCATCACGCTGACCGTGCAGACACAGCTGAAAGATCCGATTACGAATCAATTCCAGACGGAAACCAAGGCGCTCCTGAACGTCTCGCCGCGCAACGTCTTCAATGTGTGGCAGCTCGCGAGTGCCGGCGGCACGGTATACCAAGGCCGCGTGCAGCCGATGCCGGCCACGGTTTCCGCACTTCTTCCATGAGCGTCGACGCAATGTCAACAGCGAACGAACGAGGAATCGCGCTCGTCCTGAGCCTGTTCTTGATGACGGCGCTGTCGGTGGTGGCCGCCTCGCTGATGTTCTTGTCGCAGACCGAGACCTACTCGAGCATGAACTACACCGTGATGTCGCAGGCCCGCTACGGCGCCGAGTCCGGGCTGCAGAAGGCCGTGAACTTCCTCCTGAACAACTACACGGCGCCGGCTGCGGGCACCGGCGATCCGCTGACAGCCTACGACATGACGAAGTCGCCGGTAACCCACAACGGGCAGCCAGTCGTCCTCTCCGCCAACAGTGCGAAGGCGTCGAACTATCCGGTGGCCGCCGTGCAGACGGCGTTTTCGGCCGGCGCGCAGGGCACGATGGCGTCCGGCATGAATACCGTGACGTACGCGCCCTATGCGACGCTGCTATCGATGGCGTCCATCAATGTCTACGGCGGGGGCGTTCAGACGATCCAGACCTGGCAGATCACGGCGCTCGGAACGATCGGCGCCGGCCGCACTGCGCAAGTCGAAGTGTCGGGTTACCTGGAAACGGGAAAGGCGCCGGCGACCATGTACGCCGCGTTCGCGACGGACCCGAATTGCGGCGCCCAGCAGTACGCCGGCGGGGCGACGACCGACAGCTACGGCGCGCTGGACGCGACAGGCCATCCGATCATCGACCTCACCGGCGGCAACGTCGGCACGAATGGCAACCTGACCGAGAGCGGCGGCGCCGTCATCCACGGCAGTCTCGCCACGCCTCGCGTGGGCGTCGGCAGCTGCAGCAACGGCAACGTCGACGCGTTGACCAGCAAAGGCGGCGCCACGGTCGACGGCGGTCTCGTCCAGCTGCCTCAAGCGATTACGCTCACGCCGCCCGCGCCGCCCAACCCGCTCCCGCCGACGGGCAACGTCACCTACAACACGAACACGACGCTGGCGCCCGGCAGTTATGCGGACATCAAGGTCACCGGCAACTCGACGCTGACGCTGACCGCGGGCACGTACACCGTGAACAGCCTCGACGTCGCGAGCGGCTCGACGATTCTCATTCAATCGACGCCGGTCATCTTCAACGTCGCCGGTGTTGGCGTGGCCACAGCCGTAAGCTTCACCGGCACATCGACGGTGGTCAACACGACCTACGATGCGTCCAAATTCCTGATCAACTACGGGGGAACGGCCGCCATCAAGCTGACCGGCGGGACGTCGTACTGCGCCATGGTCTACGCGCCCCAGTCGGACATTACATTTGCCGGCGGCGACAGTTTTTACGGCGCAGTGGTGGGGAAAACCATCAAGGACACCGGCGGAGCGCATCTGCACTTCGACAGGAACCTGGAGGACAAATTCTTCGTCGTCGGCAACGGCATGCTGAGCGGGTTCAGCTGGAAGAAGTACTAATCGTCACCAGCAGACTGGTTTTCGCCCGCGCCGTTAATCAGCCACGGTATGCCAAACCGATCGATGACCATACCAAAACGAGCGGCCCAGAACGTCTTCTCGAGGGGCATCACCACCGTCCCATACTTCGCCAGCTGATGAAAAACGCGTTCGGCTTCCGTCGTGCCGTTGATGTGGAGCGACAACGAAAAGCCTTTGGGTTTCTCATAGCGCTCGGGCGCCACGTCGCCGCCCATCACGAGCTGATCGCCGACGGTCAGACTCGTGTGCATCACCTTGTTCTGCCAGTCGGCCGGGACCTGCGCCGCCAGGGGTGTCCCGGCGTATCGAAAGATCTCCCCGAGCTTGCCACCGAGACATTCCGCATAGAACGTGAACGCCGCCTCGCAGTTTCCGCCGAAGCTCAAGTACGTGTTCATCTGCATCGTTGACCTCCGGCGAGCAACCGCGAGAGTTGTTCAGTGCAGCAGGCACAGTGGGACAGCCGCGTCACTTACGCATCGGTCCAAGCCAACGGACGCGGCTGTCGGCCATCGATGTCCGTGAAGCCGTACTCCGTGCCGAGCGCCGCCGCGACGACGACCGCTCCGCTCCACCGCGAGACGTCGGGATCAGTCGCCAACGCAGCCACAGCCCGGCCGATGAATTCCGGACTCTCCGAGTTGCTCAGATCGAACACGCCGGCGGCAAGCACGGCCTCCGTACGGACAAGCCCGGGATAGAGTGATACGACGGTCACCCCGTGGGGCCGAAGTTCGTGCGCCATGTCCGATGCCATCCTGTCCGTGGCAGCCTTCGCTAGACCATACATCACGTTACCGCCATACTTCCGAGCCGCCCCGGACGAGACGTGTACGATGAGCCCGTGGTGCGCCCGAACCATCCGGTGCGCCGCGTGCTGGCTCGCGACGAATGCGGCGCGCACCCCGGAGGTCACCATCGCCTCCCATCGCCACATCGGCTGCTCCCAAAATGGCGCGGACCACGTAAACCGACCGTCTTCGACCATTCGTTCGTAGCCGCCCCAGGCGACATTGACGAGAATGTCGAGGCGCCCCGCCTGCTCATCGATCTGTTGAAACACCGAAGCGGCAGCCTGATCGTCCGTGTGGTCACACGCGATCGTTCTGATCTCGGAACCGAGGCCTGCTTCCCTGATGCTTCGACCAGTCGCGAAGACGGTCGCCCCGGCATTGGCAAGCGCCAGCGCCACTCCTCGCCCCACTCCACGACTGGCGCCGGTGACGAGGGCGACCTGTTGCGTAAGGTCAGTCATGGTTCGTTCCTCTTTTTCTCGCGAGCACGCGGGTTCGCATATTCTGCAAATCGGTCGCTGATCACGCTCGAAGTTTTCGCGATCGCGGCGGACCTCATTTTATTGCGATTCGCAGATTTCCCAGAGAATTGAGCCCATCGTCCTCCCTACCCGAGTGGACCGCGAGTTGCACGTCGTCGCCCACAGCTTGCCGATCACGATCGATTCCCTCTCGCGAACACGCGGGTTCACGCTCGTCGAAGTACTCGTGGCCACGACGATGCTCGTCGTCGGCGTTGGGACGCTCGCGAGCCTGTCGACGATGGCGAGCCATGCGAACGTCGCGGCCCGCACCACGACGCGCGTGTCGCTGCTGGCAACGCAGAAGATGGAACAGCTTCGTGCGCTCACGTGGGGCTACGACGCCCTCGGAGGTCCGATTTCCGACACGACGACCGATCTCACGGTGTTTCCACCGGCAACGGGGAGCGGCGTCGGGTTGAGCACGGCGCCAGCGGGCGCGCTGAGTCGGAACACCGCAGGCTACTGCGACTTTCTCGATGCCGCCGGCACGCCGCTCGGGGGAGGTACGACGGCGCCGGTACAGTCGGAGTTCGTTCGCCGCTGGTCGGTCGATCCGCTGCCGTCGAATCCCGCCAACGCGCTGGTGCTCCAGGTGCTGGTGCTGCGCGCCCATCGACCCGCGGCGGCCAACGCCCGTCCACTGCCAGACGAGGCTGGGTACGTCACGGTGATGACGCGAAAAGGCACATGAGGGGCGGCGCCGACGGGTTCTCGTCCGTGGAAATGCTCGTCGCGTTGACGATCGCGCTGGTGGTGTCGGGCAGCGCGTTTGCGTTGATGCTCCCGTCACAGAGTCTTGCCACCTCGCGCAGCGAGGCGGCGGACATGCAGCAACGCCTGCGCGTTGCCGCCGACACGCTGTACCAACGGCTGGTTGCGGCAGGCGCCGGCGCGTACGGCGGCATGGGCGTCGGTCCGTTGTCCGACAGCGTGGCGCCGCTTCTTCCGTATCGCGCAAGCGGCACATCGCCCGATCCGCCGGGCTCATTCAAGAGCGACACCATCACGATTCTGTCGGTTCCGAAGGACGCCGCGCAGCCGATTGGCACGACGTATTGGCTGAAAACCGACAACTCCGCGGCGACCTACCAGTTGATGGCCGTTGACACCACCGCCGGCGTCGATATGCCAGTCGTGGACCACCTGGTGGCGCTCGCGTTCGAATATTACGGCGACCCGCAGCCGCCGATGATGCGCAAGCCGCTGGCGGATCCAGTCGGCCCCTGGACGACGTATGGGCCGAAGCCTGCGTCAACGGCGGTCGCTCCATTCGAGGCCGGCGAAAACTGTCTGTTTGTCAACGACGGTTCCCCGACGCCGCAGCCCCGGCTGGCGGTCCTTGGACCGGCGTCAGCGTCGGTGGTGGCATTGACATCAGCGCAGCTCACCGACGGTCCATGGTGCCCGAACGATGGCGCAGGAGATCGATGGGACGCCGATCTGCTGCGCATCCGCAGCCTCTCTGTTCGCGTCCGCGTTCAAGCCGCGCTCTCGACGCTGCGCGGTCCGGCGAGCGCGCTGTTCGCGCATGGCGGCACTTCTCGCGGTGGGCACCAGTGGGTGCCCGATCTGGAAATCCGATTCCAGGTCTCGCCGCGCAACTTGAATCTCGTGCGATAGCGATGTCCACTCGGGCTGATAGGGGGTTCGTCCTGGTCGTCGTGCTGCTTGCCATGGTGCTGCTGTCGGCGCTTGGTGTCGCGCTGGTGCTGGCCACGACAGCCGAAACCCGCATCGCGGCGAATTTTCGGAACGCGCAGCAGGCGCTCTACGCCGCGGATGCCGCCGCCGAACGGGCGCTGGACGACCTGAGCGCCGTTACGGACTGGAACACGCTAATCGGCGGCGCCGTGCTCTCGTCGTTTGCCGACGGTCCCCCCGCCGGCGTGCGCCGCCGTGACGATGGATCGGCGATCGATTTGACGCAGATCGTGAGCTTCGCGAGTTGTCAAAAGGCGGCCTGCTCGGATGCCGACATGGACGCGACTACCGAAGATCGTCCGTGGGGGCCCAACAATCCCCGATGGAAGCTCTTCGCGTACGGACGCATGCGCGACCTCCTGCCGCCCGGCGCCGTCGATGCGCCGTACTACGTTGTCGTCATGGTGGGCGACGATCCAGGGGAAACGGACAACGATCCGACGAGGGACGGCATTGCCGGCAATCCGGGCGCCGGCATCGTCGCCCTGCGCGCGGAGGCGTTCGGGCCGAGTCAAGCGCACAAAGTCGTCGAGCTCACGGCGATGCACGGCGACACCGCCACGCGGGTACTGTCGTGGCGAGAGGTCCGCTGACTAGCGAACGAGGCGTCACGATCCGATATATTTAGGGAGAGCCATGCCCGAAAGGCGATCCGTCGTCCTCGCGTGCTCGTTCCTGATGCTTGGGGTTGTCGCGTCGGCCGGCGCCCAATCATTGGCCGACGTCGCTCGCAAGGAGGAGGCGCGGCGGAAGGGCATATCGAAGCCGTCGAAGGTATACACCAACGACGACCTGAAGCCGCTGTCGCCGCCCCCACCCTCCGCGTCATCTTCGGGGGACACCAAACCCGACGAGAAAGCGGCGTCGGATAAAGCGGCGTCGGATAAGGCCGTCGACAAGAGCTCAGCAGACAAGGCCGCGACCTCGAAGGAAACGGAGGATGCGTCGGCGAAAGCGGCGGCGCCGACGGACCAGGTCAAGGACCAAAAGTATTGGGCCAGCCGGCTGCAAGCCCTCAAAGACCAGCTCGATCGCGATCAGACCTATGCCGACGCGCTGCAGAGCCGCATCAACGCATTGACGACCGACTTCATCAATCGTGACGACCCGGGGCAGAAGAGCCTCCTCGAGCGCGATCGCCTGAAGGCCCTGGCGGAGCTCGATCGGCTCAAGAAAGCGATCCCGGACGACAAGAAAGCCATCGACAATCTCCTGGAAGAAGCGCGCCGCGCGAACGTACCGCCCGGCTGGCTGCGGTGAGCGCGCGTACTCGCTCTGCGGCCGATCTGCCGATCCTGCTGGTCGAGGACAAGGACTCGCTGCGCGCGATGCTGCGTCATGCGCTCGAGGCGCAGGGCCACACCGTGGTCGAAGCGCGCGACCAACCCGAGGCTGAGGCGGCGCTGCGGCAGAGCCGGCCAGGCGTGGTGCTGTCGGACCTGCGCCTGCCGGAAGGCGACGGTTTCGGCGTCCTGCGAGCGTCGAAGGAGCTGGATCCGCAGCTGCCCGTCATCGTGATGACGGCGTTCGGCAGCATCCAGGACGCCGTCGCCGCGATGAAAGAGGGCGCCCTCGATTTTCTGGCCAAGCCGGTCGATCCCGATCATCTGCTGCTGATGGTGGAGCGCGCGCTGGCGCAGCGGCGCCTTGCCACCGAGAATCTGCTGCTCAAGGAGGAGCTGGCGCAGCGTCGTGGAGCGCCGCAGATCGTGGGCGAGGACCCGAAGCTGAAACAGGTGTCGGTAACCCTCCATCGCGCGGCCGCCACCGATACGACGGTGCTGCTCGAGGGCGAGAGCGGCACGGGCAAGGAGCTCTTCGCGCGCGCGCTTCACGCGCTCAGCCCGCGCGCAGACGGCCCGTTCGTGGCGATCAACTGCGCGGCGATTCCGGAAACGCTGCTCGAAACGGAGCTCTTCGGTCACGAAAAGGGCGCGTTCACGGGCGCGGCCACGCGCAAGCCCGGCAAGTTCGAGCTGGCGCATCGCGGCACGTTGTTCCTGGACGAGATTGGCGACCTGCCGCTGTCGCTCCAGGCCAAAATCCTGCGCGTGCTGGAGGAGAGGCGGTTCGAACGCGTCGGCGGGACGGTGCCGCTTCAAGTCGACGTGCGCGTGGTGGCTGCGACGAATCGCAACTTGAAGGCCGCAGTCGCAGCCCGACAGTACCGGGAGGATCTGTTCTTTCGCCTGTCCGTGTTTCCGATCGTGATACCTCCGCTGCGCGAACGACCTGACGACATTGCGACGCTCGCGCGGTACTTCATCGATCGGTTCTGTCGCGACTTGAACAAGCAGCCCCTCGGGCTGACCACCGCCGCCGAGGAGGAGCTGCGGAACTATCCCTGGCCGGGCAACGTGCGCGAGCTCCAGAACTGCATCGAGCGGGCCGCCATCCTCACCGAGGGCGATACGATCCACCCGCGCCACCTCAACCTCTCGTTTCGGGCGCCCGCGTCCCCGCCTCCTGTCGACGATGGGGGGCCGTGGGCCAAGATCGATCTGACGGGCACGCTCGGCGAAGCGTCGCGGCGGGTGCTCGCGGAAGTCGAGCGCCGAAAGATCGAGCAGGCCTTGAAGGAGGCCGCGGGTAATCGGGGACGGGCCGCCGAGATCCTCCAGGTGAGTTACAAGACGCTGATGGCCAAGCTGCGGGAATACAGCCTCGAGGAGCCGATCTAGGCTCCGCACGCACGAGCCCGCTCGAGCAACAGGTCGCGTTCACGCGCGTTGCGGGTGAGCGATGCCGCACGCTCGAATTCCAGACGGGCCTCGTCGAATCGCCCGAGCTTGACCAGCAGGTCGCCGCGCACGCTCGGCAGATGGTGGTACGTCTGCAGCGAGGGTTCGGCAACCAGCGCATCCAGGCGATCGAGACCCGCTTGCGGACCGTACGCCATGCCGTCAGCGACCGCGCGATTCAGCTCCACGACCGGCGACGGCACCGAGGCGGCGAGCTCGGCGTAGAGACGCGCAATCTGCGGCCAGTCAGTCTCCTCTGCAGTCCGCGCTCGCGCGTGACACGCGGCGATCGACGCCTGGATCACGTATGGGCCGCGCGGCCCACCCAGCTTCTCGGCCCGAGCCAGCGCGGCGAGCCCGCGCCGAATCAAGAGATGATCCCACTGCGCGCGGTTTTGCTCGAGCAGCACGACGGGTTCTCCGGACAGACCCACGCGTGCCCGCGATCGCGACGCCTGAATCTCCATGAGCGCGACCAGGCCGTGCACGTCGGACTCGAGCGGCGCGAGCTCCGCCAGGATCCGGCCAAGACGAAGCGCATCCTCGCAGAGGCCAGGCCGCATCCAGTCGTCGCCGGCTGTGGCGGTGTAGCCCTCGTTGAAGACGAGATAGATCACCTCCAGCATCGAGGACACGCGGGCGGCGCGGTCGGCGCCGCGAGGAACCTCGAAGGGCACCTGCTTGTCGGCCAGCGTCCGCTTGGCGCGCACGATCCGCTGCGCGATCGTCGATTCCGGCACCAGGAAGGCTCGCGCGATCTCGTCGGTCGTCATGCCGCCGAGGAGGCGGAGCGTGAGCGCGACGCGTGCATCGGTCGATAGCACGGGATGACAAGCCGTGAACATCAGCCGGAGCAGGTCGTCGCCGACCTCCTCGTCCAGAGCCGCATCGAGATCGACGGCGGCCGCACGCGCGTCCGTCTCGATTTCGTAGCCAAGCTCCGCCTGCTTGCGTTCCAGCATTTGGCGCCGGCGGACATGATCGATCGCGCGATGCTTGGCCGTCGCCATGAGCCAGGCGCCGGGCTTGTCGGGGACGCCCCCTTTGGGCCACTGCTCGAGCGCGGCCACCAGCGCGTCGTGCGCGAGATCCTCGGCGATGCCGATGTCGCGCACGATGCGCGCAAGGCCGGCGATCAGCTTTGGTGATTCGATGCGCCAGACCGCATCGATCGCGCGATGGATCTCGGTGGCCTCCACGGCCACCGATCACATCACGTCACGTCCGATCGCGCAAAGCCGGTCGTCCGGGGTTATTTCCTGGCGGCCACCTCCGCACGCAGCCGCTCTTCCTGCGCTCGCAGCTCGGGCGTGAACGCCGGACCGAAGTCGTCGGCCTCGAACACCTGACGAATCTCGACCTCGGTGTTGTCGAACGGGGAGCGCTTGAGCCACTCGATGGCCTCTTCCTTGGATTTCACTTGCCAGAGCCAAAAGCCGGCCACCAGCTCCTTCGACTCCGTGAAGGGGCCGTCGATCACGGTTGTCTTGCCGCCGGAGAACTTCACCCGGGCGCCCTTGGAGCTCGCGTGCAGCCCCTCGGCGGCCAGCATCACGCCGGCTTTCACCAGCTCGTCGTTGAACTTGCCCATCTCGGTCAGGATCTTGCGGTCGGGGAGGGCGCCGGCTTCCGAATCCTTGTTGGCCTTGACGATCACCATGAAACGCATTGTCGGGCTCCTTGTTGTTTCGCCCGGTTGATTCCGGGTTCTATCTGGACGTCGAACGAGTGGCCCCGAAATCGACAAGGGCCACTTGCCTGTAGGGAAAGCTGAGCTAGCTCCTGAATCCGACGCGCTTCAGGGCTGAACGGATCTCCTTGTCCGTCACATCGTCGACGATCGTTGAAGCGCCGATGGCGGTCGGCAGGACGAACCGCAACCGGCCCTGGACCATCTTCTTGTCGCGACCCATCGCGTCGATGATCTGGCCCGCGGGTACGTCTCCCACGGGCGGCAGCGGGCCGAGGCTGGCAATCAAATCCGCAAGCGCCTGACGGTCCCGCTCGGCGAGGGCCCCTCGCGCGGCCGCGACCTGCGCGGCCACGAGCATGCCGTACGCGACGGCTTCGCCGTGGCGGTACTGCCGGTATTTCGTCGCGGCTTCGAGCGCATGGCCGGCCGTATGACCGAAGTTCAGGATCATGCGTGGACCTGCCTCGCGCTCGTCCGCCGACACGACGCTGGCCTTGATGCGGCACGATTCCGCGATCACCGGCGTGAGCGCCTCCGGCGCGCGAGCGAAGATTGCCTTTCGATCGCGGGCGATTCGATCGAACAGGTCTGGGCTGGAGGTCATCCCGTACTTGATGACCTCGTACAGCCCGGCCCTGAATTCGCGTCGAGGGAGCGTTCCGAGCACGGTCGGATCCACCACGACCGCGTGCGGCTGGTAGAAGGATCCGATCAGGTTCTTTCCGAGCGTGTGATTGACGCCGACCTTGCCGCCGATGGCGCTGTCGACCTGGGCCAGCAACGTCGTCGGCACGTGGACGAGAGCGATGCCGCGGAGATACGTCGCCGCGGCGAAGCCCGCCATGTCGCCGATGACGCCGCCGCCGAAGGTGACGATCGCCGCGTGCCGATCGGCGTCGGCCTGCACGAGCGCGTCGTATATGCGTGAAACCGTTGCCAGATGTTTGAACCGCTCGCCATCGGGCACGAGAATTGGGACTGTGTCCGCCGCGTCGAGGCTTCGCGATATGCGCGCTCCATGCAGGCGCCAGACGAGCGGGCTGGAGACAATGAGGCGGCGCTCGGGCACGCGCCGATCGTCGAGCAGCGATCCCAATCGATCGAGCGCGCCGTCGAGAATGTTGACGGAGTACGCGCGCGACGGTGTTGGGACGTCGATGCGAATCGGATCCATTTACGGTGCGAATGTGCCTGCGGCGCTCACCACGGAACGCGCGGATCGACAACCGGTCGCATCGAGGACTCGGATTCCTCGTGCAAACCGTGACCTCGGTTTGTATCGGTGACCTCCGTGGTAGAGCATTCGAATGTGAGGGTAGGATAGCATTCGGGTGCGAGCGACGGACTTTCTGATCGTCGGCAGCGGCGTCGCGGGGCTGCGCGCGGCGATCGGGCTGGCCGGCGCCGGCCGCGTGCTCGTCCTTACCAAAGCTGCACCGTCCGAAAGCAACACCGGCTACGCGCAGGGCGGCATTGCCGCGGCGATCGGCGACGATGACACGCCGGCGCTGCACGCGGCCGACACGATTCGCGCCGGCGACGGTTTGTGCGACGAGGCTGCGGTGCGCGTGCTGGTCGACAACGGGCCTCGGTATGTCGCCGAGCTGATCGAGTGGGGCGCGCAGTTCGATCGAACGCCAGACGGCCGCCCCGCGCTCGGCCGCGAGGCGGCGCACAGCGTGCGCC
>Ga0114129_10004541_pt1 | contig 19592 bp, 17 predicted proteins | sample RhiMetdeltSRZDD1_FD_80071 | JGI IMG/M metagenome (GOLD analysis project Ga0114129, IMG submission 80071) | Populus rhizosphere microbial communities from Tennessee, USA - Rhizosphere MetaG P. deltoides SRZDD1 (version 2) (version 2) | ecosystem: Host-associated > Plants > Roots > Rhizosphere >...
CCATGTCGACGAACACGGCGGCCGTGCGCCCGAGCGTCGCCGGGTTGCGTCGGGCCTCGCGGCAGGCGGCGTCGACCCGGTCGCGCAGCGGGGCGACGCCGGCCGGGCGGTTCTTCGTGTGCGTGAAGTACGCGTTCCACAGATCGCCATACCGGGCCAGCAGCGCCAGCATGCGCGCCCCGATCGATCCGATCAGGATCGGCGGGCCCCCGGGCCGGGGCCCTCGGGGCTGGAGCTCGCACTCGCGGACCTCGTGGTAGCGGCCGACGAAGTCGACCTTCCCCTGGCGGAGCAGCCCATGGACGATCCGGAGCCCCTCCTCGAAGCGGCTCACCCGGTGGTCGAAGGGGTAGCCGAACGCCCGGTACTCCGCCTCGTGCCAGCCGGCGCCGATCCCCAAGATCAGCCGGCCGCCGGAGATCTCCTCGATGGTGTCGGCCAGCTTCGCGAGGTAGGCAGGATTACGAAACGACATGCACGAGACAAGCGGACCGATCTCGACGCGCGACGTCACCGCAGCGATGGCGGCGATGACCGCCCACCCCTCCCACACGCCCTGTGAACCCCGCCCATCCTGACGGAACAGCAGGTGGTCCTCGATCCACACGGAATCGAACCCGATCTGCTCGGCCTGGCTGGCCATCTGGCTGATGTCGGTCCAGCGCGGCGTGCCGTGGCGCCCCTTGTCCACGGCGATCGGCAACTCCACACCGACCTTCAGCGGCCGTCGTCTCTCTCGGGTCACGGGTGGTCCTCCATCCTCTCCTCCGCCTCGCTCAATCGAGCGACTCGCGGAAGCGCAGCACTGCCAGCATGAAGCTCACGGCGCCGAACGCGATCAAGGGCCACACATCGGGCCAGAGGTCGTTACTCTGGACCCGGAGGCCGTCCCGTCGGGGCCGCCGGTTACACGCCGGCGACAGTGACCGGGAGGGCACCGAGGCGGAGCGCCTCGGCCCGGAGGATCTCCCACGCCCGCCGCACGTGGCGCTCCTCCGTCCGGATGTTGCCGATGGCCAGCCGGAGCGCGTAGCGCCCGCCCAGGACCACGTGGGACAGGAACGCCTCGCCCGAGGCGTTCACCCCTTCGAGGAGCCGCTCGTTCAGGCTGTCGAGTCGCGGGTCGCCGGCAGCCCAGGCCCGCGGACGGAGTCGGAACACGACGGTGCTGAACGGGACGGGGGCGATGCGCTCCCAGTCCGGGTCGGCGTCGACCCACGCGCCGAAGAGTCGACCCAGCCGCATGTGCTCGGAGAGCCGCGCCTCGATGCCGGACCGGCCGAAGGCGCGGAGCACCATCCAGAGCTTCAGCGCGCGGAACCGGCGCCCGAGCTGCGGCCCCCAGTCCATGTAGTTCTCGACCGCGCACCCTTCCGGGGTCTGGAGGAACGAGGGGACGAGGGTGAAGGCGCGCTTGAGCACGTCGGGCCGGCGGCAGAAGAGGGCGGAGCAGTCGATGGGCGTGAAGAGCCACTTGTGAGGGTTCACGACGATCGAGTCCGCACGGTCGCATCCAGCCAGCACCTCGCGCCGCTCGGGCACGATGGCGGCAACGCCGCCGTAAGCGGCGTCGACGTGGAGCCAGAGCTTCTCGCGCGCGGCGATGTCGGCGACGGCCGGCACCGGGTCGACGCTCGTGGTCCCCGTCGTCCCGACGGTCGCGCACACCGCGATGGGTCGCCGTCCCGCCGCTCGGTCCTCGGCGATCGCGCGCGAGAGCGCCGCGGGATCCATCCGGAACTCGGCATCCGTCGGGATCTTGCGGACCCCCTCCCGGCCGAGGCCGAGGACGATCGCGCCCTTCTCCACGGAGGAATGGGCCTGCTCGGACGTGTAGACCCGGAGCCGTGGGAGGTCGGCCCGTCCAGCCATCCCCTGCTCCCGAACGTCGAGGCCGGCGGCCTCGCGCGCCGCGGCGAGGGCGCACAGCGTCGAGATCGAGGCGGTGTCGTAGATGACGCCGCGGAACTCGGCGGGGAGGCCGAGGAGCCCCCGCAGCCAGTCGAGAACGACCTCCTCCAGCTCGGTGGCCGCCGGCGACGTGCGCCAGAGCATGGCGTTGACGTTGAGCGCGGCGCACAAGAGCTCGCCGAGGATGCCGGGTGCGGAACCGCTGATCGCGAAGTAGGCGAAGAAGCCCGGATGGTTCCAGTGGGTCACGCCGGGGAGGATCACGCGCTCGAAGTCCGCGAGAACCCGCTCGAGCGGCTCCGGACGGTCCGGCGCCGTTGCCGGCAGGGCGCCCCGCACGTCCCCGGGCTTCACCCGGGCCAGCACGGGGTAGCGCTCCGGCGCCGCGAGGAAGCCCGCGATCCAATCCACCACCTCGTGGGCGTGTCGCCGGAACTCCTCCGGATCCAGGTCGCCGAGGGATCCCGCCACCGTCCCGTCGCTCGCCATCCGTCCGTCCTCCGGTCAGTCGGTCGCGATCACGGCGTCGGCGCGCATGCCCGCCTCGAGCCGTCCAAGCCGCGCCACCTCCGCCACCACCTCGGCGTCCAGCCGGATCACGAGGTCACCTCGGCGGACGCGGCTGCCCTCCTCGACGCGGATCACGGCGATTGCGGGTCAACCGAAGGAGGTCATCCGCGCGCCGCTACTGCCCAGCGACGGCCGGGATCGGCAGGAGGATCGCCGTCGTGCGGCGCTCGGGCACGAGGTGACGCTCAGCCACCCGCCGCACGTCCTCGCGCGTGACCGCCCGGATGCCGGCTAGGTACGTCTCGCGGAGGCGCCAGCCTCCCAAGAGCTCGTGACGCGCGAGCGTCGCCGACCGGCTGAAGACGGAGTCCTGAGCGAAGAGATAGGTCGCCTCCAGCTGATTCTGGGCGCGCTGGAGCTCCTCCTCGGAGATGAGCTCCGTGCGGAGCCGCTCCACCTCGGCTGTCAGCGCGCGCTCGGCCTCCTCTACGGAGCGCTCGGGCAGCACCGTCACGTAGAAGGTGAAGGTATCCGGGTCGAGCGTGAGGCGCGCGTAGTCGCCGCTAGCGTCGAGGGCGAGCCGCTCCTCGTACACGAGCCGCCGGTAGAGCCGCGACGTCCGCCCGCCCGAGAGGACCGCCGACAAGACCTCGAGGGGGTAGGCGTCCTCCGAGCGGTGGTTCGGCGCGGGATAGCCCGCGAACACGACCGGCAGCTGCGCCTCCTTCCGGAGCCAGACCCGCCGCTCGCCGTGCTGCTCGGGCTCGGTCACGGTGACGCGCGGCGGGTCGGGGCCGCGCGGGATGGCGCCGAAACGCGTCCGGATCTTCTCGAGGAGCTCGGGCGCCCGGAAGTCCCCGGCCACGGCGACAATGGTGTTGTTTGGCTGGTAGTAGGCGTCGTACCAGGTCCGGAGGTCGCTCGCCGTCAGGCGCTCGATGTCCTGTGCGAACCCGATCGTCGGCAGGCGATACGGGTGGGCCACGAAGGCGACGGCGTTGAAGAGCTCGGAGAGAGCCCCGACCGGATCGTCCTCCGTGCGCGTCCGGCGCTCCTCCATGATGACCTTTCGCTCGGAGTCGATCTCTCGGGGGTCGAGGAGGAGGTGCCGCATCCGGTCGGCCTCGAGCTCGAGCACGAGGTCGAGCTGCTCCGCGGCGACGGTCACGTGATACACGGTGGTGTCGCGGCTCGTGAAGGCGTTGTCCTGACCCCCGACCGTCTCGATCAGCTTGGAGTAGACCCGGGGCCCGTACGTCGGCGTCCCTTTGAACATCATGTGCTCGAGGTAGTGGGACTGGCCAGTGAGCCCGACCCGCTCGTCGCGCGAGCCGACCCGGTACCAGACCTGGAAGCTGGCGACCGGGCTCCGGTGGTCCTCCTGGAGGAGGACGCGCAACCCGTTGTCGAGTGTCGCCTCGACGACTTCCTGCGCGCTGGCCCAGGAACACGCGAGACCGACGAGGGGCACGATGAGAAGACCCGCGAAGCGACCCGGTCGGCTCACGGCGCCAGTATACATGGCGGCCTCGTCCGTCCGAGGCCGCCGGTGGCCGTCCGGTCGTTGGCCGAGTGGCCTTCAGAAACGTGGGCTTACCGTCGCTCGCTCGGGTCGGGGCGAGCCCACGGCGAGCGCGACCGGCACGGCGGCGACCCCCATAACCGCCGCCAGATAGCACCCGCGCCGGCGAAGGCGTGCCGCCAGGGCATGAGCTCTCCGAGCGCCCGCCCACCAGGACGCCGAGGGCCGTTCCGAGACCCAGCCCCGAGAATGACGCCCCCTGCCCGAGGGCGAGCCGGTCAGGGGGTGTCGCGGCCGCGATGATCGACCGGTCGTTGGTGAAGTACATGCCTTGGGCGAGGCCGGTCAGGAGACGCGCCAGAGCCAGGAGCCCCACCGTACGGGACAGACCCGTGACCAGCGCGGCCCCCGCCACCAGCACGATGCCGAAGACCAGCACGCGCTTGCGCCCGAAGCGGTCACCGAGGTAACCGGCTGGCACCTGCATCGCTACGTATCCGTAAAAGAACACGGAGAAGAGGAAGCCTTCGGCGTGGCTCAGGCCGAACTCCGCCATGACGGGCGCGAGCATCGGCGAGAAGGCCATACGCAGGACGTAGTTGCAGATCGAGCCGAAGACGAGGAACGCCCACACGGTGTGGTATGCCTGCCAGGGCATGGTGACGGGTCCGATCAGGTCCGGATTGATGGGTCGGAACGCATCATCGGGGACACGTGAGGCGACTCGGCCACCCTAACACGTGCCGGGCCTGCGCGCCTGTGCCGGGCCTGCGCGCCTTGACCCCCGTGCGAGACGCGTGCTAGCGTCCTCGCGGCATTCCGAGTCCAACCTGATCGGGCTCGTCGAGCCCGCCCGAGGACCCACGGCATGAAGATCGACGGCTCCACGTTCCTGGTGACCGGAGGCGCGTCCGGCCTCGGCCGCGCCACGGTCGAGCGGCTCCTGACCCACGGCGGCCGCGTGGCCATCCTGGACCTCGAGCGGTCGGCGGGCGCCCAGGTGGCGGCCGAGCTCGGCCCGCACGCCCTGTTCACTCCCTGTGACGTCACGAGCGTCGACGACTTGGGCGCGGCGGTCGACGCGGCCGCCAAGCGCTTCGGGCCGATCCACGGGCTCGTCAACTGCGCGGGTGTCGCGATCGCCGAGAAGACGCACGGCAAGCGTGGCCCGCACGACCTCGGCTCCTTCACGTTCGTCATCCAGGTGAACCTGATCGGGACCTTCAACTGCATCCGGCTCACGGCGGCGAGGATGGCGCAGAACGCGCCGGGCGACGATGGCGAGCGAGGCGTGATCGTCAACACGGCGTCGGTCGCCGCCTTCGACGGTCAGATCGGTCAGGCGGCCTACTCGGCCTCCAAGGGAGGCATCGTCGGGATGACGCTCCCGATCGCGCGGGATCTGGCCGAGGTGGGCGTCCGTGTCTGCACGATCGCGCCCGGGCTCTTCGACACGCCGCTCATGGGGATGCTGCCCGAGCCGGCGCGTCAGTCCCTCGCCCGGCAGGTCCCCTTCCCGAGCCGGCTCGGCCGCCCGTCGGAGTACGCGGCGCTCGCGTGCCACATCATCGAAAACCCCATGCTGAACGGCGAGACGATCCGGCTGGACGGCGCCATCCGCATGGCGCCCCGCTAAGGCGGGAAGACTTTGGCTTCCAAACAACCCGCCTCGGGAGCCTGACCCCGGTCAGGGAGCCGTGTAGCTGGTCTTGACCGTGGTGTAGAACTCCCGCGCGTAGGCCCCCTGCTCGCGAGGGCCGTAGCTGGAAGCCTTCCGTCCGCCGAACGGTACGTGGTAGTCCACGCCGGCGGTCGGGAGGTTCACCATGACCATGCCCGCCTGGGAGATCCGCTTGAAGTGGCTCGCGTGCTTGAGCGAGGTGGTGACGACCCCGGACGAGAGCCCGAACGGGGTGTCGTTGGCCAGGACGAGCGCCTCGTCGTAGTCCCGCGCGCGAATCACGGTCGCGACGGGTCCGAAGATCTCCTCCCGGTTGATCCGCATGGCGTTGGTGGTGTCGGTGAAGAGCGCGGGCGCCAGATAGTAGCCCTCGCGGTCGCGCCGGAGGCGGTCGCCCCCCCACAGGAGCCGCGCGCCCTCGCGGCGCCCCACCTCGAGATAGGAGAGATCCTGATCGAGCTGGCCCTGGTCCACCACGGGGCCGATGTCCGTCCCCTGGCGCAGGGCGTCGTCGACGACCAACTTCTCCAGCCGCTCCACCATCGCCCGGACGAAGCGGTCGTGGATGCCCTCCGTGACGATGAGCCGGCTCGACGCCGTGCAGCGCTGGCCGGTCGAGTAATAGGCGCCCTGGACGGCGCAGTTCACCGCGACGGCCAGGTCGGCGTCGTCGAGGACCACCAGCGGGTTCTTCCCTCCCATCTCGAGCTGGATCTTCCCCATGCGGGCGACGACCTTCTTCGCGATGGCCCGGCCCGTCTCCACCGAGCCCGTGAAGCTGATCCCGTCGACGTCGGTCGAGCCGATCAGCACCTCGCCGACAGCCGAGCCGCGCCCCATCACGAGGTTGAACACCCCGGCCGGCACGCCGGCCCGCCGGAGGATGTCCGTGAGGGCCCACGCGCAGCCCGGCACCAGGTCCGCGGGCTTGAAGACGACGCAGTTGCCATACGCGAGCGCGGGCGCGATCTTCCAGGCGGGAATCGCGAGCGGGAAGTTCCACGGCGTGATGATGCCGACGACACCAAGCGGCTCGCGAGTGATCTCCACCGAGACGCCGAGGCGGACGGAGTCGACCAGCTCCCCACCCTGCCGCACGGCCTCACCCGCGAAGAACTTGAAGATGTAACCCGCGCGCTTGGCCTCGCCGATGCCCTCGGGGAGCGTCTTCCCTTCCTCCCGTGAGAGCAACGTGCCCAGCTCCTCGGCCCGGCGGAGGATCTCGTCCCCCACGCGATCGAGGAAATCCGCACGCTCCTGCCGGTTCCCGCGCGACCAGCCGGGGAACGCGGCCCGCGCGGCCGCGATGGCCGCCTGGGTCTGGGCCGCGTCCGCCCGCGCGTACTCGCCCACCACCTCCTGGACGTTGGAGGGATTGACGTCGCGGTTGACGTCGGTCGCCGTGAGCCACTCGCCGTTGATCAGGTTCCCATGAAGTGACACGGCCCTTCTCCTTCTCTCGACACGGCCGGCGCCGAGCGCCGGACCCCGGCCGCCGTCAGGGCCCGGCGACTCCGGCGGTCACACCCAGGATCTTCGCCAGCAGGATGAGCACCACGATGTTGATCACAAACCCGATCGCGCAGACGGCGATGGCGCGGCCGGTCGACTCGTAGTCGAGCGCCTGGCGGACCGCCACGACCATCGCCACCAGCATCCACAGGCCGCCGACCACGGAGACCAGCTGGCCGAGACCGGGGATGATGCCAAGGACGCGGATCAAACCCGGCGCGGCCGAGAAGCCGATGGTCCGGAGAAGCTGCCCGACGTCCGCCTGGGTCTTGGCGCCGGGGAGGAGCCGCGTGCCCACGAAATAGGTCACGAACGCCCACACGTACCAGCCGATGAGGGAGATGAGGGTGGCGACCAGCAGGCCACCGATCCCCACCGCTCGCACCATGCCGACGCCCGCCGCCAGGTTCGCGAGCACGACCACCAGCATTGCCTGAGGGGTCGCAGTGGCGTCGTTCTCGACCTCCTCGTACGTCGCGGCGTCGAGCTTCGCCGCGCCGAGCATCCGCTCCGTCAGGCTCGCCATCGTTCGCCTCCCTTCGGACTCACGGTCGGGTGCACATGTCGCGGTCCGTGCGCCGCGCCGCGCCGATTCTACGCGTCGGGGGACGTACCGGCCAGGGGGCCCCCCTCCGCACCCGGGGTGGACAGGCCGGGCCCGGCCACTGCGCCCCGGCGCGCGAGGTCGACGATCCGGTCCCGTTCGTAGCCGAGCACCTCGGCGAGCACCGCCAGCGTGTCCTCACCGGGCCGATACGGCGCCGGCCCGCCGGGGACTATCGGCGCGCCGTCCACATGAAATGGCGAGGCCGTCACCCGCACGGCCCCATGCGTCAGATGGGCGACCGTGGGAAATGCCCCACGGGCTGTGAGATGCGGAGCGGCGACCACCTCGGCAGGCCACAGCACGCGCGCGCACGGAATCCGGGCCGCGCCCAAGGCGGCGAGCGCGTCCTCCGCCGACGCGAAGCCGTCGAGCCAGGCCGCGATGATCGGGCGGAGCTCGGCCCAGTTCTCGCGTCGGGCGGTCGGCGTCGCGAAGCGCGGGTCCCTGGCCAGCTCCGGCCGGCCGAGGAGACCGAGGAGCCGCGGCCAGAGGTCGAGCACGCCGACGACCTGGAGGGCCACCCAGCTGTCGCCGACCTGCTGCACCAGCATCCCGCTCCGCGGGCCGGGATACGACGGTCCGTCGTTGAGGACGCTGCCGAAGCTGATGTCCTCCGCCCCGATCAGCGCCTCGAGCATCGACACGTCGAGATGCGCGCCGCGGCCGGTGCGGATGCGGCGGAGCAGCGCGGCAGCGATGGCGCCGAAGGCGTGGGTGCCGGCCAGGATGTCGGCGGCCTGGAGGTACAGCACCCGGGGCGGCTCCTCCGCACCCCGCTCGAGGTGCATCAGGCCCGAGGTGGCGTGCACGACGTGCGCGAAGGCGGCGCGGTTCCGCCACGGCCCCGTCTGGCCGTATCCCGAGATGGAACAGTAGACGAGGTCGGGCCGCACGGCGGCCGCCGCCGCGTAGTCGAGCCCCAGCCGCGCCATGACGCCGGGACGGAAGTTCTCGACGACCACGTCCGCGACCCGGACGAGGGCCAGCGCCACGGCTCGCCCCTCGGGGTGCTCCAGGTTGAGTGCGACCGAACGCTTGCCCGCGTTGACGCGGACGAAGTAGGTGCTCTGGTCGGTTCGCTCCGGGTCCAGCTGGAGCGGCGCGGCCCGCATGTCGTCACCCCGCGGCCGCTCGATCTTGATCACCCGGGCGCCGAGGTCGGCGAGGAGCCGGGTGCAGTACGGACCGGCGAGAATGCGCGTGAAGTCGAGAACCGTGACGCCCTGGAGGAAATCCGCGCCCGGCACAGCGCTACGATAGGGAACCGGCGCCGGCACCGCAAGAGCGGGTGTGGTAACAAGGACCGCCTGACGGCTCCTGAGAAGCGGGAGCTCCTCGGCGTCGTGGGCGACTTCGCGAAGGGCCTCGTTCCCCTGGTCGTCCCGATCACCCTGGTCAATCACTATGTGGCCCGGTTCGACCTCGCCTACGTCCGCGATCAGGTGTACCTCCGGCCGCACCCGAAGGAGCTCATGCTCCGCAACCACGTGTGAGCCGGCTGCCCTCGGTCTGGACGGGTCCTGGCCTTCAGCCTATCCTGGAGCCGCCCGAGTCCCCCACGCTGGAGGAGCCGGCCATCCCCACGTCCATCCGGGTCCTGATCGCCAAGGTCGGTCTCGACGGCCACGACCGGGGTGCCAAGGTGGTCGCCCGCGCGCTGCGCGACGGGGGGATGGACGTCATCTACACGGGCCTTCACCGGACCCCGGAGGAGGTCGTTGCCGCGGCCGTCCAGGAGGACGTGGACGTGCTCGGGGTGAGCATCCTCTCTGGCGCCCACATGACCCTCCTTCCCCGGCTCCTGGAGCTACTTCGCGCGAGCGACGCGGCGGACGTGCTGGTGGTCGCGGGGGGCGTCATCCCCGACGAGGACCTGCCCGCGCTCCGCGACGCCGGTGTGGCGGAGGTCTTTCTCCAGGAGACGCCGCCCGCGGCCCTCGTCTCCCGGGTCCGCGAGCTGGTCGAGACAGCCCGGGCGGGCTGAGCCCAGGCGGGGAGGCCCGATCCCTTCGGTCGTGCGCTCATGAGCCTCGACCTCGACGCGATTCGGCACGCGCGCGGTGTGGACTTCGCCGTGTGGCCGCCCCGATACGACGCGACTTACCGGCCTTCGCTCGGTGCCGAGCACTGGCTACCCGAAGTCGAATGCGCGCCGCCCGCGACGCGCGACAGCCTCATCCTCGCGAAGCTCCGCGAGCAGGTCCGATACGCGTGGGAGCGCAGCCCCTTCTACCGGCGGAAGTGGGAGGCGGCGGGCGTCTCTCCCGAGACGCTCCAGAGCCTCGCGGATCTGGGGCGCTTCCCCGTGGTTACCAAGGAGGAGCTGCGTGCCGCGCAGGCCGGGCGGCCGCCCTTCGGCGACTACCTCTGCATCCCTCCGGAAGCGGTCGCCCGCATTCATGGAACCAGCGGCACGACGGGCCGGCCGACCGTGTTCGGTGTCGGCGGCGACGACTGGGGGCGGATCGGCGAGGCGCACGCCCGGATCCTGTGGAGCATCGGCATCCGCCCGGGCGACCGGGTCCTGATCTGCTCTTTCTTCAGCCTCTACATGGGCTCGTGGGGGGCGCTCGTCGGCGGCGAGCGGCTCGGCGCCACGATGTTCCCCTTCGGCGCGGGAGTCCAGGGTCAGACGCTCGCGGCGGTCGAGTGGGCGCGCGAGGTCCGGCCGTCCGTGTTCTACGGGACGCCGTCCTACGCGCTCCACTTCGCCGAGACGGCCCGGCGTGAAGGCGTCGACCCCCGGATCCTCGGGCTCCGGATCCTCTTCTTCTCCGGCGAGCCCGGAGCCGGCATCCCGTCCACCAAGCGCCTCATCGAGGACGCGTTCGGCGGCATCTGCGTGGACACCGGAAGCATGGCGGAAATGACCCCGTGGATGACGAACGCAGAGTGCCGCCACCGTACGGGCATGCACCTCTGGCAGGACCTGGTCTACACCGAGGTCTGCGATCCCGAGACGTACCGACCGGTCCCCTACGGGAGCGAGGGCACACCCGTCTACACCCACCTCGAGCGCACGTCCCAGCCGATGATCCGGCTGGTGTCGGGCGACCGGACGCGCTGGACGGGAGAGCCCTGCCCCTGCGGCCGGACCTACCCCCGGCTGCCGGCCGGGATCTACGGCCGCTTCGACGACATGCTGGTCGTGCGAGGCGAGAACGTGTATCCGAGTGGCATCGAGGACGCGCTGCGCGCCGTCCCGGGCTTCGGCGGCGAGTTCCGGGTCATCGTCTCGCGGCGCGAGGCGATGGACGTGCTTCTCGTGCGCGCGGAGTACACCCCGGAGCACGAGCCGCCCGAACGGCGTGACGCGCTCCAGCGGACGATGCGGGAGCGGCTGCGCGCCCGGATCGGGATCCACCCGGTGGTCGAGTTGGTCCCGCAGGGCACGCTCCCACGCTCGGAGTTCAAGGCCCGCCGCGTCGTCGACGACCGCGACCTCTACCGGCAAGCGCTCGCCGACGAGAGGGGCCGCCCGCAGTGACGCGACGTGACCGCGGCGGGCCCGGATCCCCACCTTTCACGCCGGAGCGTCTGCGGGGTCATCAGAAGAGAGCCGGCGAGCCTTCCCCTCGACGGGCCTCGGCTGAGATCCCCCGCGGAGGCACTCCCATGAGCCAGGTCACGTACTACACCCGGTTGCCCAGTCCCCTGGGAACGCTCCTGCTGGTCGGAACGGGAGACGCGCTCAGCGCGATCTGGCTCCCGTCCGGTCGCGATCGCCTCGAGCCCGATCCGGGGTGGATCGAGACGGCGGCAGCGTTCGCGGAGCCGGTCCGCCAGCTCGACGCGTACTTCGCCGGCGCGCTGCGGCGATTCGATCTCCGGCTCGCGCCCGCCGGCACGCCGTTCCAGCAGCGGGTCTGGCAAGCGCTGCTCGAGATCCCCTACGGCGAGACGGTGTCGTATTCGGAGCTCGCCCGCCGGATCGGGCGGCCGTCGGCGGTGCGGGCGGTCGGGGCCGCGAACGGCCAGAATTCGCTGTCGATCGTGATCCCGTGTCACCGAGTCATCGGGAGCGACGGCCGGCTGGTCGGGTATGGCGGCGGGCTGCCCGCCAAGTCCGCGTTGCTCGCGCTCGAGCGGCGGGTCGTGGGGGAACCGGCGAGACCGGGCCGCCTGCGCCAGGGGGCGCTCTTCGGTTGAACGCGAAGGGGGTAGACGATGTACGACCGTGAGGCGATCGAGCGGATCCGCCGGATGCGGGAGGCGTGGGAGACAGCCGAACTGCGGCAGTTCGTCGAGCGCCAGCCCGAGTCCCGGACCGAGTACCGCACGGCCTCGGGCCTGCCGCGGCAGCGCCTCTACACACCCGCGGACGTCGCCGACACGCCGTACGAGGAGATCGGCCTGCCCGGGCAGTACCCCTTCACACGGGGTCCCTATCCCACCATGTACCGTGGCCGACTCTGGACGATGCGCCAGATCGCCGGCTACGGGACCGGGGCGGACACGAACGCGCGGTTCCGCTACCTGATCGGCCAGGGCCAGACGGGCCTCTCCGTCGACTTCGACATGCCGACCTTGATGGGCTACGACTCCGACGACCCCCGGTCGCTCGGCGAGGTCGGGCGCGAGGGGGTCGCCGTCGACACGCTCGACGACGTCGCGGCGCTCTTCGACGGAATCGACCTCGAGCGGATCTCGGTCTCCATGACCATCAACCCGACCGCGTGGATCCTGCTCGCCATGTACGTCGCGCTCGCCGAGTCCCGCGGTCTCGACCTGAACCGCCTCTCCGGCACGGTCCAGGCCGACATCCTGAAGGAGTACGTCGCCCAGAAGGAGTGGATCTTCCCCATCCGGCCGTCGATGCGGCTGATGCGCGACATGATCGTCTTCGGCGCGGAGCGAATGGCCCGCTACAACCCTGTCAACATCAGCGGCTACCACATCTCCGAGGCGGGCGCGAACGCGGTCCAAGAAGTGGCCTTCACGATCGCGAACGGGATCGCCTACGTGGAAGAGGTGACGCGCGCGGGCGTGCCGGTCGACTCTTTCGCGTCCCGCCTCGCCTTCTACTTCATCGCCCAGGCGGACTTCTTCGAGGAAGCGGCGAAGTTCCGGGCCGCCCGGCGGATCTGGGCGAAGATCATGCGCGAGCGGTTCGGCGCCCGGCGGCCCGAATCGATGCGTCTCCGCTTCCACTGCCAGACGGCGGCGGCGACCCTCACCAAGGTGCAGCCCATGGTCAACGTGGTCCGGACCGCCTTCCAGGCGTTGTCGGCGGTGCTGGGCGGAGCGCAGTCGCTTCACACCAACGGGCTCGACGAAGCCTACGCGATCCCGTCGGAGGAGGCGATGAAGCTCGCCCTCCGGACGCAGCAGGTCATCGCCGAGGAGACCGGCGTGCCCGAGGTCATCGACCCGCTCGGGGGCTCCTATTACGTGGAAGCCCTGACCAACCGGATCGAGGCCGAGGTCCTCGCGATCCTCCGCAAGGTCGACGCCATGGGCGGGACGATCCGCGCGATCGAGGAGGGGTACTTCCAGCGCGAGATCGCCGACAACGCCTACGAGATCGCCCGGCGGAAGGCCTCGGGCGAGCAGCCGGTGATCGGCGTCAACACCCATCTGGAGCCGCACGAGCCGCCCCCGATCCCGATCCACCGGATCGACGCGACAGTCGAGGCGCGCCAGGTTGCGGCCGTGCGGGCCGTTCGTGCGGGTCGCGACGGGGCGCGCGTCGCGGCGTTGCTCGACCGCCTGGCCATCGAGGCCCGCGACCCCGCGGTCAACCTCATGCCGACGACGATCGAGCTCGTGAAGGCCCGGGCCACCCTCGGGGAGATCGTCGCGCACCTCCGCGACGTCTTCGGACGGTACGTCGAGCGGCCGATCTTCTGATCTGGCCGGACCAGCTCGCTGCCGGTTAGCGCGCAAACGTCGCGGTCACCTCGCCCAGCCCCTCGATCGCGACCGCCACCTCGTCGCCGGGGGAAACCCAGCGGGTCTCCACGACGCTCCCCAGCAGGATGAAGTCGCCCACGCGGAGCCCGAGGCCCAGGCGGGCGCGGAGGTTCGCGAGCCAGGCCAGCGCCTCGAACGGGTGCCCCATGACGGCCCGGCCCTCCCCTCGTCCCACCTCCACACCGTTCAAGCGCGTCACCCCCGTGAGCGCCGGGAGGTCGAGGTCGCGCCACCGCGTCACGGGCGTCCCGAGGACGCATCCTGCGTTGAAGAAGTCGTCGGCGATGAGCGTGGGCACGTCGAGCGTCCGGTAGTCGCGGTAGCGGTCGTCGACGATCTCCATCGCGGCGAGCACCGCCTCCACGGCCGGCGCCACCCGCGCCTGGTCGAAGGGAGCGCCCATCGGTCCGAGATCTCGCCCGAGCCGCACTGCGATCTCGCACTCCACGCCGACCCGAAGGTAGGCTCCGTGACGGACGCGCGCCGCGCGGCGGTAGACCGTCGCCGCATGCACGCCGCCGGCACACGGGTTCTGGATCCCGAGGTAGGCCTGCATGACGGGCGTCGTGCAGCCGATCTTGTGGCCAACGATGGAGCCAAGCCCTGCGACGCTGAGAAGTGCGTGGAGCGCCTCCTGGACCGCGTATCCGTCCGGCTCGTCTCGCGGCCGGCAGATTTCGGGCAGCTGGTCGATCGGTGTCCGCGCGAGGCGCGCGTCCCGGAGGATCTCGGCGGCGCGGCGGTGGCGGTCGGTGTGTGCGTCCATCACCATCTCCGTGTCGGTCGCGTCAACGCGTCTCCCGGAATCAGAGGCTCGCGGGCGGGCCAGCGGGTATCAGGGGCTCGAGCCGCGCGCGAAGCTTGTCGAGCTCCGCGCCGTCGTCGGCCCGGAGCGTCACATGGCCGAGCTTCCGACCCGGGCGGGGCGCTTTCCCGTAGAGATGAAGGTGGGCTCCCGGGATGGCCAGGACGGCCGCCGTGTCCGGGAGGGTGCCGATCAGGTTCAGCATCACGCTCGCGCCGCGCGCCGCCGTCGAGCCGAGGGGAAGACCCGTCACCGCCCGGAGGTGGTTCTCGAACTGGCTCGTCTCCGTCCCCTCGATCGTCCAGTGCCCCGAATTGTGGACACGCGGCGCGATCTCGTTGGCGAGGAGCCGGTCGCCGACCTGGAACAGCTCGATCGTGAGAACGCCCATGTAGCCGAGCGCGTCGAGCACCCGGTGCGCGTAGGCCTCGGCCCGGGCCCGGAGCGCCGGGGGGACACGGGGCGCGGGTGCCAGGCTCCGCCTGAGGATGCCGCCGGCGTGGAGGTTCTCGACGAGGGGGTAGCTGATCATAGAGCCTTCCCGCCCCCGGACGGCGAGGATCGAGAGCTCGCGGTCGAAACGCACGAAGGTCTCGAGGACCAGGGGCGCTTGGCCCAGCCGCGCCCACGCCAGCTCGACGTCGGCCGGCCCCTCGATGACGTGCTGCCCCTTGCCATCGTAGCCGAGCCGCCGCGTCTTGAGGACGGCCGGGCATCCCAGCTCGGCAACCGCGCTCCGGAGATCGGCAAGACTCGCCACGGGACGCCACGCCGGCACGGGGATGTCGGCCGACTCGAGGAACCGCTTCTCGCTCAGGCGGTCCTGCGCGACCTCCAGGGCCCGGGGCGGCGGGAGGACACGAGTGCGCTCGGCCAGTCGCTGGGCGGAGTGGACGGGAACGTTCTCGAACTCGTAGGTGACCAGCGTGAGCCCGTCCGCGAAGCGGTCGAGCGCCGCGGGGTCGTCGTACGCGCCCACGACGAGCTCGGCCGCACGGCCGGCCGGCGCGTCCGGCGACGGATCGAGGAAGCGGCAGCGGATGCCGAGCGGATCACCGGCGCGAGCCAGCATCCAGCCGAGCTGGCCCCCGCCGAGAACGCCGACCCTCACGGACGCGGCGGTGCGACCGCGGATGCCGGGACGCTGCGGGGATCGGGGGAATCGAGCACCGCCTGCGTCTGCCGGGCCCGGAAGCGCTCGACCGCCTCCCGGAAGCGCGGGTGCTTCGTCCCCAGGATGGCGGCCGCGAGGATCGCGGCGTTGACTGCGCCGGCCTTCCCGATGGCAAGCGTCCCGACCGGCACGCCGGCGGGCATCTGGACGATGGAGAGCAGCGAGTCCAGCCCGTTGAGCGTGCGCGACTCGACGGGCACGCCGAGCACGGGCAGCGGGGTCTTCGAGGCGGTCATGCCGGGCAAGTGCGCCGCGCCGCCAGCGGCGGCGATGATGACCGCGAGACCGCGCCGTGCGGCCGAGTCCGCGTACTGGAAGAGAAGGTCGGGCGTCCGATGGGCCGAGACGATGCGGACCTCGTAGGGAACGCCCAGCACCTCGAGGGTGGCGATGGTGTGCGTCATCGTCTCCCAGTCGGACCGGGAGCCCATGATCACACCGACCAGAGGTGTTTCGCTGGCGCGCTTGCGCGACGGACGCGACATCCCGGCCCATAGTATAGCAGCGGGCCATCGACCCGCCCCAGTCAGGGCACGCGGCGCGGAAGGTCCACCGGCCCATTCAAGAGGCTCGGCGCGGCGGCTCCCAGTTGGCCGAGGCCCAGTTGACGGGACATCCGTTTCGGCAAATCCTTGGAGCAATCCCAGATCCCGAATCAGTGTCGGGAGGAGGGTCAACGAATGCCGCGCCGAACGCGCTCCCCGCGCGCGGTAGACTTCCATGAGGTGGCCTGGCCGCGCGGCCGGAGGATAGTCGAGGGCCGCGCTTTGGCCCGACGCTTGCCCACGCTCGAGGGCAAGACCGTCGCTTTTCTGTGGGACACCGTCTTCCGCGGCGACGAGATCTTTCCGATCCTTCAGACGGCGCTGACCCGGCGGTTCGACGGTGTGAGCTTCGTGCAGTGGGACGCGTTCGGCTCGATCTTTGGCGGGTCAGAACAACGCACGATCGCCGAGTTGCCCGATCGGCTGCGGCGGTTCGGGGTAGACGCCGTAGTCTCCGCCGTCGGCTGCTGAGGCAGCTGCACGCCCGCCGTGGTGCGGGCAAGCGCGATCGCCGAGCGAGCGGGGATACCAACCTCGTCGCTGGTCTGTGAGGGTTTCACCGGCCAGGCCGAGACGACCGCCGCCGGGCTCGGCCTGCCGAACCTGCCCCTGGCGCGCCTCCCCGGGCACGTCGACGTCCAGAGTGCGGAGGAGCTCCGGCGAAACGTGCTGGGCGTCACGCTGGACGCCGTCGTCGACAACCTGACGACGGACCCGGCCCCGGCGCAGGTGACCCTGGAGCCGGGCCCGTTGGACATCGTCTTCGGTGGCTCCTTCGACGAGGTCAACCGCTACTTCGTGGAGCGCGAGTGGAGCGACGGGCTCCCCATCGTGCCGCCGACGGTCGATCGCGTCGGCACGTTCCTGTCCTTCACGGACCGCGACCGCGACGAAGTGATCGGCGTCCTCCTGCCCGAGAACCGCCAGGCAACGGTGTGGAACGTGGCGGTCAACGCCGTCATGGCCGGCTGCCGGCCCGAGTACTTGCCGGTGCTTCTCGCCATCGCGGAAGCGATGGCGGATCCCGGTTACGGCATCGAGCACAGTGGCGACACGACAAGCGCGGAGATGCTCGTCATCCTGAGCGGGCCAGTCGTGGAGGACCTCGAGTTCAATAGCGGTCAGGGGGCGCTGCGCGACGGTGTCCAGGCCAACACGACGGTCGGGCGCTTCTGCCGGCTCTATCAGCGGAACGGCGCGGGCTTCCTGCCCCGTCGCACCGACAAGGGGACGTTCGGGACGACCTGGCGCGTTGTGCTCGCGGAGGACGGTGAGGCGCTCGCGCGGCTCGGTTGGCCTTCGATCGCCGAGGAACGCGGGGTCCCCGCCGGCGAGAGCGCCGTGACCATCGGGCGGTATACCACGGAAGCCCTGATCGGGAGCGCCTTCGCCGCCGAGCCCGGCCAGCTGCTGGCGTATCTGGCGGACGGCCTCGTGAAGCACGTCGGCTGGGAATTCGTCTTCACCGTGTCGTGGGGCGGCTCCCTACGCCCCCTGCTGATCCTCACCCCGATCCTCGCCGAGGTCCTCGTCCGCGCGGGCTTCGGCAAGGAGGACGTGAAGCGGGAGCTCCACGCACGCGCGCGTATCGCCGCAAGGCAGGTCGAACGCTACGTCGGCGAGTGGACGAACATCGTGCCCGGCCAGCCACGCCTGGTCGACCTGGCCCGACGGGGCGAGCTGCCGGCCGTCTACGGCGAGTCCGAGGAGCCCGATCGCCTCGTGCCCATCGTCGCGCAGCCGGACGATCTGATGATCGCCGTGAGCGGCGACCCACTGCGCACGAACGCATGCGTCTTCGTCTCGAATGGCATGCACGGGTATCCGACGACGAAGCGCATCCGGCTGCCGCGGGACTGGGCGGTGCGGGTGCCGTCACCCAAGCGGAGACCGTCCTCCTGACCTCCGGGGTCGCCGGCCTCACCGTCCGGCGGTGGTGGGGAGCGTCCGCGTCGAGCGTCAGGCCTCGGCCGGGGGGGCGTCCTCGCCGACCGCGGGGAAGCGCGCGGTCTCGCTGGTCGCGCTCGCCACGCCAGCTTCGGTCAGTCCGGCCACGTCGAGCCGCGACTCGGCCTTCTCGATCACCTCGGCCGTGGCGCGGGTCTCGGGGTGCGCCGGCACGAACAGTGTGCAGCAGTCCTGATCCGGCTCGATGGAGATCTCGTAGGTCCCGATCGCCCGCGCCTCGCGGATGATCTCCTCCTTGTCGGTCCCGATGAGCGGCCGGAGGACCGGCATTCCGACGACCTCCGTCATCCGTGCGAGGTTCTCGAGCGTCTGTGAGGCCACCTGGCCGAGGCTCTCGCCGGTGACGAGAGCGAGAGCGCCGGTCTTCCGGGCGATCGCTTCCGCGATCCGCGCCATGAGGCGCCGGTAAACCACGACGCGGAGGGGACCGGGGACCCCGAGCACCACCTCCCGCTGGATCTCGCCGAACGGCACGAGCCAGAGCCGTGCCTTGAACTGATGGCGCACCAGCCGCTCGACCAGGGCTCGCGCCTTTCGCTGCGACGTGTCCGCCAGATACGGCACCGAGTGGAAGTGCACGAACTCGACCTCGCAGCCCCGCTTCTGGAGACGGCAGGCGGCCACCGGCGAGTCGATCCCCCCCGACAGGAGCGCGACCACGCGCCCGGACACGCCCACCGGCAGGCCACCGGGTCCCGCCACGCGGTCGACGAACACGAGCGCCTCTCCGGGGAGAAGGTCCACGCGTACGGTGAGGGCCGGCTCGGTCAGGTTCACGCGCGTCGAGAAGTGCCGAAGGACGAGGGCGCCGAGCTCCCGGTTGACCTGGTCCGTCGGCATCGGGAAGACCTTGAACGTCCGCCGCGCCGTGATCCGGAACGACTCGAAGCTCCGCCCCTCGAGGAGCTGGAGCACGGCCGCCTGCACGGCGGGCCAGTCGGGGGGGAGCGAGAGCGCCGGCGCGAAGTACGCGATGCCGAACACGGTCGCGATCCGTTCACGCAATCGGGGGAGATCGGCGTCCGGGTGGAGATCCAGGATCAGGCGGCCCGGGAGCCGGCGGACGCCCCGCACGCCGCACCCGGCGGTCGCCTCGAGAAGGTTCCTGCCCAGTCGGCGGAGGAACAGCGGCCGGTTGCCGCCCTTGAGGCTGATCTCGTGATAGTGCACGACCACGCAAGGAGACGGCGGCCTCCCGCCCACGGCCCTATCGCTCCTCGTCGTGCTCGCGACGGTGCTTGGAGCGGCGTCGATAGACGGTCGGGGGAATCTCGACCTTTGGCGGTTTCCGCGGCATCGGCTTGCGGGGCCGCGCCGGCCTGCGCGCGCGCTTCGTCACCTCGGGCGTCTCAGTACTCCGCGTCGGGGAACGTCGACACGCTCGCGGGGCGTCCCACGCGCCGGTACATCTTGACCCCACCCCAGGCGACGTCGTGGAGGGCGC
>Ga0114129_10004543_pt1 | contig 19590 bp, 16 predicted proteins | sample RhiMetdeltSRZDD1_FD_80071 | JGI IMG/M metagenome (GOLD analysis project Ga0114129, IMG submission 80071) | Populus rhizosphere microbial communities from Tennessee, USA - Rhizosphere MetaG P. deltoides SRZDD1 (version 2) (version 2) | ecosystem: Host-associated > Plants > Roots > Rhizosphere >...
CTGCACGCTCACTTGCGTCGGCTGTGTGGCGTCCACGAACACGGGCTCGCCGAAGAAACCCTGAAAGCGTCCGTCCGGCTGCCGAACCATGAACGCCGGCAACAAGGCGGCGCCCGACATGCAGCCAATCATCGCGGGTGAACGCAAGAACGCGACCGACCGACCGAAAAACCGCACGCGAACGCGATCGCGGCCGATGTGGCGATCGAGCAGCATCGCCACGATGCCGTTCGCAGCGAGCAGACGCCGTATCTGGAGCGAGGTCTCGAGCATCCGGCCGATTTCCAGGGTGTCGATGCCCAACGACTGGCGCATCCGCCGGCGAAATCCGCCGACGATCTCACTGGCTTCTTCCTTCACCACAACGGTCATGCGGTGTCCATTCAACAGCCGCAGGGCGACGCCGCCAAGCTCCCAATTCCCAAAATGCCCGCCGACAATGATGACGCCGCGCCCGAGACGCAGCAGCTCGTTCAACCGGTCGACGTTGATCTCGTTGACCAACGACAGGATTTGCGACCGATCCATTCCCAGGCTGCGGATGAAATCGATGGTGTCTTTCGCGTACGTCCGGTACGTCAACAGCGCAAGCCTCCTGAGCTCGCGTTCCGTCGCCATAGGTCGCACCACTCGCAGGTTTTCGATCAGTGCCTCGGTTCCATCGCGCATGAAGTGATAGGCGAGTCTCGTGCCGACGTGTCCGATCGCATAACTACACTGGCGGGGCAGACGGGTCACGCCGTGGTAGGTGGCGCCGAAGATCAGTCCGTTGTTCAGGCCGCGGGCATCCCACCGGAGCATCGACAGTTTGGAATCAGTCCGCACTGGCTACCATTCCAGGTACCGATACTTGACCGCCAGCATGCAGGTCCGAAAAGTGTCGCGGAACGGACGCATCTTGCTTTGCACGCCCTCGTATCGAAGACGACTGACGGGAACACACTCGAGTGTGGCGCCGGCGCGGACGAGTTTGATCAGCATCTCCGTTTCGATCTCGTACCTGCTGCCGGTCAGCCGAACCTTCCGCAGCAGGTCGCTCCGAATGAGCCTGAACCCCGATTGCGAGTCGGTCATTTCGGCGCCGATGAATCCAGACAAAATCCTGCTGCCGATCACGTTCGAGTAAAACCGTGCTGCCGGCATCGCCTCTCGGTCGAGCTCACGCTCGCCAATGACGAGCTCGCCGACGCCGTGTTCCGCGCGGCTGGTGAGCTTCGGAATCTCGGCAGGATCGTGCTGAAAATCCGCGTCCAGGAACAGCACGTGTGTATAGGGTTCCTGCAGGACGCGATCAAGGCCCGTCCGAATCGCGCTGCCTTTTCCGCGATTGCGATCGTGCTGTAGCACGATCGCGCCGGCCTCGCGCGCTCTTGCCGCCGTCGCGTCCGTCGACCCGTCGTCGACGACGACAACGCCACTGACGTATTGAGCCGTGGCTGCCACCACCGCGCCGACGTGCTGCGCCTCGTTGTAGGCGGCGATGAGGGCACAGATCAGAGCCATCGGTTGGCTTTGTGGACGAACGCCGGCAGGAACACCACCGAGGCGACGAGACAGCAGGTCAGCGTCACGAGCGACATGATGCCGAATACTCGCAACGGCGTGTAGCTCGAGTTGGTCAGCGAGCCGAATCCGATGAGTGCGGTAAAACACGCAATCATGATGGCGGCGCCGGTGTGCGTCATGACGCGATTGATGTCGCGGGGCTGTTCGAAGAGATACCGGGACAGGACGTAGATGCCGTAGTCCACCGCCATGCCGACGAAGGTCACGGCCGCGAACAGAGAAAACAGATCCAGCTCGACCCGTCCCAGCGCCAAAAGACCGGCGCTCCAGATAAAACCGACCACGGTCGGCAGCATCGCAAGGAGTGTGTGCCGAATCGTTCGAAATCCCCAAAAGATGATGAGCGCGACGGCGACGGTTCCGATCGTCACGCCTTTGAGAAACTCCGGCAGGAAACGACGCCCGAGCTCTTGATTGATGGCGGGCACTCCAGTTAACCGCAGACCTGCATCAACGCCGCGGATGATCTCCTGCAAACGACCGATGTCGATAGCACCCTTCGGATACAGGTACGTCACTGACTCGTAACGGCCGCCGCTCGGAACCACGAAGCGCGACACGATGGAATCGAGGCCGTGCTCCCTGAGGCCGTCGTAGGTGATGCGGTCCGTCGCATTCAGCAGCGTCGGGAGCCGATTGATGAACGGCGCAAAGACGCCTGGTCGAAACCCCGCGCGGTCCGCCGCACGCTCGACATCCTTGCGCACTTCGTCCGCGCTGATTCGAGCGTCCCGAAGCACGGCGGCCACGGCGGCCTGTTCTCGCTCCGACGGAAGCATGAACGAGATTCCGCTTGCGACGACCGCCGGCATCTCGGTCTCGAGCGCGCGCGCCAGTCGCCGGTCGGCGTCGAGCAGAGGTTCGATCTGCTCGTTGTCGTTCAGCACCAGCAACACGTCCTGCGGCAGCGAAAACCTCGTTGCGATTTCCCTCTCCACCTCCGCACCCGGCGTCTGCGCCTGCAGCTTCGTGATGCTCGGGTCCAGTCGCAGCCCCGTCGCCGCCACACCGAGCGCCACCGTGGCCACCGCGCCGATCCACAGAATCCAGGTCGCCCGGCTGGTGACGAATCGTCCAAGCCACGGCGACGTCAGCATGCGACCCGACTCCGCGCTCCTGCGCCACGTCAGGAGGGCCGGCAGCAGCAGCAACGTAAACGCGCAACAGAACAGGATCCCCATGCCCACCAACAAACCGAGATCCTGGAGCGTGGGGAAATCAATCAAGAGCAGCGCGCCAAAGGTAGCCGCAGTCGTCACTTGCGCAAGCACCACACTCAGTGCTGTCGTCGACATGCGTCGCGTGGCCTCCTCCGCGGACCGTGGAGCGCGACGCTCCTCCAGATAACGCAGGTACAACATCACGACGCCGTCGATCCCGAGACCAAAGAGCATGCCCGCCGAACCGCTCGTGGCGGGCGACAGGCTGCCCTGGACGCGGCCGACGATGCCGAGCGCGACCACCGCCGCCAGGGCCAGAGGCACACTGCCGTACACGATCATCCACGGCGTGCGAAACAGCGCGAAGACGAACAGCAGCAAGAACACCATCGACCCGACAGCGTTGACGATGCCCTCGCGGCGGATCAACTGCTCCGCCTCGAGCGACACGCGATACGCGCCCGCGGCGCGGATGGTGACGGTGGCCGACTCCGGGTCCGGAGTGGCGCCGCGGACCGTCCGCTCGACCTCCGACAACCGCTGAAAGAGCTGCTTGCAGAAATCGGTGTCGAACGGGGCGCCCCGCGGCTTCGCCACGACGAGCCGGCTGCGCCCGTCCTGACTGACGTAGCCCTCTTGCGTCGGATCAAACGTGACGATGCCCTTCTCGCGGCTCATGCGATCGCGCAGCATGGTCAAGAGTCCGAGAGGATCCTGCTGAACGAGCGCTTTGACCTGGGGGGAAGGCACGGACAAGAGCTCGCGCGCATGGGCGAGCTCCTCGTCGAGTCGCGGCGGCCTCAGCCGCGAGAGCGCCTCGGCTGCTCCGTCGGTCCCGAGCAGGAACAATTCCCGATCCGACAGATAGCTCCAATCCTTGCCGTGTTCGAACAGCTGCGCGTCGACCGATTCGATCTCGGGCGTGTGCCGGAGCGCTTCCACATAGGCATCGACGAGATCCGTATGGTCACCGATCGCATCGGCCGACTCGAACACGACGTACAGGTGATCGAGGCTGCCGAAGCGGCGAAGGAACAACTCGAAGTTGTGGACCGTCGGCGATCCCTGAGGCAACAATCTCAGCACGTTGGCGTCGAACGAGACGCGCGAGACGAGGACTGCGCCCCCGATCCCGACGACAATGGCGCAGGCGGCGACCAGCTTCGAATGTCGATGCGCGAAGATGAGAATCGATTCCACGGATCTGTTCCGCCGAGAGCCTTGATCTTCCGGAGAGCAGGATGATAGCCTCGGTCGGCTTCGTATGCACGTGCTGCTGTTGCGGCCGGTGCCGGAAAACGATCGGTTCGGCCTCGGGCCGTTCTTCCGGATCGAACCGCTCGGCCTCGAGTACATCGCCGCGGCGCTCGAATCGCGCGGTCATCGAACGACGGTCGCGGATTTGCGATACAGCCGATCGCTGACATCGCTGCTCGAGGCCACTCGCCCGGCGATCGTTGGCATCGCCTGCATGCATGCGCTCGAGACGGACGAAGTGCTGGCGCTCGCCGCGAGAGTACGACGCCTGCTGCCTGGCGTGTTCGTGTTGGTCGGCGGCCACACGGCAGCCGCGTACCCCTCTCCGTTCCTCACGAACGACGTAGACGCCGTTTGCGTTTCGGACGGCGAAGCGGTCCTGCCGGACCTTGCCGACTCGCTGACACATTCACGCGATCACACAACGGTGCCCGGTCTGCTCGTTCGCGAGCCGGACGGACGGTTCGTCAGGACCCCGGCGCCCGATCGCGCGTTCGTGCTCGACGACGTTCCCACGCCCCTTCGCCGGGACGTCGAAACGTGGCGTCGTCAGTACGCGTGTCTGCTTTTCCGTCCGGTGTGGCTCGTCGAGACTGCGAGAGGGTGCCCCTTCCGGTGTTCATTCTGTTCGGTCTGGCAGCAGCACGACCGGGGGGTTCGCCTGCGCTCGATTGAAAGCGTGTGCGACGATTTCGCCGCGACCGGTCCGAACGTGTTCGTGGCGGACGATCTCTTCTGGTATCAGCCCGCCCGCAGCCTCGAGTTGGCGGCCGCCCTGAAACGACGCGGCATTCGCAAGCGATGGCTGCTCGTGCAGAGCCGGACGGATCTCGTCGCAACGCATCCGGAATTGATGGAAGCCTGGCGGCCGCTCGCGCAGGATTTCGACATTTTCTTCGGGCTCGAGGCCGCCACCGACGAAGGGCTGCAGGATCTCGTGAAAGACACGACGATCGACCGCACCCTCGAGGCCGTCCGGCTCTCGCGCGAGCTCAAATACGGCGTCACGGGCAACTTCGTCATCGATCCCGATTGGGGAGAATCGGATTTCGAGCGGCTCTGGAGCTTTGTCGAGAAACACGACCTGGGCCGCGCCGGCTTCACTGTTCTGACGCCTTTGCCGGGCACGGCATTCTTCGAGGAGGAGCGACGCCGTGTGCGCGCCGTCAGGTGGTCGCAGTACGACATGCACCACGTTCTGTGGGAGCCGCGGCTCGGCGCGAAGCGCTTCTTCGAGCTCTACTGCGAGACCTGGCGACGCTCGATCCTGAACCTGCAGGGAAACAAGTCGCTGCTGGATTGGGTCCGGCAGGTTCGTCCACGGGACATACCGTTCCTCACGCGGATGCTGCTTCGGACGCAACGCATGATGCGGCCCGAGGCCTACCTGCGCGAACACGCGCTCGCGGAACCCGTTCAGGATCTGGCCCAGGGCTTTACCCCTGCCACTCCGCAGCCCTGAAGGGCTGCGCCACTGCCTGCCCTAGCGCGGCACACGAAACGTATCGTCCGTAATCGGCACGTTGACGGCCACGTCCTCCAGACGAATCGTCTTCGTGTCGCCGTCCGCCAACACCATCCGCATCTGTGCGAGCATGAGCGTCTCGCGATCGATCCAGAGCTCGAGCCGCTCGAGCCCCTGCCGGATCTGTTTCCGCTTCGGCACCATGTCGACGCGATCGGTGTCGCGTAGAACGCTGTCGGCCGCCGCTGTGATCTCGAACATGCCCCGCAGCTGAGCGACGGTGGCTTGCGTGAAGTACTGATCGATGCGCTTTTGCATCTGAGCGATATCGATGGTCTCCCGCTGGCCCCGATCGGGCCAGACCACGGTCAGCGATTTCCGGTCGATGAGGACGATCCGTCGCTCGGGATCCGTGTAGGTCATCAGCACCCGCGCCGGCGGGGCCGCGACGACGATGCCGTGCGAGACGAGCGGTCTTGCGAGCAGGCTGGAAACGGTCGTCTCCGTGAACCTCGCGCGGATCGATTGAATCGACTGCCGTTTCGCCAGCGTGCGATCGAACAGCTGGTCGAACAGATCGCGCGGCGCCTGCGACTGCGCGGCGACGCCGGCAACCGCCGCGAGGATCTGGAGAAATGCTGTCAGCAGCTGCATTGAACGGTTGCGCAACGCATGGTAGCGTACCGCGCCGCATGTCTGAACGCGTCGTCATTTCGGGCCTCAGCTGCATCTCCTGTTTTGGGGTCGGTCGTCCGGCGTTCGACGCCGCGATTCGATCCGGCAGCTGCGGGATTGCCGCGATCACGACATTCGACACTCAGACGTGCCGTTCCCACTGCGCCGGAATGATCCACGGATTCGACGCCACGGCGTTCATGTCGCCACTCAAGCTGCGTCGCATCGATGCGGTCGGCCGTCTCGCCGTCGCGTGCGCTCACCTGCTGTTCGACGATGCCGGATGCAGGCCCGATGCGGGAGGTGCGGACCACATCGGCGTCGCGCTCGGTACGATGACGGCGGGCCTCGACAGCCTGGTGGAATATCTGGATGGATTGACAAGCAGAGGGCCGACCGGCGTTCCTGCCATTCTCTTCAGCAATACCGTCTCGAACGCGCCTGCCAGTCTGTGCGCCATCGAGTTTGGACTGCGCGGTCCGAACGTCACGTTCAACCAGCGGGAAGCATCGAGCTTCGGCGCACTGATGTTCAGTGTCGGCGCCATTCGACAAGCGCGCGTGTCCGCAATGGTCACCGGCGGCGCGGACTGCATAGAAGAAACGTTCTTCAAGGTACACGACCGATTCCGCGCGCTGTCTCCGATGCCGCGCACCTCGTCATGGCGTGGCCCCGCCATCGAGGCCGCGCGCCCGTTCGACCGCGACCGGAACGGATTCATTCTCGGCGAAGGCGGCTTTCTGCTGATGCTCGAATCTGCGTCCGCCGCTGAAGCACGCCGGGCACATGTGTATGGCGAGATCCTCGGCATCGGAGCCAGCAGCTCGAAGGCGTCGTTGAACCGCTGGCCGGACAGTCCCGATGGTCTCGTCAAAGCCATGCGGCTGGCGTTGCGCGACGCGCAGCTCGGTCCTGAAGACATCTCTGCGATCATGGCCACGGCCAACGGATCGCCCGTTCTCGATCGCCACGAAGCTGAAGCGATCGCCGAAGCCTTCGGCGACGGGGCGATTCCCGTCGCGTCGATCAAAGGCGCAATTGGCGAATCGGGCGCGTCGGCCGCGGCGGCGCTCATGGCGGGGCTGTCGTCGATCGCCTCGGGCGAGATCGGACCAACGGTGGGCTTCTGTCAACCTGATGAGGGCTTCAGAATCCGTGTGAGTCGAGGCGCACAGGCCACGACGCGCGACACGTTTCTCGTCAACAGCGTGGCGAGCGGCGGCACGAACTACAGCGTGGTTGTTCGAGCCCGGCCGTCTTGAGCGCTCCCCCACCTGCGGGTATCATCAGCAACATCCAGCCTGAACTCGAGACGCTTGCGGGGCGGGTGGCTGTCGTCACTGGCGGCTCTCGCGGAATCGGGCGGGCGATCGCGGACACGCTCGCACAGCGCGGAGCGTCGGTTGCGATCTGCTATCGCGAGCGAGCGGCGGCCGCCCAGGACACGCTCGAGCTTCTGCGCTCGCGCCAGGTGAAGGCGTGGGCCGCGCCCTGCGACGTCTCGAGCGAGGCATCGGTGCGAGAATTCTTCGACGGCGTGCGCCGTGAGCTCGGGCCGGCCGATATTCTGGTCAACAACGCGGGGGTCGTGCGGAGCGGCCTCCTGCTCTATACGCAGCCCGAGAAGTGGGACGAGGTCGTCGACGTCAACCTTCGTGGCGCGTTTCTCTGTATTCGCGCGGTCGCGCGCGACATGCTGCTGAGACGATGGGGACGCATCATCAACATCGTGTCGGCGAGTGGCGAAGTCGGTTTGATCGGGCAATCGGCGTACTCGGCATCGAAAGCGGGACTGATCGGTCTCACGCGGACGCTGGCGCGGGAAATGGCGCGGCAAGGCGTGCTGGTCAATGCCGTCTCGCCCGGGATGATCGATACCGATATGATGGCCGGGCTGTCGGACGAGCGGCGACAGGAGCTGCTGCGCGATGTCTCGCTCGGACGAATGGGGGCACCGGAGGAAGTGGCGCCGCTCGTCGCGTTTCTCGCGTCGCCGGCGGCGAGCTACATCACCGGCCAGGTGATTGGCGTCGACGGCGGGTTACTCTAGAGGGAAGCCAAACCACATGGACGGTCAGGAGATGCTGGCGGGCGAGGTGAAGACGGCGATTGTTCGCTGCCTTCGAATGCCGATCAAGCCCGAGGAGATCGGCGACGACATGCCGTTGTTCGACCAGGGCCTGGGCCTCGATTCGATCGACGCCCTCGAGATCGTGCTTGAGCTGCAGCGATCGTTTGGCGTGGAGATCACCGACGAGGAAGTCGGCAGGCGCGTGCTCCGCAGCGTGCGGACGATCACGGAATTCATCGAGCACCATCGCGAGACAGCGGGCAGGTAGGGCGTGCGCAATGCATTGACCGTCGACGTGGAGGAATGGTTTCACGTCTGCGGGGTCGATGGCCCGCTGTCGCGGCCACATTGGGAACGCCTGCCGAGCCGCGTGGTGGCGACTACGCGGGATCTGCTGGACCTCCTTGCCTCCTGCGGAGCTCGCGCGACGTTCTTCGTCCTGGGCTGGATCGCGGATCGCCATCCGGCCATCGTCGAGGAGATCGTTCGAGCCGGCCACGAGGTGGGGTCGCACGGCCACCTGCATCAGCGCGTGTACGACTTGACGCCGGAGGCTTTCGCGCGCGATCTCAGCGACAGCCGCGCGGCGCTGGCCGCCGCCGGTACGTCACACATCCGCGGCTACCGCGCGCCGGAGTGGTCGATCAACGGCCGCTCCTTGTGGGCGCTCGACGTGCTCAGCGCCACGGGATTCGAGTTCGACTCCAGCATGGCCCCCATGCGAATCGTCGGCGACCCGACCTATCCGCAGCATCCGCATGTCCGATCGACGTCGAACGGCCCGCTCCATGAGTTCCCTCCGCTCGTGGATCGGCGGTTCGGACAGAACATGCCGCTGATCGGGTGGGGACTCCGGATGTCCGCCCCGAGCCGCGTGATTCGCACGATCGAAGATCGCAATCGCGCAGGCATTCCTGTGGCGCTCTGCGTGCATCCGTGGGAAATCGACCCCGATCCGCCGCGCGTGCCGCTGCCGTTGAGCAACGCCTTTGCGCACTACTTTCGGCTCGATGGCTTCCGCGGGCGGCTGGAGCGCATCTTGCGTGGCGCAGCCTTTGCATCGATGGGCGAAGTCTTGGGCCTGTCCCAACCCCGTTCATGAAATCCTGCATGCGTTCGGCCTCGGTCGTGGCCGCGGCGTTCCTGCTGGCCCCGAGCTCCGCGCGCGGGGCCGATGTCACCCTCCGCGGCATCGTGATCGACCGGCCTCTCGACAGCGGGCCGCTGCCCGCGGATCTACCGACGACTGTGCCGACGATCGTCCGACTGTCCATCGACCAGGTGTGGTCGTCGGAAGCGACGGCAGGCGCGGCGTTGCAACGTCTCGACGACGCGCTAGGCGTGTACCAGAAACGCAACGTCCGTGTGGTGCTTTCGCTGGGACATCTGCCGCCGGACGAGTCCAGCGAACCGTGGCGGCAGTTCGTTCGGGCGGTCGCGGCACGCGGCCGTGGAAGAGTTGCCGCGTACCAGATCGGCGCCATCCAACCGGGCTCCGCTCCCGACGTCAACCGCTACGTGTACCTGTTGAAGCTCGCCGCCGTGCAGATTCGCTCGGTGGACGAAGGCGGACTCGTACTACAAGGGGCCATCCCGGCGAGCCAAGTCGACTGGCAGGCTCGCGTGTTCAGCGCCGGCGCCGGTGCGTATGTCGACGGCCTCGCCATCGACGGCTCGATTGAAGCGGACACGGACAATGTCCGTTCGGAAGTACACCGAATCACCGATTTGGTTCAGCGGGAGAAACCCGCCGCCGTCGTTCTCGTCGGTCCGGTGCGTCTACCGTCCGACCCCGGCGCGGCGACCTCGCGCCTCATCGACGTTGTGCTTCGCTCGCTCGGCACGCACATCCACGCCGTGGCATTCGAAGGGCGCGACGCGGCGCTGCGCGCGGCGCTCACGGCCGCGGCGCGCGTGACGAACCTGGTTGCTGGCGATCTGATCGCGCTCGACGAGCGGACATCCGAGCTCCGCATCCTGCACGACGGCTCGAACGTGACGTCCACGATTCCGCATCGTCTTGTGTACAGCCTGGCCGGGTTCGAGACGTTCCTCGTCTATTGGAGCCCTTCGACCGGCGGGCGGCTCGACCTCGAGGCGACCGTCGCGAACGCCGCCACGCCGCGCGTGACCGACCCGCTCACGGGGAGCTCGCGGCTGCCGGAGCGCATTCAAAAAGGGGCGAGAGAAAACCAGCTGCGCCTCGGGCTGCCTCTCGCAGATCATCCGCTCATTGTCGATTTCAACTTCGGTAACAGCGGCGCCTTCGCGGCGACCGTCGAGGTTCGAAAGGAACAACTGCCCCGCGTCGAGGAGATCATTTTCCGCCACCAACAGACGCAGGCCGCTCAGGACGCCGCCCTGCGCACCTACGTCGCGCACGTCCGAATCGAGCAGCATTTCCATCCATCACCAGCCGATCCCGCATACAACCTCATCACCGAAAACCGGCTCTTCTCGGATCACGGCGTCGTCGAGTGGGAGGAGCTGAGCTTCGAGCTGAATGGCGCGAAATGGACGACGAATCGGCCGCCGTTCCCGCTCGTGCAGCCGGAGAAGGTGCTGTCGCTCCCGCTCGACCTTCGGTTGAACCAGGACTACGCCTATCGCCTCGACGGCGTGGATACGATCAACGGACGCTCGGCGTACGTCGTGCACTTCGATCCCGTCGAATCCGCGCGGGCGCTCTATCGGGGAACGGCCTGGATCGATCGGACGACGTTCGCGCGGATCAAGGTGCAGGCGGTCGAAACGCAGCTGAACGGACCGATCGTCTCGAACGACGAGACTCAGATGTTCGAGCCGTCCGGCGACATCGGCGGCCGGCCGATCTGGCTGCTGAACCGCCTCGTCAGCAAGCAGATTTTCCTGATTGCGGGTCGGAGCGTGCTCATCGAGCGCGAGGTGCGCCTGTCGGATGTCGTCCTGAACCCGTCCGAGTTCGAGCAGCAGCGAAGCGTCGCGCATGCCAGCAACCGCATCATGTATCGCGACACCGATCAAGGTGTCCGATACCTCGTCAAGCAAGGCGAGACGCGCGTCGTCAGCGACAAGATGACCACGTCGGCGCGGGCGTTCGCGCTCGGCGCCGATATCGATCCGTCGTTCGACTATCCGCTGCCGATTGGCGGAGTGAATATCCTCGACTTCAACTTCCTGAAGCGAAACTATCAGCTGGCCCTGCTCTACGGCGGCGTCATTGCCCTGGGAAACATCCAGAAGGCCAATCTGTGGGGCGGCAAGTTCGACGTGAGCGCCGACTTTTTTGGGCTGGCGCTCAAGGCCAACGACGACGTGTTCGACGCGCGTGGAAAGCGGGGCGAGGAACGCGTCAACCGCATCCCTGTCGCGCTCGGCCTGAATCTCGGCTATCAGGTGACGCCGTTCCACAAGATCGTCACGCATTACGAATTCAAGTACGACGCGTACTTCCGGGATGCGATCACCGCGCCGGGTTTCGTCCTGCCCTCGTCTACCGCGACGAATGGCGTTGGGGCCGGCTACGAGCTCCGACGCCGCGGCTATTCGCTGCTCGCCAACGCATCCGCGTACCGGCGGTCGACGTGGGAGGCCTGGGGTGACGCTGGCGCATTCGACGCAGGAACGCGAACGTTCACGAAGTACGACATCGGACTTTCGAAGGACTTCGCGTTCAACACGTTCCACACCATTCATTTCAACGGCACGTACTTCGGCGGGCAGCGGCTCGACCGCTTCAGCATGTATCAGTTCGGGCTGTTCGACGCGACCCGCATGCACGGCGTGCCGGCGGCCGTGCGGTTCGCCGAGCTCGGGATGTTTCGCGGCTCGTATTCGTTCAACCTTTTCGAGCAGTACCGGTTGGACGTGTTCCTCGATCGGGCGGTCGGTCGCGAGCCCGGGATCGATAGTCCCTGGCGGGGCATCACAGGAACCGGCGTCCGCGTGAACTTCCGCGCACCTCGGAGCACCATCCTGCAGCTCGACTTTGGCAAGTCCGTCCTACCCAGCGTGTATCGCGGCGCCGGATCGACGGTCGTTCAGATTCTGCTACTGAAGCCGCTCTAATCGGCGACAATAGCCGGTCGTGCGCGCAGACCTGCATCTTCACTCGTATCACTCGGGGTACGCGAACCATCTCGCGTTCCTGCGGGCGCGTGATTGTTACTCGGAGCCGGAAGCCGTGTACGCCGTCGCGAAAGCCCGCGGCATGGACCTCGTGACGTTTACCGATCACGACCGCATCGACGGTTGTCTCGAGCTTCTCGACCGCCATCCCGACGCCCGGGATTTCTTCATCAGCGAAGAGATCGAATGCCATTTCCCGGACGCCAATCTGAAGGTGCACGTCGGCGCCTACGACATCTCCGAGCGGATCCACGGCGAAGTCCGGCGGCTGGTCGACAACGTCGTCGACGTCGCAGAGTACCTGCGATCCGAGGGAGTGTTTTACGCGCTCAACCACCCGTTTTTCTTGTTCCACGGAGAACTTCCGCTCCACGAGTATCTGCGGCGGATCCAGGAGCTGTTTCCAGCGGTGGAAGTGCGGAACGGCACGATGCTGGAAGCTCAGAACGGCCTTGCGCAGGAGATCGTGAATCGGTCGATCGCGACCGGTGGACGCGTTGTGACCGGCATTGGCGGCAGCGACTCACACACGCTGAGCGGCATCGGAACGACGTATACGGAGGCGCCAGGATCCACGCGCGAAGAATTCCTCCAATCGCTGCGATCCGGTCGGGGTTGCGCCGGCGGCCGTCACGGCAGCGTCTGGCGCGAGTCACGAGAGATTTACGGCGTCGTCGGGCAGTATTGGAGAGAGCTCCTCGGTGCAGGACGCCGCGACTTGTCGTGGGGCCGACGAGCCGTTGGCCTTGCGTTCTCGATTGTCTCGATGCCGTTCGAGTGGTCGCCGCTCGTGGTGGCCGCCCTGCACAAGCGGAGCGAGCGCGCACGGATGGATCGGTACGAACGTGAGTGGCGCGATCTGCGCGAGGTCAGCGTCGATCCGACGACCGCGTGCGAAGAACCCGGCATCGCGGCGAGCGCCGCGACAGAGGCGATACGATGAGCCGGCGCGTCGCGGTAACGGGCATCGGCCTCATGAGCGCGCTGGGCACGACGCGCGAGGCGGTGTGGGACGGGCTCGTGGGCGGCCGATGCGGCATCGCCGACGTGACGCTGTTCGACGCAACCGGATTCAGGAGCCGGAAAGCCGCCGAGATTCCCGCCTACAGTCCCGATCCCGCGTTTTCGGCGAAGGCATGGCAACGGCTCTCGAGGAGCGATCACATTGGCGTCATCGCCTCGCGCGAGGCGTTGTCGGATGCCGGCTTGCTGGACAGCAAGCTGGCCAGCGACCGGATCGGCGTGATTCTCGGATCCGGCACGGCCGATTTGATGCGGAACGAAGAATGGTTCGCCGAAATGCGCACGCGCGGCCTTCGTCGGGCCACCCCGTCGAAGATCTTCGATCATTTCCCGAGCACGCCCGCCGACGTGATCGCGACCTGCTTCGGGTTCGAGGGACTGAAATCGTCCGTGCTCTCAGCCTGTTCATCCGGCACCGTCGCGATTGGCTACGCGGCCGACGCGATCCTGGCCGGTCACGTCGATGCTGCCGTCGCGGGCGCGACCGACGTGCTGTGCCGGTTGACGTTCAGCGGCTTCAACGCGTTGCGCCTCGTGGATACCGAACCGTGCCGGCCGTTTTGCCGCACGCGTCAAGGCATGAACCTCGGCGAGGCGGCGGCCGTGCTGGTGCTGGAAGAGATGGCCATCGCGCGGCGGCGCGGCGCGCGGATCTATGCTGAAGTCGCCGGCTACGGCGTCCGCTGCGAGGCGTACCATCCAACCGCGCCGGAGCCCGAAGGCAAAGCCGTGGCGTCGCTGATTGAGGATGCGTTGCGGGCGGCGCGCATTGCGGCCGACACCGTCGATCACGTCAACGCGCACGGCACGGCGACGCCGCAGAACGATCAGGCGGAGGCGCGCGGCATGCGGCGCGTGTTCGGTGACCGCGCGAAGCACGTGCCTGTGACCTCGATCAAGTCGATGGTTGGACACTGCCTCGCGGCGGCCGGAGCCATCGAGGCGGCGACATTGGCGATGTCCATCGCTCGCAGTGTCGTGCCGCCGACGGTCAGCTTCCGCGAGCGCGACCCCGAGTGCGACGTGGACATCGTCGCGCATGAGGCGCGGTCGATGCGTGTGTCGTGCGGCGTCTCGACGTCGCTCGCGTTTGGCGGAAACGACGCCGCCGTCGTCATGCGTCGTCCGAGTGGATAAGGAGTAACGATCAGCGGGCAGCGGCAGTCGACTCGTGCACGCCGGAAGCCTGGTTGACGAAACGCGGCGCAAATCTGAACCAGCGCTGGAGCCGAACGAGCAGGAAAAACGCCGCGATCCAGCCGCGCGTGACAGGCCCCGGGCGCCAGTACCCCGCAAAGACCGTCACCACCGACGCGAAGATCTGACGCGGCGGCTCCTCAACGAAAAACAGGTCGCGGAACTCCGGCGTGTAGAACGCAAGCACGAAACGCCGGAACGAGCGGTAGCGCTGGCGCTGGCGGCGCGCGTATACGCGGAATCGACGGGCCGACAGGTCGGCCGCGGCAAGACCCTCGCCCACCGCTTGCGCCGCTTCGAGGCCGGATTCGAGCGCGATGGCGACGCCGGTCGAGAACACCGGATCGAGAAACGATCCAGCATCCCCCGCCAGCGCCCATCGGTCCCCTGCATACGCGCGCGAGGCGAACGAGAAGTCTTTTTCCACGCGGACCGGCCATTCGCGCCGCGCCGACGCGAGCAGACGGGCGACCGCCGGTGTCTCGGCAATCGTCGCATCGAGCAACTCGCTCGGCTCCATCTCTCGGAAGTTCGAAGCGGCCGCGCGCGGCAGCACCACTCCGACGCTCATCAACGCCTCCGAGATCGGAATGAGCCAGAACCAGCCGAGGTCCGGCCGCGCGACGATGCGGACGTCGCCGGCGCGGCGTCCCTCTTTGCGCGGAACGCCGGAGTAATGTGAAAAGACGGCAATGTTTGCGAGACGCGGCTCATCAACCCGCAGGCTGAACTTGCGAGAGAGCAGGGAGCCGCGGCCCGACGCGTCGATCACCGCTTGGGCCCGGACTTGGAACGGCGCTGTTCCGCCTTCGACGCGCTGTATAGTCGCCGTGATCCCGTCGGCCTGAAACGCGATATCGGTGACGCGGTGCCGTTCGCGCACGTCGGCGCCGCTCTTGGCCGCATGTTGGAGCAGCAGATGGTCGAAGGTCGCTCGTGGCACCTGCCACGTCTGGGGCATGCGTACGCCCCGTGCCAAGCTGAAGTCGGCGAACCGCTCGATCCGTCCATCGGCCGACATCAGCGTCGCGCCCCATTTCTCGGGGAAGTGTGCCGAGCGGATCGTGGCGTCGGCGCCAATCGCCCGGAGCACGTCGTTCGTCGACGCGAGCAGCGATTCGCCGATGTGGAAACGCGGAAACACGTCGCGCTCGAGCAGCATCACCGCGCGGCCCGCGCGAGCCAGCCACGACGCGGCGGTCGACCCCGCAGGTCCACCGCCGATGACGATCACATCGCAATCGAAACCGGCGCGAACGGCCGATTCAGATGAAACGACGCCCTTCATCGGCGGCAGTATAGACCGGCGACCAGCGCCGCCGCTCAGGCGGATCGCGAGAGTCGGGATCCCGCTGCGAACGCGTCCTGCCGTAAGGTCAGCCGGAACAGCACGTTCGCGAATGGCGTTCCGCTTCCCATGGGATGGACGTCGGCGTCGAGCCCGAGTCGATCGAAGCACTGCAGCCACTCGGCCGTGGTTCGAAAATGAAACATCGGTCGCCAGTCGCCGTTGATGAGCGCCTTCAGGTGGTTGCCGATCCGGACGGTCGCGAACCGCCATCCCGCCGACGCATCGGCATCCCGAAGAAGGATGACGCCGCCGGGCTCGAGCGAACCGGCCATGGCCGTCACGACAGCTTCCTGATCGCCGGCCGACATCAGGTGCAGCACGTCGAAGAGGACGACGACGCTATACGAATCGAAGGCGATTGACCGGGCATCCTGCTCGATGATCTTCGCATCCGGGCCGAGCGCTGTTCGCGCCAGCCGCGCCACGCGGGCTTGTTTTTCGATCCCGATCAACCGGTCGAACCGCGGGATCGAAGGACACCAGGCTTGCAGCGCCGTAGAATCTGCCTGGCGCCGAGCTTCTGCCAGCAGCGCCAGCAACAGTCCTTGCCCACACCCCACGTCGACGAGCGCTCGACCGGATGGCAGCAGGTTCCCGCACAACACCGCGCGATAGATGGGATCGCCGCGCAGCTTCCCGCGGGCAAATTCCCATGCTGTGATGCTCGTCGACACGTACGGCGCCGACGCGCGTTGGATCAGTGTCGCAAAGACAGGATCGTTTGAAGGGCCGCGGAGCGCCGCGTAGGTTCCAGCCGCGGCAACACTTCCAAGCACGGCTCCAACAACGGCGGCGCCGAGCAGGTAGTCGAAACCAAAAGACCAGGCGTCGGTGGTGCGGATCGCGGCGAACGTCAAGGATTGAAATTCCCCCCGACGCAGCACCGCGCCCGCTTGGAGCTCGGAGAAAATCAAGAACGGCGCAATCAGCGGATTCGAAACGTTCGCGGCCAGATACATCTGCAGACGGTTCAAACGGAGCACGAACCCGGCGGCCCAGCAAATCAGGAGATGAAAGCCGAAGAACGGCGTGCATCCGATGAACACGCCGACGCCGATGGCCGCCGCCTCCCGGCCCGACCCCGAGTATTCGGTGCGCAGGTCGTAGAAGGCGCGGCGCAAGCGCCCGCGCAGACCCTCGTGCGCTCGATATAAGAACCCTGATCGAGGCAGGAGACGCATGAAGGCAGCCATTGTCCCATGACACTAGGCTATGATCTCGACCCGAAGGAGTCACACGCCGTGACCAACAAGACGACTGCGGCTGCGGCGCTCGTCCTCTCGGCTATTTCGTCGGCCGCCGGTCAGCCTCTGCCCCCGCCAGCGGATGTCTTCGACCGCGTCACGCACGGGTACGCGGTCTCCGACGCCGGCGTGAAGATTCATTACGCGACCCTCGGCGAGGGCCCGCTGGTCGTGATGATTCATGGATTCCCCGATTTCTGGTACTCGTGGCGGCACCAGATGGCGGGGCTGGCCGATCGGTTCAAGGTCGTGGCGATCGATCAACGGGGCTACAACCTGAGCGACAAGCCGAAAGGCGTCGAGAGCTACGACATGCGGCTCCTCGTCGGCGACGTCGCAGCTGTGATCCGCCACCTCGGGCGCGACAAGGCGACGATCGTCGGACACGACTGGGGCGGTGCGGTCGCGTGGCAATTCGCGCTCAACGTGCCGCAGATGACCGAGAACCTGATCATCCTGAACCTGCCGCATCCGAACGGACTGGTCCGCGAGCTGCGAACGAACAAGGATCAAATCGCGAACAGCGAGTACGCGCGCAACTTCCAGACGAAGTCGTCCACCGATCCGACCGTCTTCTTCGGCCGTCCGATGACCGCCGAGACGTTGTCATCGTGGGTGAAGGACCCGGCCGCACGCAAACGCTACATCGAAGCGTTCGAGCGTTCGGATTTCGAGGCGATGCTGAACTACTACAAGCGCAACTACCCGCGGGGCGCGGGAGCCGACGCGCCTCCGCCGCCGGAGCTGCCGAAGGCGAAGATGCCGGTGCTGATGTTCCACGGCCTGGAGGATCAGGCATTGAATGCGAACGGCCTCTCCGGAACGTGGAACTGGCTCGAAAAAGATCTCACGCTCGTGACGGTGCCCGGCGCCGGACACTTCGTCCAGCAGGACGCGGCCGACCTGGTCACGTCCACGATGAAGTGGTGGTTATCGATGCGAAGTCAAGCCAGGACGCCGTGAACCCGTCGCTTCACTGAGGAGAATTCTCGTGACGCGCCGTTTTCCTTGGTCTGCGCTCGTCGCGCTGCTCCTGGCCACGGCGCCGCTGCTGGCCCAGAATCCTCCGCCGGCCGCGCCCAAGAAAAACCCGCTCGTCAAGATGGCGGAGCCGTGGCCCGAGGACGATGTCCTGGCCGCTCGCAAAACCGAAGCGGAGGGCCGGAAGCTGTTTCAGGACGGTCCGCTCGTCGAGTTCTCGCTGACATCGGAGTTCAATCTCATCAACAAAGAGCGATCGCCGAACAACGGCAAGCTGTTCCCCGGTGTGCTGACCCTTGACGCCAAGGACATCCCCGTCAAGCTTGGATCGCGCGGCCACTTCCGTCTGAATCGAACGACGTGCGACTTCGTGCCGATCAAGATCGAGTTCCAGCCCGACCAGATCGCCGCGACGATCTTCGAGGGGCAGACCAGCGTGAAGCTCGGCACACACTGCCAGAACGACAGAGAGTTCGACCAGTACGTGATGCGCGAGTACCTCACGTACAAGCTCGCGAACCTCGTGACGCCATTGTCTTTTCGCGCCCGGCTGGCCCGCGCCACCTACATCGACGCCAAATCGAAGAAGACGATCTCGACCCACCACGCCTTGTTCCTCGAGCACGAGAACGACGTGGCGCGCCGGATGGGCGGACGCGACGTGACGTTGCAGCATCTGATGTTCAAGGATCTCCATCAGGACACGCTCACGACGATGATGCTGCTCGAGTACATGCTCGGCAACGTCGACTACTCGATCTGGGCGCTTCACAACGTGGTGATCGTGCAGGACAAGAGGCGCACGTTCTTCCCCGTGCCGTACGATTTCGACATGTCAGGGATGGTCCACGCGCCCTATGCGGGACCCGAATCCCGGCTGAACCTGCGCAGCATCACCGACCGCTTGTATCGGGGTCCGTGCCGCACCGTCGACGAATTCAACGCTGCCGCCGAACCGTTTCGCGCGCGCAAAGCGGAGATGATCGCGGCGATCGAGTCGCTGAAGGACCTCAACGGCAGGCACAAGAGCGAGATGAAAGACTACCTGGAGAGCTTCTTCCGAACGATCAAGGACCCGGAGTCGATCAAGAAGACGTTCGTCGACGGCTGCCACACGTCGCGAGCGCGCGTCTAGCCCTAGTCTCCTTTCGTCTTCAGCTCGGCGTCGTGGTCCGCGATGAACGTGCGGATGTCGTCGGCCATGCCGAGCAGCTTCGCCCACTGCTCCTTGTAGAGCGTCACCGGGAATCGGCCGAGACCATACACGGACACGCCGCCCTTCTCGCTGACTTTCAGGCTGATGCCGCGACCGCGCTGGCTCTTGAGCCGCTCGTTTTCCGCGCGAAGCCGTTCAAGCTCGGCTTTCATGTCTTCGTCGGTCATGGGTTCCTCGATTCGCAACTGATTATAAGATCGGGCCATGATGCCATCGAGCGCGCTTCCGATCCTGGACGTCGCCGGCGCACTACAGCGACTCGGCGAAACCCCCACCA
>Ga0114129_10004544_pt1 | contig 19590 bp, 20 predicted proteins | sample RhiMetdeltSRZDD1_FD_80071 | JGI IMG/M metagenome (GOLD analysis project Ga0114129, IMG submission 80071) | Populus rhizosphere microbial communities from Tennessee, USA - Rhizosphere MetaG P. deltoides SRZDD1 (version 2) (version 2) | ecosystem: Host-associated > Plants > Roots > Rhizosphere >...
CGAGCCTGGAAACCAAGTTCGTGGAGGGCCTGTTTCTGGCCGGTCAGATCAATGGCACGACCGGGTATGAGGAAGCAGCCGGGCAGGGGCTTGTCGCCGGCATCAATGCGGCGCGAAAGGCGAGTGGGTCGGATCCGTTTCATATCGACCGGACACAGGCCTATATCGGGGTGATGATCGACGATCTCATCACGCGCGGTGTCAGCGAGCCCTACCGAATGTTCACCTCGCGAGCAGAGTACAGGCTCACGCTCAGGGCCGATAATGCCGATCAGAGGTTGACCCCCTTGGGCAGGATGGCGGGGGTGGTGGGGGCGCAAAGGGCCGCCGCTCACGAGGCGGGCCAAAGGCACCTCTCGGTGGCCGGCGAGTCGCTACAAAAAAAATCGGTAACCTCCAGCGAAGCGGCAAAGGCAGGACTCAAAGTCAATCAGGACGGCCAGCGACGAAGCGCCTTCACGCTCTTGGCCTATGCCGAGATCGCACCCGAACGGCTCCGGGAGATCTGGCCGCAAGTCGCCCAGATTTCCGATTCGCTCCTGGAACGATTGCAGGCGGAAGCACTCTACAGCGGCTATGCTGCGAGGCAGATGGCCGATATCGAAGCCTTCCGGAAGGAGCAGAACCTCGGTCTGCCCGAGGATCTCAAATATGAGGAGCTCCCAAGCCTGTCCGCCGAGTTGCGCCAGAAGCTTGCCCAAATCAAGCCGCAGAGCCTCGGGCAAGCCGCTCGCATCGAGGGGATGACGCCTGCCGCGATCAGCGCGCTGCTCCGGCATGTGAAAAAGCCTTCGTCCCTCCGCAAGGCGGTTTAGCTGCCGTGCCGCTCAGGACGCCGGAGCAGGTATTCCTCCGGTTCAATGTTTCACGTGAATCACAAGTTCGTCTCCGGCTCTACGCGGAACTCCTCGAGCGATGGCAAGGTAGGACTGCGCTCATCAGCGAGGACAGTCTCAAATTTCTCTGGGAGAGACATATCGCGGATGCGCTACAGCTCCATCCCCTCATCGGCGGGGGGCGCCAGACCATCATCGATCTCGGCTCGGGCGCGGGAATACCGGGGCTCGTGCTGGCGCTCGCTCATCCCGACTACCAGGCCATACTTGTCGAGAGCAACGGCAAGAAGGCGGCGTTCCTGAGGGAAGTTGCCAGGCAGGCGCGAATCAGCGTTAAGATTCTCCCGGAGCGGATCGAAGGCATCGAGTCGGAACCGTATCGATCGCAGAAGCCCATCGTGACGGCGCGGGCCCTGGCCCCCCTGACCCGGTTGTTGGATCTCAGCCTGCCGCTGCTCGATTGTGGACGAGGCCTGTTCCACAAAGGGCAAGACGCCGGTCGGGAATTGATTGAGGCGATGAAATCCTGGAGTATCCATTATATCAGGCATCCTAGCGTGGTTGACCCAAGGGGGACGATCCTAGAGGTCCTGGAGGTGCGGCACAGACATGGAGAAGGCCATAGACGGCGCGGCGGATAGGCCGCGCATTATCACGATCGCGAACCAGAAAGGCGGGGTGGGAAAAACCACAACGGCAATCAATCTCGGTACGGCGCTGGCCGCCGTTGGGGAGAGCGTCCTCATCTGCGATCTCGATCCGCAAGGCAATGCCAGCACAGGGCTTGGAATCGAGAGACCGGCGGGTTCTAGGTCGTCCTACCATGTTCTTATGGGAGAAGCTTCGCTGGCGGAAGCACTCGTCAAGTCGGGCATACCGCGGCTCTACTGCGTGCCATCGACCATGGATCTACTCGGCGCCGAACTCGAATTGTCGGGCATCGAGCGCAAGACCTACAGGCTGCAGGATGCCATCTCACGGGAAATCCGCGAGGGGGAGACGGGGCAGGCTTTCACCTATATCCTGGTTGATTGCCCGCCTTCCCTCAATCTTCTGACCATCAACGCGCTTGCCGCCGCCGATGCCGTGCTCGTGCCGCTGCAATGCGAGTTCTTTGCACTCGAAGGCTTGAGCCAGCTGCTCAAAACGGTGGAGCGGGTGAGAGCCAATCTGAACCCAAAGCTCGTGATCCAAGGCGTGGTGCTCACCATGTTCGACAAGCGTAACAGCCTGTCGGAGCAGGTGGCGCAGGATGTGCGCAGCGTGCTCGGCGAGAAAGTCTACAATACGGTCATACCGCGGAATGTGAGGGTTTCGGAGGCGCCGTCCTACGGCAAGCCCGTGCTGCTCTATGATGATGAGTGCGCCGGCAGCCAGGCCTACATTCGGCTCGCCTCGGAACTCATCCGCCGCGAGCGCCATCTGCGCGCTGCGTGACGGGCCCCGGCCAAATGATGAGCCAACACAGCAAGCGACGCCTCGGGCGGGGGCTTGCCGCGCTCATCGGCGAAGAACCCAAGGAGGAGGTGGTCGAGGGGGGCTCGAAATCGCTGCGGCTTGTACCCATCGAATTCCTTCACGCCAACCCCAACAATCCGAGGAAGAGCTTCAAGGAGGAAGAGCTTGAAGATCTCTCCCGCTCGATCCGCGAGAAGGGGTTGCTGCAGCCGATCGTGGTGCGTACCAAAGGCGAGACGACACGGTTCGAGATCGTTGCGGGTGAACGCCGCTGGCGGGCAGCGCAGCGGGCGGGGGTGCACGAGATTCCGGTGATCGTGCGCGAACTGTCGGACGGTGAGGCGCTGGAAGTTGCGCTCATCGAAAACATCCAGCGTGCGGATCTCAACGCACTAGAAGAGGCACGCGCCTATCAGCAGCTCATGGATCAGTTTGCCTATACGCAGCAGCAGCTGGCGGACGCCTTGGGCAAAAGCCGGAGCCACATTGCCAATACGCTCAGGCTGCAAACCCTGCCTGCAGAAATCAAAAGCTATATCGAGGAGGGCAGACTCACGGCGGGCCACGCGCGCTCGCTCATCGCGGCCGACAATCCGGCAGGGCTTGCCCAGGAAATTATCGAGCTCGGCTTGAGCGTGAGGGACGCGGAGAAGCTGTCGCGGGCAAACGGCGGCCAGTCGGCCAACCGGAGCAGGGGGAACACCGGCGGAACGGACCCGAGCACACGAGCACTGGAGCAGTCGCTCGCCGATGCCACGGGACTCAAGGTCGAAATCGACGACAAGGGCAAGCAGGGCGGGCGCGTCGTCATACACTACAAGACGCTCGAGCAGCTCGACGAAGTTTGCCTGCGCCTCGCGCAACGGAAGTAATCCGTGTACGGATTAATTTGCGAGGCGACGGCCGGCAGCTGATCGGGCGAGGGAGAGGAGAGATCTCTGGGCGATCTGGTTTTCAAGGGAGGGAAAGGCCCGCGTCTGTTCGACGGCAGCGGCCAGAGAGTTGCGGGCCGATGACAGGGATGCCTCGTCCCAAAGCTTGAGCTGGTGGATGACTTTTTCATGCCGAGAAAAGAAAATAGGCGGGCGGGCCATGCGCACCGCATGACTCGGCGATGACCCTCTTTCAATTTCGAACTGGAGCTTCTCAAGCACGGGCAGGTGCTGGGATGCGATGCCCAGCAATCTGGCGCCGGCGACGCCGGACTTGATCTGCCGGTCCGACAAAGAGTCAGTCAGCGCCAAATCACCGCCGAAGACGGCATCAGTGAGCTCATCCGCCTCGACGGTCGTCCTGCCGCTGCATACAGCCTCGACATCGGCAAGAGTGATCCGGCCGCTGCCATGGCAATAGAGGAGGAGTTTGTCGAGCTCGGCGCGGCTCAGGGTCCGGTTTTCGCCCAGCACCTCCAGCAAGGCGGCCCTGGCATCGGGCGTCAGCGCAAGACCTGCTCCGATCGCCGTCTGCTCGATGAGCTGATCGAGATCCTCAAGGCTGTCCTCGTAACAGGGGATGGCGATCGAGGCTTTCGATTTCTCAAAAATAGTGCGCAGACGCGCCGACTTGGCCAAAGCGCCCGCTTCGATGATCAACACGTTGCCATCTTCGGGAGCCTCGGCCATGGCTTCATAGGCGCGCAAGAATGCCTGTCCAGCAGAGCCGACCCAGATTGCCTTGCGCGCACCAAGCATCGGTCTTGAGAACACCTCATCGGCGAGACGCTGAGGGTCTTGCGAAAGCATGTCCTCTTCGAGTCTCGCCACGGCGAAAGCGTCGTCGAGGGAGCCAGCAACGCGGCGAACGAGGAGCCGTGCAATCTCACCAACCTTTCCCGGATCTGGACCATAGACCAAATAGGCAGATGCCAGAGGCTTGCGTTCAAGATGCTGGTTTAAAGCCGAGGTCCGCAGGACCGTCATGGATCAAATAGAGGAGAAATATGCCGCCAGGCGTGTCCTAATATCATTGCCGATTTCCTTGGCGGCCCGCTCCATGGCGTTGGTCTCGGCCTGTACATTGGAAAAGTCGGAGGTGGTGCGGTCATAGGAAACTTGCGAGAAGGTCTTGCCCGCGCTCAACTCATTGCCGGTCTTCTCGTCGATCAGGCGGTAGTTCACGTTGACGCGGTAGCTGAAGCGGCGTGTATCCTCATTGTCATTCTCGATCAGCGACTGGGAACCGGCGATGGCGGTAAACTGAAGCCGATAACGGCTGGCCTGGGAATCGCCATTGGCGAAAGAAGACAAAAGATCATTGCGGATGAGCTGGCCCAACCGGTTGTCCTGCTCCTCGATCTCGACCGCTGAGAGCTGCGCAACGACACTCGAGCCCTGGGTGCTCGTGCCGTAGAGAGGCTCGAAACCGCAGGCGCCCAAAAGGCCGCTGGCGGCGAAGAGAAGGGGCAAAGAAGCGCGTCTGCTCCAGCGCATCATCCGACCACCACATTGGCTATGCGATCCGGAACGACGATGATCTTGCGCACTGCCTTGCCGCCCAGCGCGCGACGAACATTATCGAGCTCAAGCACGATCGATTCCACCTCCGAAGCTGGAAGCCCCTTTTTCAACGTTACCTCGTCACGGCGCTTGCCATTCACCTGAACGGCGATGGTCACCGTTTCCTCGACGAGCAAATCAGCCTCGGCAACGGGCCAGGGAGCCAAGGCCACGAGCCCCGGCATATTCAGGGCCTTCCATGCCTCCTCGGCAAGATGGGGCATCATGGGGGCGAACATTTGCACCAAGATCGTTGCTCCCTCGCGCAGGACGGCGGGCGAGGCCGCTGGCTTACCCTCCGGACCCAAAGCCTGAGCCAGAGCATTGGCCAACTCGTAGATTCGTGCAATAGCGCGATTAAAACGCAAGCCCTCTATGTCGAGGCTCACGGCGTGAAGCGACTGGTGGATTGTACGGCGCAATCGTGACGAGGCCGGACTTTGATCGGAGGAGCCGTCGCGCCCAGGCAGTTCGGCGATTTCATGAACGAGGCGCCAGAGGCGCTGGGTAAACCGCCAGGCGCCGGCAACGCCGCTTTCGGTCCACTCGATGTCGCGCTCCGGTGGTGTGTCTGAAAGCATGAACCAGCGCGCCGTATCCGCCCCATATTGCTCGATGATCGCCTCGGGATCGACCACGTTGCGTCTCGACTTCGACATCTTCTCGGCGGGACCGACAATCAGAACTTCGCCTGTCTTGACGTGGTTCCAGCGGCCGTCCTTCTCGACGGCGTCCGACGGCAGCACCCATTCGCCCGACTCGGTGCGGAAGGTCTGATGGATGACCATGCCCTGGGTGAAGAGGCTGGCGAATGGCTCGTCAAGTTCCAAATGGCCCGTGCGGCTCATGGCGCGGGTGAAGAAGCGCGAGTAGAGCAGGTGAAGGATGGCATGCTCGATGCCACCGATATATTGATCGACCGGCATCCAGTAGTCGACGGCCGAGCGATCGACCGGACGCTCGGCCTGGGGGGAGCAAAATCGCTCAAAATACCAAGAGGAATCGACGAAGGTGTCGAAAGTATCGGTTTCCCGTTCCGCCTTGCCGCCGCAGCGCGGACAGGCGACGTGTTTCCAAGTCGGATGTCGGCTCAAGGGATTTCCCGGCTGGTCGAAGGTCACGTCGTCGGGAAGAAGGACGGGAAGGTCGGATCGCGGTACGGGGACGATGCCGCAGGTATGGCAGTGGATCACGGGTATGGGGCAGCCCCAATAGCGCTGGCGCGAAACCCCCCAGTCGCGCAAGCGATAGTTCACCTTGCGTTGGCCTAGCCCCAAAGCCTCCATGCGACGGGCCACTTCCTCCTTGGCTTCGGGAACCGACATGCCATTTAGAAAGTCGGAGTTGATGAGGACGGCACTGGACCCATCCTTATCGAGATAAGCCTCGTCGCCGATCGTGAAGGTGTGGGGATCGGCATCTGCGGGGGCGACGACTGGTATCACCGCCAGCCCATATTTGCGGGCAAACTCAAGATCGCGCTGGTCATGGGCCGGACAGCCAAAAATGGCACCTTCGCCATATGCCATCAGGACGAAATTGGCGGCGTAGACGGGCAGACGCACCTCGGGGCGGAAGGGGTGACGGGCGAAAAGATTGAGGAAGACACCCTTCTTCTCCGCCCGCTCGATCGCTTCCTCGCTCGTTCCCAGCGCTTCGGACTCACGCCGGAAGGCGGCGATCTCCGGCGAGCGCGCTGCCAGTTCCCGCGCGAGGGGATGATCCGGCGAGATGGCGCAGAAGGTGGCGCCGAAAATCGTATCGTGCCGCGTCGTATAGACATTGAGAGGCGGGATGCTGTCGCCCGATTCCGTCTCCAGCTCGAAGCGGAAGCGAACGCCTTCGGAGCGGCCGATCCAGTTCTGCTGCATGAGCCGCACCTTCTCGGGCCATTTGTCGAGACCGTCGAGGGCACGCAGCAATTCGTCGGAATAGTTGGTGATCTTGAAGAACCACTGAGCGAGCTCGCGTTTTTCAACCGGCGCACCAGAGCGCCAGCCGCGACCTTCGATCACCTGCTCATTGGCAAGGACGGTCTGATCGACTGGATCCCAATTCACCTGGGAGGTCTTGCGCTCGACCAGGCCTGCTGAAAGAAAGTCGAGAAAGATCACCTGCTCTTGCCGGTAATAGGTGGGATCGCAGGTCGCAAGCTCGCGGGTCCAATCGATCGACAGCCCCATGGATTTGAGCTGCCTGCGCATGGTGGCGATGTTTTCATAGGTCCAGGCCTTCGGATGCACACCTTTCTCCATGGCGGCATTCTCGGCCGGCATGCCGAAAGCATCCCACCCCATTGGGTGCAGAACACTGTGACCTTTGGCGCGCATGTAGCGCGCAATCACATCACCCATGGTATAGTTTCTCACATGGCCCATGTGAATGCGGCCCGAAGGATAGGGAAACATCTCAAGGACATAGTATTTCGGCTTGTCGAAGCCTTGCTTGGCCTCAAAGGCGCGCTCCTCCTCCCAGCGCTTCTGCCAACCGCTCTCGGCGGTGCGATGATTGTATCGTTCGACGGCCATTGGCCTTCCAGCCCTTCGGCTCGAGTTGCTGTCCGAAGCTTGGGTACCAATACTTGAAAGAGGCCGCAAGCTCGGTCATACCCCCCGTGAAGCAGACAGTCGAAGTGCCGGGCAGCCGTGTTTCCAGCAGATCAAAGAGAAATCCCCCCAGGCCTTGCCGATGTCAAAGCACGTATCGAGGCAGCGGCGCGGGTGGCCAATCGCCAGAATTCCGACATCACGCTCATCGCCGTGAGCAAGACCCTGCCGGGCGCTGACATCGCGCCCTTACTTCGCGCGGGTCACAGGGAGTTCGGCGAGAACCGAGTGCAGGAAGCCAAGGCAAAGTGGCCAGAACTCAAGATGCAATTTCCAGGCTGCAAACTCCATCTCATTGGGCCCTTGCAAACCAACAAGGTGGCCGAAGCCGTTTGGCTGTTCGACGCAATCCACACGATCGACCGGCCGAAGCTTGCGCGGGTCGTGGCCGAGGAGCTGCGAAAGCAGGAAAGGCAGCTTGAACTCTTCATCCAGGTGAACACGGGCGAGGAAACCCAGAAGTCCGGCGTCTTGCCTGCGGATGCGGACAGCTTCATCCGTACGTGCCGGGAGGATCTGGGACTCGACATCGCCGGGCTCATGTGCCTGCCGCCGATTGAGGAGGAGCCGACGCTGCACTTCGCCCTTCTGGCCAAGATCGCCAAACGCAACGGGCTTCCCAAGTTGAGCATGGGCATGAGCGGGGATCTGGAAAAGGCGATTGCGCTCGGCGCCACGCATGTAAGGGTCGGCACGGCGATCTTCGGCGCCCGCGCGCCAATAACGCATCTCAAGGGCGAATGATGATCTCGGTCTGCGGGCTGCAGCGGGAAAGCAGGCGTTTGAGGTCATCAAGTTTGAGAGCGACGCAGCCTGCCGTCGGGCGACCTTGAGGGTCAGCCAAATGCATGAAGATCGCGCTGCCCATTCCGGGGATCACCGGATCGTCGTTATGACCCAACACGACGACGATGTCGTAGAGGTGGTCGGAGCGCCACATGAATTCAGTGCTCGCCGAATAGGGCAGGGACACGGGGCGATTGTAAAGAGGATCGGCCGGGTCGTCGCACCAGCCATCATTGTCTCGCAGAGGCGCGACCGGCAAAAAGGTGGAAGGCGGCGCCAGGCGATCGGGGCGGTAAAGGACGCGGCGCAGGGGCCAAGCGCCCGCGGGCGTGACCCCATCGCCCTCCCGCTTGTCGGCCCTGATCCCACCCCGGCCCAGAATGCAGGGCAGGCGGTTCCCGACATATTCAAGAACCCCCTCTGGGGATTGGGCTCCCGGCGTCAGGAGAACAGTTTCGAGGCTGAAACTCATGACATCTTTCTATTCCCCTCCCGGGCCGATAGCATTATGGGAGGCTACCCATCAGCCATAAGCCAGGGGCTTGGCGAAGCTAGCACCTATCAGCGGATGACGCATGAGCACGGAAAAGAAGATCCTGATCGTCGATGACGATGAGCAATTGCGGGATTCGCTCAAAGAGCAATTCTCGCTGCACGGCGAATTTTCCGTCGCGGACGCAGGCATGGCGGCGCCCGGCATCAAGCTGCTCAAGGCCCAGCACGTGGATCTCGTCATTCTCGACGTCAATCTGCCCGACATGGACGGAAGGGAAGCTTGCAAGATCATGCGTCGAAACGGCTATAAGGGACCGATCATCATGCTGACGGCCCAAGGGTCGGACTCGGACATGATCCTGGGACTGGACTCGGGCGCCAACGACTATGTCCCGAAGCCTTTTCGCTTCGGCGTGCTGCTCGCCCGAATCCGTGCACATCTGCGCCAGCATGAGCAGAGCGAGGATGCGATATTCAAGCTCGGTCCTTATACGTTCAAACCCAGTGCCAAACTTCTTCTCACCAGCGACAACAAGAAAGTCAGGCTGACGGAGAAGGAGACGTCAATTCTCAAATATCTATACCGCGCCGGAGAGCAGGCGGTCGGCCGTGACATCCTGCTACACGAAGTGTGGGGCTACAATGCCGGGGTAACGACGCACACGCTCGAGACCCATATCTACAGGCTTCGTCAGAAAATCGAGAAGGATCCGGCCAATGCCGAGATCCTCGTCACCGAGACGGGCGGATACAGGCTTGTGCCTTAACGCCGACTCACTTCATTGTCTGGCGCATTCGTGGGATGTGCGGGACATGGGGAATGCGCGTCAAGGCCGACGTCGAGCTGCTGCAGCAAATCCCGCTGTTCTCTAACAGCGAGGCGGTGCATCTGCAGCTCCTGGCCTTCTCGGCCCAATCCGTCGAACTCGAGAAGGGAAGCTTTCTTTTCAGAAAGGGCGAACAGGGTGCTGCGGCCTATCTGGTCCTCGAGGGGGCGGCGGAAGTCTTCGACGACGAGCAGGCGACAGGCGAGGTGATCGCGACCGCCGAAGGCGGGGCCTTGCTCGGAGAATTGTCCATGATCGCAAATGCAGCCTATGGAGTCACGGTCAAGACAGCAAGCGTGCTCAAGGCAAAGAAGATTGATCGGGGCCTGTTCATCCGGCTGGCGGCGGAATTCCCTGAATTCGGCATGGGAGTCATGCGCAATATCGCGCTGAGGCTCGGCCGGTCGGTCGACCGGCTGAACGCGCTGCGGCCCATATTCCAAAGCTCCCCCTAGCCTGTCATCAGAGGGTGGTGATCACGGGAACGTGGTCGGACGAGCGTTGCCATCCGCGGGCGGCAACCAAGACATCGATGGCCTGGCAGGAGCGGTTCAAGGCGGAGTCCATCCAGACGTGATCCAAGCGGCGCCCGCGATTGGAGGCACGCCAATCACGGGCTCGGTAGCTCCACCAGGTGTAGAGCTTCTCCTCGAGGGGCACCCTGGCCCGCATGGAGTCGACGAGGCGACTCGCCCTGAGGAAATGGAGGAGCTTCTGGGTTTCAACCGGGGTGTGGCTCACCACCGAAAGCAGTGCCTTGTGCGACCAGACGTCGTTTTCATGGGGCGCGACGTTAAGATCGCCAACAACCATGGTCGGCCCCGATCGATGGCTCCCCTCACAGGTGAACCACTCGGCCAGCTCGTCCAGGAACTTCAGCTTGTGAGCGAACTTCTCATTGACCTCGGGGTCGGGCTCGTCCCCGCCGGCTGGGACATAGAGGTTATGGACAACCAGCGGCACATCGCCGCTTAGCCGCGCGGCGATATGGCGGGCATCGGTTTTTCCGCAGAAATGACGCTGCGACACGTCCTGAAACGGGAGGCGAGAAATGATTGCCACGCCGTGGTAGCCAACCTGGCCGTGCTCGGCGATGTGGCGATACCCGGCCTCGTGAAAAACGGAAAAGGGAAATTGACCTGGAGGGCATTTGGTCTCTTGCAGGCAGAGCACGTCAATTTCCTGCTCTTTGAGAAGGCGGATTACGAGGCCGGCACGGAGCCTTACGGAATTAATGTTCCAAGTGGCAATTCTGAGCGGCATGGGTAGCGAGGGCCGGGGAACACCAAATAAAACGGGCGCCCAGTCGGGGGCCGGGCGCCCGGCGCGTTCAGCGCTTCTGCGTCGGGAGGGGAAGCCGACGCGTACCAGCTGTCGACGGCTTTATGAGCGGGGGCAGTCCAGCCGCCAGTAGGACAGCCTGTACTACCAAATAACTAGGAAAGCCTGGCACAGGTTTCAACCCATCATTAGCCACAATTTCGTGAATGGTGGATAACTTTTGTCAACGTTTGTTTTGCCGCTTGGCCACCTTGGCCACGAAAAGCTCTGGATCGGGCTCGACGCCGGTCTCCAGATTTGCCAAGGAAATTGTCGTGCGCTTGCCTTTGGCGTCTTCGACAATCCACTGCGCCAGCTCCTTCCTGTTGGTGTCGAACACCAGGACAAGCTTTCCTGGAATGGCGCGGTTGCGATCTTCAACGGAAATGGTGGCGACACCATCAGTGGTCTCGACGCTCTTGACGTCCGCTTCCTCCAGCAGGTTGATCTCTTCGGAAAGCAGGAGCTTAAGAGGAGTGGCAGCCAGGGGATATTGATCCGTCGTTTTCTGCTTGCGGTTCTCGATCACGACCCAGGAGCCATCCGACACCACCAGGAAGGGATTGGGCGGAGCGTATTCGAAGCGGAGCCTTCCGGGTTTGCTCAGGTAGAAGACGCCGGTGGAGACTCTCCCTTGGGGACTCACCTGGGTGAATTCGCCCCGGAGGGTCTTGAAACTGTTGAAATAGCCGGAGAGTTCCTTGACGGCGGAACTTTCCTCTAGCGTCAAGGAGGAGGCCAAGGGGGCACGCGCAGGAACCGCCACCATAAGCATGGCAGCTGCCATGGTCAGGGTCCCGAATTTTCGACTGATCCGGCGCAAGACGTTCATTTCCTTTTCCTCATGTTCGGCTGATCCCCACAAGCGGAATGTTAGTGTCCAATCAAGGCGGCGGATTTGCGGCATTCAGGCTGCATCATTACCGACCAGAATCTCCCGCTTTCCCGTGGCATTGGCCGGGCTGATGAGACCCTCTTTCTCCATGCGCTCGATGAGGCTCGCCGCTTTATTGTAGCCAATCTGCAGGCGACGCTGGATATAGCTGGTCGAAACCTTCTTGTCACGGATCACCACGGCCACGGCCTGGTCATAGAGCTCATCACCGCTGCCTCCCTCGGGCGTGCCGAAGCCCGTCTCTCCCATTTCACCATCTTCCGGCTCTTCCGTCACCGCCTCGACATATTCGGGCTTGCCCTGTGTTTTCAGGAATTTCACAATTTTTTCCACCTCTTCGTCCGAAACGAAGGGACCGTGCAAACGGATGATGCGACCGCCGCCAGCCATGTAGAGCATATCTCCCTGGCCTAGGAGCTGCTCGGCCCCTTGCTCGCCGAGGATGGTGCGGCTGTCGATCTTCGAGGTCACCTGGAAGCTGATGCGGGTGGGAAAATTGGCCTTGATGGTGCCGGTGATGACGTCGACCGAGGGTCTCTGGGTGGCCATGACGACATGGATGCCGGCGGCGCGCGCCATCTGGGCCAACCTCTGGACGGCACCCTCGATGTCCTTGCCGGCCACCATCATGAGATCGGCCATCTCGTCGATGATGACGACGATGAACGGCATGGGGCGCAGGTCCATCTCCTCCTCCTCGAAAATGGGCTGACCGGTTTCGGGATCGTAGCCGGTCTGCACCTTGCGGGTCATGGGCAGCCCCTTGGCGAGATTCTGCTCGATCCTGGCGTTGTAGCCGTCGACGTTCCTAACGCCGAGCTTCGACATCTTGCGATAACGATCCTCCATTTCACGGACAGCCCATTTGAGCGCCACCACGGCCTTTTTGGGGTCGGTGACGACGGGAGCAAGGAGGTGTGGAATGCCTTCGTAGACCGAAAGCTCGAGCATCTTGGGGTCGATCATGATCAGTTTGCACTTTTCGGGCGGCAGCCGGTAGAGGAGGGACAAGACCATGGTGTTGATGCCGACGGACTTGCCTGAACCCGTGGTGCCGGCGATCAGAAGATGCGGCATGCGGGAGAGATCGGCGAAGATCGGCTCGCCGCCGATGTTTTTGCCCAGGGCTAGGCACAGGCTCTGGGATGATTTCTCGAACGGCTCAGAAGAGAGCAATTCGCGCAGATACACGGTCTCGCGGCGGGCGTTGGGAAGTTCGATGCCAATGGCATTGCGGCCCGGTACGACGGCGACTCGCGCTGCCACTGCGCTCATGGACCTCGCAATGTCGTCGGCCAAGCCAATGACGCGGGAAGACTTGATGCCGGGTGCCGGCTCAAGCTCATAGAGCGTGACGACCGGACCCGGCCTCACATTTATGATCTCGCCGCGAACGCCGAAATCATCCAGAACGCTTTCCAGCATTCTGGCATTCTGCTCGAGGATATCGTCGGAAAGCTCCTCGGTGCGGGCGAAATGTTTCGGTTCGGACAGAAGCGAAAGAGGCGGCAGGACGAAATCGCGATCGATCAGGGGCGAGGGTGCGGGCTTGGCGATCCCTTTTCCGGGCTTCACCGGCTTGGTGTTGCGCAGGATCCTCCTCGTTGGATGGGCCTCATCGTCCTCGTCCATCTCATCATCATTGGAATCGAGATCGGGGTCGGTTTCCTCATTACGAGCGTCTTCTTCGTCCTCGGACTCGTCCTTCGCGGAAGGCTTTTCGAGCTTTGGTTTTCTTTTTGGCTTGGCGAGGACGGGTTCGAGCTTCGGCTCCTGCTCGGCAGGAGGAGACGCGCGCCAACCCCTGAAGAGGCGGCTTAGGAGCGAGGGGCTCGATTCCTGGTGCCTTCGGCGGGGAAGCAGGCGACCAAAGGCCCAGCTGAGCGACATGAAGGTATGGCCCAAAGCGCCGATGCAAGCATCGACCGCATCCTGTCCGCGCTCGCCGAAAATGCCGGCCAGGAAACGTGCATTCACGCTTGGATGATTGATGGCCCAGAAGAAGGTCGAAATAGAAAGAAAGCCCGTCAGGGCGACTGCCACGGCATGGGCGAAGGCGCCTTTTAGACCAAAGGACAGGAGCCAGAGAAGGCTGCCGGAAAAGAGCGACCCCAGGGTGCCACCCGCTCCATTCGGTAAAGGCAAGCTTGGCGGGAGAGGCAGAAGAGAGAGAAAGCTCGTCAAAAGTGACAGCCATATCAGCCAGGCGGCAAGACGGCGCCAGAGATGCTGGGGCAGCCGGTGGGCCGTGAGCTCGAGCGCCCAGATGGTGGGCACGGCGAGAAGCCCGATCGTTCCAAGCCCAAAGAGCCGCATGAGCATGCCGGAGATTGCCGCTCCCGCAGTGCCGAACCAGTTGAGCGCTTGCTTCTCGCCGACGAGTGCATGATCGGCAGGCGACCAGGTTGCCAGCGCCAGGGTCAAACACAGGAGCAGGGCAAGGAGGGCGAGGCCCAAAGCCTCATAGAGACGGTTCTGGAAGAATTTCCGTACCGCCTCAGGTATCGCGTTCTCGTCGGTTTCAACCGGGCCGGAAAATGACATTTTACATGCTCTCGAATGTCGATGGAGGCACAGCCGCTATCTGCGGTGACCTCCAGCGCGGGCTATAGAAAGTATTAAGGATTCTGCTGGAGGATGGTTAAAGCGGCGTAAAGCTTCTCAAGAGCTTGTGCGCCGCAAGCGCATGAGAGCCTCCTGAGTGACGGAGGCCACGAGAACGCCATCGCGGGTGAAGACCAGACCCCGGTTGTAGCCACGGCCGTTCGCTGCGGTTGGAGAGTCCTGCGCGTAAAGAAGCCACCGGTCCGCTCGGAACGGCCGATGGTACCAAATGGCATGATCGAGGCTTGCCATCATCAGCTTCGGATCGAACAGACTGCGTCCATGCGGGCCGAGAGCCGTCTCGATGATGGTCAGATCGGAAGCATAGGCGAAGACGGCCTGATGAACGGCGGGTTCGTCTGGAAGAGGAAATTTGGATTTGAACCAGATATCCCGGCGGGCCTCTCGGCCAGGCTTGGGGTTGGCATAGGCCTCCGGGTCGGCGGGCCGCAGTTCGATCGGGCGGTCACGCGCGAGGTAATTCTGCATGGTCAGGGTGATGTTCTGGCCCTTGCCGCGCAGGAGCTCCTCATCGGCGGGAAGCTCCTCGGGAGGCTTGACCCTCGGCATGGGAAGCTGATGTTCCATCCCGGTTTCGACGGCATGAAAGGACGCAGACATGGAAAAGATGATTTCGCCATGCTGCCGAGCCAGGACGCCACGCGTGGTGAAGCTCTTGCCATCACGGAAGCGCTCAACCTCGTAAAGAATCTGCTGCGATGGGTCGCCAGGCCTCAGAAAATAGCCGTGAAGCGAGTGGACGGGGCGGTCGGCATCGACCGTTCGCAAGGCGGCGACGAGCGCCTGGGCCACGACCTGGCCGCCGAATACGCGTTTCCAGCCGGTTGTCGGACTTGTGCCAGCAAAACGGTCGAGGCCCAGGGTCTTCAAATCGAGCAACTTCAGAAGCTCATGTTTTTCGTCGATCATATACCCCTCGCTCCTGTCTGCTTCTCCATGCCAAACCATGGGGTTGTTTGAAAGAGGCGGCGGCACTATCACCCACAAATGACCGGCGCAGAGGAAAACTTCGATGTCGCGATCGTGGGAGCGGGTCTTGCCGGCATGATTTGCGCCCTGGCCTTCGGTCCGCCGGGGAACAGAGGCAGGCTCAGGACGGTGCTCATCGGCGCACCGCAGGCAGGCCAGAGCGCCGATCTCAGGGCGCTGGCGATCACGCGGTCTTCCCGGCGCATGTTCGAAGCGATGGGACTGTGGGGAAATATTGCGGGCGAGGCGGAGCCGCTCAGGGACATCATCGTCAGCGATGCGCGACCGGGAGAAGGCGAGGCGCCGGCGTTGCTGCGTTGGGACAATGAAGGTTCGGCGGATCCCTCCGCTCATTTCATCGAGAGCCATTTGGTTCAGCGGCTGCTGAGCGCAGGGCTCGCCGCAAGCGAGCATGTGCAAATCGTGCCGGCCGATTTTCTCAACGCCAAGTTTCACAAGGGCTCAGTCGAAATTGCGACGGCGCAGGGCGACCGCTTGAAGGCAAGGCTGCTGATCGCTGCCGATGGCAAGGAGTCGCGGGTGAGGGTATCGGCTGGAATCGGGATCCGTCGGAAAGATTATGACCAGATGGGGATCGTCGCCACGCTGCAGCATACCCTCCCGCATGGAGGCCGAGCCCATGAGCGCTTCATGCTGGCCGGCCCCTTCGCGCTCCTACCTCTGACCGGCAGGCGATCGTCCATCGTGTGGACGGAGGAACGGGAAACGGCACGAAGTATCTTGGCGGGGGGTAATGAGCTGTTCTTGGGGGAGCTTCGCAAGCGTGTGGGCCACGACCTCGGTGAAATCGAGATTATCGCAGGCCCGCAGGCGCATGACTTATCGATGCTGATGGCCGAGACCTGCGTTCGCAATCGCACGGCGTTGATCGGCGATGCGGCGCATGTGATCCATCCGCTGGCAGGGCTCGGCTACAACCTGGCGCTCCGGGACATAGCGGCGCTCGTCGAGGTGGTCATGGAGAAGGCAAGGCTCGGCCTCGACATCGGCAGCGAGGGGAGTCTTGAACCTTTTGAGCGACGGCGACGGATCGACACGATGATGAACACGGTTATGGCAGACGCACTCAACCGGCTGTTCTCCAACGACATCGCGCCGATCAGACGGGTCAGGGATCTGGGACTTCGTATCGTTGACCGGCTGCCGATGCTCAAACAATTCCTCATGGAAGAAGCAGCCGGGCTTACCGGTGATCTGCCGCGACTCATGAGAGGAGAAGCGGTTTAGCGCGCGGCCACCTTCCCCAGATAGAGAGACCAGAGCGCATCCTTCTCGTGACCGAGCTTGTACAGGTAGGGCCATGTATAGAGGCCCGTCGCATGGCCGTCATCGAAGATGAGACGAACTGCATAATTGCCGACGGGCTCGACATCGCGGATGCGCACGTTCTGCTTTCCGGTGACGAGCACTTCCTGACCCGGCCCATGTCCTTTGACCTCGGCGCTGGGGCTATGAGTGCGCAAATACTCGGCAGCCAGTTCAAAGGTATCGCCGGAATCGAATTCTATTCTTAAGATGCTGCCGCCTTGCTTCAGGCGAAGCTCCTCGGGCCAGGGCGATGCCTCATTCGTCATCGCGCAGGGGGCGGGCTTCGTCGGTCAACATGATCGGAATGCCATCCCGGATGGGATAGGCCAGGCCGGCGGCGCGGGAGATGAGTTCCTGCCGAACAGGATCGTATTCAAGAGCAGTCTTGGTGGCAGGACAGACCAGGAGCTCAAGGAGGGCGGGATCGATCTGTCGGTCCATGATATCTCCTTATTGGAGCTGACGGCTCGATCCGCCGCCCGAGCGCTTCAAAGTTACCTCGGTCCACGCCACGAGCAATTCGGCGCGCGCGTCGAGACTCGGCGCCTCGAGCAAGGCCTGTTTCTCGGCGACGGCAAAGGGTGCAATCGTCGCCAGGGAATTGACCAAGAGCTCGTTGGAGGCAGCCTTGATCTCGCCCCAGTCAGTTTTCAGATCGTTGGCCTTGAGATAGGCGCGAAAGGTGCTCAGCACCTGCTCACGGTTCACCTTCTCCTCGCCAAACCCCAGCTTCAAGTCGTCGGCGAAGGCAGAATAGTCAACTTCGAAGAGCCGATAGGGCTTATTGGAGGGCAGTTCACGCCAAATGGAAAATCTGGCAATTCCGGTGAGCATGATCAGCAGCCGCCCATCCTCGAGTTCGGCAAAAGACGTGATCTTGCCGGCGCAGCCGATCTCATAAAGAGCCGGATTCTGGGAGGCCGCAGCCTTATCATCAAGGGGCTGGGTCATGCCGATGATCCGATCGCTTGCCAGAGCGTCGTTGACCATGGCGATGTAACGCGGCTCAAAAATGTTCAGCGGCAGCTGCGTTCTCGGCAGCAACAGCGCGCCGGCCAAGGGAAAGATGGGAATATGCCGGGGCAGGCTGGCCTGGCTCACGAAGGGAGGATGCACGTCCATCCGTTACTCCTCCTAGCTGAAGAGCAGAGAAGACAGTCGCCGCCGGCCCGTCAATGTCAAGGGATCCTTAGGTCCCCAAGCATCGAAGAACTGAACAAGCTGTTTGCGAGCCGCCTCGTCGTTCCAATTGCGATCTTTGCCGAGGATCGCCAGAAGATGGTCGAGCGCCTCCTCGCGGCGGCCAGCATTGTTCAGAACAGTGGCCAAATCGTAGCGGGCCTGATGATCTCTTGGGTTGGCGCCGAGCTCAGCCTGAAGCCTGGCAATCTCGCGGGGATCGGCTGTCTTGCCGGATAATTCCAGCTGAGCCTTGACGCTCAAAATGTCGGGATCATTGGCCTTGGCAGGGGGGACGAGCGCCAGGGTTGCCTTGGCGCCATCGGGGTCGCCTGTTTGCAGCTGGGCGCGGGCAAGACCCGCGATGGCCTTTGTGTTTTCCCGGTCGAGGTGCAGGACTTGCGCATAAAGCTGACCCGCCCCGGCAGTGTCACCCTCCGCAATCGCCTCTTCGGCGGCTTCAAGCATTGAGGCGACCTCGCCGCCGGCGCTTTGGCTTGAAAGCCTGGCGATGAATTGCCTCAGCTGGCTTTCGGGCAAGGCGCCCATGAACCCATCCACCGGCTGCCCGTTCACGAAGGCGAAGACCGCCGGGATCGACTGGATGCGCATTTGGGCGGCGAGCTGCTGGTTCTCGTCGATATTGATCTTGACGAGGCGGACAGCGCCTCTTTGCTCATTCACGATTTTCTCGAGCAGCGGCCCAAGCTGCTTGCAGGGGCCACACCAAGGGGCCCAGAAGTCGACGAGAACCGGCGTCGTGCGCGAGGCTTCGATGACATCGGCCATGAAGTTCTTGGTGTTGGATTCCTTCACCGTGGGGCCTGCGGGCGGGGCCGCCGGAGCATTACCAGTTAGGATAGCCATTCTGATCTTACCGTTCGATCTTTGAATTTCGCCCCATAAGTGGGGGATTTGAGGCGAAATTGCAATGCAGGGGACGTGCTGGCTTAGGGAAGAGCCACCACGCTCGGTTCGTGACCGCAGGAGCGCAGGAATTTAAGGAGATCGGCGGGGGTGATCGAGGTTGTCGCGCAATTTTCCAGAGGGTGATAATTCAAGACCGCGTGGTCCATCATGGCTTTCTCCAGGACCAGATTGATCGAGCCAGGAGAGGCATTGATCCCCGCAAATGGGGTAACCGAGCCCGGATCGACGCCAAGGCGCTCGCGCAGGAGCTCGGCCTTGGCGAAGGACAGGCGGCCCGACCCGATGATACCAGGGAGCGCCTTCAGATCAACGCGGGTGTCTTCAAGGCAGACAATGAGCCACAGCGCGCCGTTCCTGTCCTTCAAGAAGAGATTCTTGCAATGGGCGCCAGCGATTTCGCCGCGCAGGCGGCGGGCTTCATCCACCGTGAAAACGGGGGCGTGCTCGCGAGTGGTAGTCGCGATGCCGAGCGAGGCGAGACGGGCGAAGAGATCCTGCCTTGTGGCGGGGCTGTTGTGAGGCGGATGCGGAGTGGGATGGGTCATCGGGCGCTGCTATTGCATTTCCGAAATCGTTGGGCAATAAAGTGCGCGGCCTGAATGGGAGATTCTCCAGGCCATGGTTGCGCGGGCGTAGCTCAGGGGTAGAGCACAACCTTGCCAAGGTTGGGGTCGTGGGTTCGAATCCCATCGCCCGCTCCAGGTTTCAAGATCAACAAAGGCCCGTCGTGACGGGCTTTTTCGTTTTCAGCATGTGCAAGCGGAGTCGATTTTAAGTGCGGCTTTAGGCCCGCGGTTACCGCGTGGTTACAGTTGCCGGAGCGATCACTTAGGGGCAATA
>Ga0114129_10004545_pt1 | contig 19589 bp, 20 predicted proteins | sample RhiMetdeltSRZDD1_FD_80071 | JGI IMG/M metagenome (GOLD analysis project Ga0114129, IMG submission 80071) | Populus rhizosphere microbial communities from Tennessee, USA - Rhizosphere MetaG P. deltoides SRZDD1 (version 2) (version 2) | ecosystem: Host-associated > Plants > Roots > Rhizosphere >...
GCCGTCGCCGTCGCCGTCGGTGTCGGTGTCGGTCGCCTCGACGTCCCACCTACCTCGCCATCGCCGTCGACGTAGCCGACCGAGCCAGTCTCGCCCGCCGCACGCCGAGCGGTCCGATCTTCGGCCTGCCCCTGCCGTCGAAGTCGAGGTTCGGGCCGCCGGCGCCGTCGAGACCAAGCCACCAGCCTCTCCTGGATGTGTTCCGCTGGGGATACGGCAGTCGTGGAGAAGCCGGAGGAAGAAGGCCGTGGCCACGGCCATCATGGCCACGCCCACTGGAACCACCCTGCACGGAGCACCCGGTCTATCGCCGGGGGTGTTTCGTTTGTTGGTCCTGTCTGGCAGGCGGCATCCGTAGCGGGGCGTGGCTGACCGTCTCCCCGTCCGGGCAAATGTCGAACGCAGCAACAATTCGCCAAGAATCGCTTGAGAGTCGCGCGAGGCGTCCGCCACAGCCTTGAGGTGTCCGGCCACCACAGCCGGCACCACGAAGGAACCCAAGCCATCACGGCCCTCCCAAGGCAGGAAGAGGAAACCAATCATGAATCACATTTCGGGCCGCAGGCGGCCCATAAATGCCGCGATGCTCCCGCTGATCGCAGCGGCGCCGCTCGCGGCGGCTACCATCGCCCTTCCGGCAACCGCGAACGCCGCCGTGGACTTCAATTTTCATTCACCGTCGGGAAACATCTATTGCGACATGCACATGGGCGACGACGGCACGAGCCAGACCACCTGCATAACCGCTGATCACAATTGGGTGTCACCGCCGCACTCGGCGGACTGCTCGGCAGATGAACATTGGGGCGACGCGTTGAGCCTGTATCAGGGCAAAGCAGGCTTTCAGTGCTACCACCGGCTCCCGGACGACCCAACATCAGGACAAACCCTGAACTACGGCGAAACCCTGGCCAACGGCACCATCACTTGCAAAAGCGACCCGGCAGGCATGACATGCACCGACGCCCGCACCGGTCACTTCTTCCGCATAGCACGGGAGTCCTACCAGCTGGGGTGACGCTGAGAGTCGGATAACGGGCAGGGCGCGCATTGTTGTAATCCCGTACCACCGAGACGGCGGTCGTCGAGAAGCCGGCCGAGGAAGAAGATCACGGCCACGGCCATCACGGCCACGCGCATTAAGTAATTGAGACGGAGGACCCCGGTTTATCGCCGGGGGTGCTGTGTTTTTCGGCCCATTAGGGCAAGGCCCCGGACGCCGATCCGCCTGATTGCGGACACCTTGGTACGTAGTATTCGCGAGTGCCGTTGGTGAACGGTGCGACTTTTACTGGTTCCATGGTGGATCCACTGCGGACTGGCCAATTGCGCGCCGGGCGGGGAGGTTACGTAGTGAACCTGCGACGCAAGAGGCGAGCGCCCCCGACCGATGTGGTGATCGAGCTAAACAATGCCGACGAGCTGCTCGCGGCCGATCCTCGCGGCCTGCTCGCCGGTGGGCACCGCATCGATAGCGGCATGGACGAACTGGTGGAGCGGTTACTGACCCAGAGAAAGATCGCCGCTGACCAGCGCGTCGTTTTGGACATCGCCAGCGAGTGCTCCGACGAACAGGCTGCCGGGATGGTGTCGGCCGTGCGCCGCTATTGCGAGCTGCGACTGCGCCAAGCCAACCGCGAACACGACCTGATCTGGCGCCAGGGCATGCGGTCGCTGCTCAGTGGTTCGCTGCTGTTCGTTGTGGGCATCGCGTTGTCGTACTCGTTCACGCGACCGGTGATGGGTGAATTCGCGAACGACCTGCTCGGAAACGGCGTGTTCCTAGTCGTCGCGTGGGTTGGCCTCTGGTACCCGCTCGACTTGTTGTTCATCGCCCGGGAACAGGCAAAGCGAGAGATCCGCGTGCTCGGCAAGATGCTCACCCTCCCGGTGATTGTTCGCCCCCACGACCGCGCACTGCCCGTTGCAGTGTTACCCGGCTCACCGGTAAGCCAGGGTTTATCGCCAAGCCTCGGTACCCGATTCCGTCGTTTTCGTGGCCCATCCAAATCGGGCCTTTAGGACGATGTGGTTCCGTTTTGCGGGTCAGGTCTGCGGTGCTGGACATCGAGTTAGGCTGAACCATGTCCGCCGACGATCCAGTGACCGTGCTCAGTGAAGACGAGAGCTGGCGCTTGTTATCAAGCGTGGCGTTAGGCCGATTAGTCACGGTCTTGGCCGGGCAGCCCGAGATCTTCCCGATTAACTTCATCACCCAACGGCGAACGCTGCTCTTCCGAACTGCCCAGGGCACCAAGCTGTACAGCGCTGTGATGGGCGGCCAAGTGGCTTTCGAGGCAGACGACTACACGGCCGACGAGGGATGGAGCGTGATCGTCAGGGGCAAGGCGCATCTGTTGTCAGCCAACGCCGATATCCTGGACGCCGAGGAAGCGCCGTTGCTGTCGTGGCCCGCGACCGTGAAGCCTCACTATGTGCGGGTGATCGCCACGGAGATCTCCGGCCGGCGATTCAAGTTCGGTCCAGCGCCAGATCGCGAATCCAACTTTGCTTGATTACTGGTGCTTTCCGGTTCGTCACCGGGGCTGTTTTGTTTGGTGTCAAAAAGATTCGTGTCCAGCGGATTTGACGATCAAAGTAGAATGTGGAGTTGCTGTTCCATTCCGCTCGAAACTGCAACCGTTACGTGCGACTGCCTGGGACACCGCGCCGTGGCGATGTGAGCGAAAACACCAAATACGTTAAGCGATAAACGGAACCGTCGTCCGCGCCTGCGCGTTGGGACTATCCGAGTCGGTCGATGCATAAGTGCAATAGGAGGGGGAAGTGCTGTGGAGTTGACCCGTGATCGTGCGGGCCAGCCGTGGCGGGCACGTCAACGCGAGATCTTGAGCCGAATCGTTCGGGAAACCGACCCACCGACGGATACCTTGTCGCGGATAACGGATCCAGAGCGCGGTGAGCGCGACGATTCTTACAACGAGCGCGTCGGCGAGGTGCTCGATCTAGCCGCGAGTATCGGTGCCCTCCTGATGGCGTCAGGAACGCCAGCGACCGCGACGATGGATCAGGTGATGGCCATCACTGCCGCGTACGGCATCGAGCGTTGCGAGGTCGATGTCATCAACACGACCATCCACGTCTCCGCCTATCTTGGGCCGACGCAGCCTGCGGCCAGCACGCTGCACATCGTGCAATCCCGGTCGATGGACTTCAGCCGACTGGCAGCCGTTGACCGCTTGATCGGCCGTATCCGCGCGGGCCAGGTAGCTCCGTCGCAAGCCCGCGATGAGCTCGATGCCATCATCACCGCGCCGCACCCCTACAAGCGCTGGATTGCCACCCTCGCCTGGGGTGCGCTGGCGTTCGCGACGGCGGGGACCCTCGGCGCCAGTCTGCTGGCCTGCGTGGTCAGCGCTCTGAGCGCCATGACGATCGACCGCGTCAATCGACAACTCAACCGGCATGGACTGCCCTTCTTCTTTCAATACGCGGTTGGCGGCGCGATCGCGACCGCGCCTCCGCTCGTGCTCTACTGGCTCGGCCCCAAGCTGGGTCTGCAGTTCGAACCGACGGTGGCGATCGCCGCGGGCCTGGTCGTGCTCCTTGCCGGCCTTTCGCTGGTGGGTTCGGTCGGCGACGTCATCACCGGCGCCCCGGTCACCGCTGCGGGCCGCTTCTTCGAGTTGGTCATGATGACGGGAGCGACGATCGCGGGTGTGGCGTTGGTTCTGCACCTCGCCAACCGCTTCGGTGCGCCCTTCGTCGCTATCGGCGCGGATGCGCCGCCCGCACTGGCAGAGTTGCCTGCACGTGTCGCATTCGGCGCGGCGAGCGCAGCGGCCTACGCCCTGGCCTGCTATGCGGAACGGTCCGCAGCGATGGCTGCCGCATTCGGCGGCGCCGCAGGCACCATCGCGTTCCTTCTGGCTCAGGGCGCGGGTCTAGGTGCCGTCGTGGCGTCGTTCGTCGCCGCGGTGCCGATCGGCTTGGTCGGCCGTCTGATGGAACGCCGTAACCTCGCGCCGCCGCTGGTGGTGTCGATCGCGGGCATCGTGCCCCTGCTGCCTGGCTTGGCGCTGCTGCACGGCATCTACGCGATTCTCAACGACCAGCACGCCGTCGGGTTCGCTTCGGTGCTGGGTGCATTTGCGATCGGCACCGCGCTCGCGGCCGGCGTGACATTGGGCGAATGGAGCTCGTGGAAAGTTCGGCGCCGCCGACTTCAGGCGCGCCGCCGCGGGCGCGGGACACCACTCGCCGGAAAGCAACGCTAATAGTTAGTTGAGATGGGACACCCTGGTCTGTCGGCGGGCGTTTCATTGTCAGCGCAAGGACGTGGCGATGCGGACCTCCGAGGTCAGGGTCTGATGAACGGGACAACGTTCTGCGATTTGCAATAACCGTTGACGTTCAGCGTCGCTGAGATCACCGACGAGCTCGATGTCGCGATCAATGTGAGCGATCCATCCCTTGGCCGTCTCGCACTCGGCGCAATCTTCAGCGTGAATGCGCTTGTGTCGCAACGTCACTCGAACACGCTCGAGCGGCCAGCCCTTCCGGTCGGCGTACATCCGCACCGTCATGGAGGTGCATGCCCCGAGCCCGGCCAGTAGCAGATCGTAGGGTGTTGGCCCCGCGTCCTCGCCAATCGGCCGTGGCTCGTCGGCGTTGAGCCGGTGGTGCCCGGCGATGATCTCCTGCGTGTAAGTGCCCGGACCCGTCTCCGTCACGGTGACCGCGCCCTCGGGCGACGCCGCCTCATTGCCGTTGTCGTCTGTTGTCATGGAACTCACTTTGGCTGGTTGAACGCCGGTCCTCGGCGGGTTTGCTGCATCGCCGATGGCGAAGTGGTCAATGAGAGTAAGCTTCCGCAGCGCGAGGAACCATCGTGATCAGATCCCAGCTGTTCGCCGTTGCCGGGGCGGTAACCGCCCTGGGGTTCCTCTCCGTCGCCGGACCCGCGCAGGCCGCCCCCGAGGCGTGTAGCCAGTACGCCTTTAACGGCGACTTCATGCTCCAAGGGGCCAACATCGGGGAAGTGAGAGTATCCGCCGTGCCAGCAGGTACCCGATTTGCCGGGGAAACGTTCACGCTCGCCGACGACGACAGCACCCCGGTGCACGGTTTCATCCAGGATGGCGGCATTCAGGGCCACGACATCAACTTCACCATCTCGTGGATCGAACCGTCAGACACCACGTGGACGTTCAAGGGCACCGTGAGTGACGACGGCCTCGTGCACCGCGGCTTAATGCACGGCCCCGGTTTCATGTCGCTCTGGGACTCCACAACTCCGCTCGCGTGCAACGACCCGGGTATAGAAACCAAACCCCTACCGGATGACATCGTCACGCCGCCCGTACCGGCAACAACCAGAGTGCCGGGCCCCATCACCGCCCCTTAACGCGAAAAGGCCCCATCCCGAACCGGGTGGGGCCTTTCCTTCAGAAACTATGAGGCGCGGCGAATGCCTCGCTTGAGCAACAGCTCGCGCTCGGACTCGGACAGGCCGCCCCAGATGCCGTACGGCTCACCGACGGCCAGTGCATGAGCGCGGCATTGCGCGACTACTGGGCACTGACGGCACATCTCCTTGGCACGCATCTCGCGCTGCGCGCGGGCGCGGCCACGCTCGCCGTCGGGATGAAAGAACATAGCGGAATCGACGCCTCGGCACAGGCCTGACATCTGCCAATCCCAGATGTCAGCATTGGGTCCGGGTAGCTGCTGCGGCTGTGGCATAGGAAAACCCCTCTCTACCCACCCATTTCGCGATCGAACGGGCGCGTGAGTCGTGGAACCGATCCGAGCACAAGTCGCCGATGACTACTCGTGCACACAAACTAGGGGCGCTCACGAAATTTCGTCAATAGCCCGAACATGTGCTCATGTGCATAACCGCAGGCCGAGAATTTACATCACGTTCATCGTTTCGACTCTCCGGCAACGACATCGGTGGTACCGAAACACCGGCGATGCGATCACGACTGGTGTTTTCACAGTTCGCTTCTCGCTGCGCGGCAAAGAATCTCGTGCGCTCCCCGGAGCCAGTTGACATCGAATTAACACGGCCACCACGAACTGTTAACTCATGCGGATTTGAATGCGTGCCCCGCGGTACCGGGTTTCGCGCACTGTATTGATAGCGTCGCGATCCAATGAGCATCGTGTTGGCGAACGCCGCCTTCGGTGACGACCCGCAGCACTGGCCGCTGCCGCCAGCATCCACGCCATACGAACTGTGGTTGCGCGCTGTAGTGGCCGGCGGTCAGGGCCGCTACGGCAGCGCGATGTCCGACCTGGACGCGGTGTGCGGACTGCACCGCGGCGGGCCGTTGGTCTCGCTGGCACACAGCACCCGGGCGTCGTTCTTGCGGCAGCTCGGCTGGCACGACCGAGCACGGCGGTGGGACGGCCGCGCGATCGTGCTCGCGGGGTCGGATCCAGAGGCCGGCACCGACGCCCTCATCGGGCTGGCCGCCGACGCGCTCGGCGTCGGCCGGTTCGCGGCCTCGGCCACGGCGCTGCGGCGCGCCGCTGAGTTGGTCACCGGATCGCGGCTGCCGGTACGGCTGGCATGGGTGTCCGCCGAGCTGGCCATGGCCCGCGGCGACGGCGCGACGGCCGTCAGGCAAGCCGAACGCGCCGCCGACCTGGCTGGCACGCTGGGCTCGGCCCGGCACGCGGTCAAGTCGCAGATGGTGCTCGCCGCGGCCCTGTGCAGTGCAGGCGATATCAACCGCTCCCGCACGGTTGCCGACGCTGCGCTCGATGCGGCCGGGCGGCTGGGAATGATCCCGTTGCGGTGGGCGTTGGCCTGCCTGCTGGCCGACATCGGTAGCGCCGCTCACCCGGCCGCAGATGTGCTGCGCATTCGTAACGAATGCGCAGCTACTGTGCGTCGCCGCGGTGGCGCGTTGGCGGATCACTAACAATGGTCGCGCCGCTCGGATCGTTATTGTTTAGCTGACGTCCACACTTCGGGGACGTGTCCCTCACGTAACGCTGGAGATACCGCTCACGATGACAACTTCGGGAGAACGTCTCGATGCTGTCGTTGCTGAGGCAGTGGCCGGCAATCGGGACGCGCTACGAGAGGTGCTGGAGATCATTCGCCCGATCGTGGTTCGGTACTGCCGGGCAAGGGTTGGGACGACCGAGCGAAGTGGTCTATCAGCAGATGACGTTGCACAGGAGGTGTGCTTGGCCGCCATCACGGCGCTGCCGCGCTACAAGGATCAGGGACGACCGTTCCTGGCCTTCGTGTATGGCATCGCCGCGCACAAGGTTGCTGACGCTCATCGCGCAGCCGCCAGGAATCGTTCCGACCCGACGGAGGTCGTGCCGGAGCGCTTTTCCCTGGACGCAGGCCCCGAGCAGATGGCTCTGGATGCCGAATCGTCGGCACGCATGAACAAGCTGTTGTCCGTGCTGCCCGAGAAGCAGCGCGAAATCCTGATCCTGCGCGTGGTGGTCGGCATGAGCGCCGAAGAAACCGCCGAGGCGGTCGGTTCCACCGCCGGCGCGGTCCGGGTCGCGCAGCACCGGGCGCTTGCGCGGCTGAAATCCGAAATCATCGCGACGGGGCACGACTATGCCTGATTTCGGACGCTGGACTAACGGGGGCGATCCGTCGCTCAACGAGATCAACCGCACGGACCGGTTGATCGATTCGCTGGCATCGCAGCAGCAGGTGTACGCAACCGATCCGGCCGAGGCCGAGCTGGCCCAACTGCTCGCAGGGTGGCGCGACGAGATCCGCACGCCGCCGCTGATGGCGCCGGTGACACCCCGCGATGCCACCTTTGCCCTGCGCCGCGCGGTCGAGGCGCGCAAGCGCACCCGCACGTCGATGGCCATCGTGGGCTCGGTTGCCGCGGCTGTGTTGTGTCTCGGCGGGTTTGGCGCGGTGGTGGCAGGAGCAGGTCCCGGCGATCCGCTGTACGGGCTGCACACGATGCTCTTCGGCGAGCAGAAGCCGACCCGTACCGATCAGGTGGCGCTCGCCTCGCAGCAGCTGGCCGAGGTGCAGCAGCTGATCGACGAGGGCCAGTGGCAAGCCGCCCAGGACAAGCTGCAGACGCTGACGACCACCGTCGCCTCGGTCGATGACGTTGAACAGAAAGAGGAACTGGTCAGTCAGTGGCAACAGCTGACGGTCAAGGTCGAGGCTCAGGATCCGGACGCGACCCTCGCGCCGGGCGTGGCGCCGCCGCCGATGCCCGAGCCGGTGGTCGTCGCGCCGGGATCGGACGCATCGACAAGCACGTCGTCGGAGACCAGCAGCGCGACATCGTCGTCATCGGAGACAAGCACCTCGTCGTCCGAGACGACGTCGTCGACCACAACAACGAGCTCGCCGACATCCAGCTCGCCGGCGCCTGAACCGCCACCGGCGACTGGAACGCCGACGACCACGACGCCGCCGACCACGACGACCACCGCCCCGACGACGACAACAACGACAACCCACGCCGTCACGACGACGACCACCACAACGCAGGCGCCCATTGCCGGTCCGCCTGTGGGTGGCGGCGCGCCGCCCGCGGGTGGTGATGGTGATTCGCCGGTCGGCGGCGGTGCGCAGGTCGTCGCGCCCCCGACGACGGTCCCGTCAGAGGCCCCGCGTCAGCGCGGCCCGGAGAGTCCTGCGCCGCAAAGTCCGGTGACTCAGAATCCGGTCACGGAGCCTCAGCCTGTCGTGACCATTCCGGTCACGACGACGACATTCGAACTGCCGCCGCCGAAAAAGCGCGGCGACGGCGAATAGCGGGTTCAGCCCTTAGCGATAGTCGGTGTCCGACGTGGCTTCATTGAGCGACGCGTCGGCGTACCCGCGGCAGTAATCCCAGGTCACGTAGGCATCGGGTTCTGGGTCGTAGGCCGGCTCGTGTGGCCGCACCGTGCCGTCGACCAGCAGCTGCAACAGGTTGGCGCGCAGCATGTCCCAATCGTGGTAGTGGTCCTGCTGGCACTCGTCGCAGCACACCACCAGGCCGCGAATTCCCTTGTGCGCCAACAGCGCCTCGTACACCGCGAGATCAGCGAGATCGGCCTCGACGGCGGTCCGCTCCTGCGGGTCCAGCGGCTGGCCCGGCTCGAGCGCATCAAGCGCCGCCGAAGGGTCGCATGGGTCGTCGGCGAACGGGTCGGGCGGCAAACCCGGTGGGAGGTGATCGCGCACGAGTCCACATTACGCAGCGGTACTGGGATCGCGCCAGCCGTTGCGCGGCAAGCCCACCTGGGGATCTGCAACGCCGTGTGGGGCCCAGGTGGCGAGGTCAATGCCGATAAGATGAGTATCTAGCTCGACGCCGATGGAAGGCCCGCCCATGTCGATTGCTGAAAGCAGCATTCCCATCGCCGTTCCGGTGCCGACCGGCGGCGATGACCCGACCAAGGTCGCGATGCTCGGGCTCACGTTCGACGACGTTCTGCTGCTGCCCGCCGCTTCCGACGTGGTGCCCGCCAACGCCGATACCTCCAGCCAGCTGACGAAGAGGATCCGGCTGAAGGTGCCGTTGGTCAGCTCGGCGATGGACACCGTGACCGAATCCAGAATGGCGATCGCGATGGCCCGGGCGGGCGGCATGGGCGTGCTGCATCGCAACCTTCCGGTGGCCGAGCAGGCCGGCCAAGTGGAGACGGTCAAGCGCTCCGAAGCCGGCATGGTCACCGATCCGGTCACCTGCTCGCCCGACAACACGCTGGCCGAGGTCGACGCGATGTGCGCGCGGTTCCGGATCTCCGGGCTGCCCGTCGTCGATGACACCGGCGAGCTCGTCGGCATCATCACCAACCGCGACATGCGCTTCGAAGTCGACATGAGCAAGCCGGTCTCGGAGGTGATGACGAAGGCGCCGCTGATCACTGCGCAAGCGGGTGTTTCCGCCGAAGCGGCGCTAGGTCTGTTGCGCCGCTACAAGATTGAGAAGCTTCCGATCGTCGACGGCCACGGCAAGCTGACCGGGCTGATCACGGTCAAGGACTTCGTCAAGACCGAACAGTTCCCGCTGTCCACCAAGGACAGCGACGGTCGACTACTCGTCGGCGCGGCCGTCGGTGTCGGCGACGATTCGTGGACGCGCGCGATGACTCTCGTCGATGCAGGAGTCGACGTGCTGGTCGTCGACACCGCGCACGCGCACAACCGGTTGGTGCTCGACATGGTGCACCGGCTCAAGACCTTGGTCGGTGAGCGGGTCGACGTGATCGGCGGCAACGTCGCGACCCGTGCCGCGGCCTCCGCCCTGGTCCAGGCCGGGGCCGACGCGGTGAAGGTCGGTGTCGGGCCCGGGTCGATCTGCACCACGCGGGTTGTCGCGGGCGTCGGCGCGCCGCAGATCACCGCGATTCTGGAGGCCGTCGCCGCGTGCTCGCCGGCCGGGGTGCCGGTCATCGCCGACGGTGGACTGCAGTACTCCGGTGACATCGCCAAGGCGCTGGCCGCCGGTGCGTCCACCACCATGCTGGGGTCGCTTCTGGCCGGCACAGCGGAATCGCCGGGGGAGCTGATCTTCGTCAACGGCAAACAGTTCAAGAGCTACCGCGGCATGGGGTCGCTGGGTGCCATGCAGGGCCGCGGCGGCGCCAAGTCCTATTCGAAGGATCGCTACTTCCAGGACGACGCGCTCTCCGAGGACAAGCTGGTGCCGGAAGGCATCGAGGGCCGGGTGCCATTCCGCGGCCCGCTGTCGACAGTGATCCACCAGCTCACCGGCGGCCTGCGCGCGGCCATGGGCTACACCGGTTCGGCGACCATCGAGCAGTTGCAGCAGGCGCAGTTCGTGCAGATCACGGCTGCGGGCTTGAAGGAAAGCCATCCGCACGACATCACGATGACCGTCGAAGCACCGAACTACACCAGCCACTAGGAGCCGGTCGTGCGAGACATGGTTGAAATTGGCATGGGCAGAACCGCCCGTCGCACCTATGAACTGGACGACATCAACATCGTGCCGTCGCGGCGCACCCGGTCGTCGCAGGACGTGTCGACGGCTTGGCAGATGGACGCCTACCGGTTCGAGATCCCGGTGGTGTCGCATCCCACCGACGCGTTGGTGTCGCCGGAGTTCGCCATCGAGTTGGGTCGCCTCGGTGGGCTGGGCGTGCTCAACGGCGAGGGTCTGATCGGTCGGCACGCCGACGTCAAGGAAAAGATCTCCCAAGTCATCGAGGCCGCCGAAAAGGAGCCAGAACCGTCGGCGGCCATCCGCCTTCTGCAGCAATTGCATTCGGCGCCACTGGATCCCGATCTGCTGGGCGCTGCGGTAGCGCGGATCCGCGAGGCCGGGGTGACGACGGCCGTGCGCGTCAGCCCGCAGAACGCACAGTCACTGACGCCGTCGCTAGTCGCCGCGGGCATCGACCTGCTCGTTATTCAGGGCACCATCATTTCGGCCGAGCGCGTCGCGCAGGACGGCGAGCCGCTGAATCTGAAGACCTTTATTTCCGAGCTCGACGTCCCAGTGGTGGCCGGCGGTGTGCTGGACCATCGCACCGCCCTGCACTTGATGCGCACCGGGGCGGCGGGTGTGATCGTCGGCTACGGGTCGACGTCCGGCGTGACGACGAGCGACGAGGTGCTGGGCATCAGCGTGCCGATGGCGACGGCGATCGCGGATGCGGCCGCGGCCCGTCGCGAATACCTCGACGAGACCGGCGGCCGGTACGTCCATGTGCTGGCCGACGGCGACATCCACACGTCCGGCGACCTGGCCAAGGCCATCGCGTGTGGCGCCGACGCGGTGGTGCTGGGCACCCCGCTTTCGACGGCGGCCGAGGCGCTCGGCGGCGGCTGGTTCTGGCCGGCCGCTGCGGCCCATCCATCGTTGCCGCGCGGCGCGTTGCTGCAGGTCGCGATCGGGGAGCGGCCGCCGCTGGCGCAGGTGCTGACCGGCCCGTCGGATGACCCGTTCGGCTCGCTGAACCTGGTCGGCGGGCTGCGCCGGTCGATGGCCAAGGCCGGCTATTGCGACCTGAAGGAGTTCCAGAAGGTCGGTCTGACGGTCGGCAGCTAATTCTGCCTGGTCAGCGAGGGCCTGCTTTACAAATTAGGCCCCCCTGTCTAGAACTTTGCGCCCGCTAAGTCCATACTGGGCGGGTGAAACCTGACTATGACGTTCTGATCATCGGTTCGGGGTTCGGGGGAAGCGTCACCGCGCTGCGGCTCACGGAGAAGGGCTATCGCGTCGGGGTGCTCGAGGCGGGCCGCCGGTTCAACGACGAAGACTTCGCCAAGACGTCCTGGAACCTGCGCAAGTTCTTGTGGGCGCCGAAGCTCGGCATGTACGGCATCCAGCGAATCCACCTGCTGCGCAACGTCATGATCCTGGCGGGCGCGGGGGTCGGCGGCGGGTCGCTGAACTACGCCAACACCTTGTATGTGCCGCCGGACCCGTTCTTCAACGACCCGCAGTGGAAGAACATCACCGACTGGCGCTCCGAGTTGATGCCGCACTACGACCAGGCCCAGCGCATGCTCGGCGTGGTCCAGAACCCGACCTTCACCGACGCCGACCGTGTCATGAAGGAGGTCGCCGATGAGATGGGCATCGGCGACACATTCGTGCCGACTCCGGTCGGGGTGTTCTTCGGGCCCGACGGTAATAAGGCACCGGGCAAGACCGTGCCCGATCCCTATTTCGGCGGTGCCGGGCCCGCGCGGACGGGCTGCATCGAATGCGGCTCCTGCATGACCGGCTGCCGCTACGGTGCCAAGAACACGTTGTTGAAGAACTACCTAGGGTTGGCGGAAAGGGCTGGGGCAGAAGTCATTCCGATGACGACGGTGACCGGCCTGGAGCAGCGGCCCGACGGGTCGTGGAAGGTGCGCACCGCAAGGACCGGATTGTTGCCGTTCAAGCGGCGCACCTACACCGCCTCGCACGTCGTGCTGGCCGCGGGCACGTGGGGCACCCAGAAGCTGTTGTTCAAGATGCGCGACAAAGGCAAGCTGCCCAAGCTGTCCGACAAGCTCGGCGTGCTGACCCGAACCAACTCTGAGTCGATCGTGGGTGCGGGACGCTTCAACGTGTCGCCCGACCTCAATCTCACGCACGGCGTCGCGATCACCTCGTCGATCCATCCGACATCGGACACGCACGTCGAACCCGTTCGGTACGGCAAGGGGTCAAACGCGATGGGGCTGTTGCAGACCCTGATGACCGACGGCGCAGGGCCGCAGGGCACCGACGTGCCGCGCTGGAGGCAGTTCCTGCAGCAGGCAGGCGAAGATCCTCGGGCCATGCTCCGGCTGCTCAACCCCCGGCGGTGGAGCGAGCGCACGATGATCGCATTGGTGATGCAGCATCTGGACAACTCGATCACCACCTTCACGCGGCGCACCAAACTCGGCTTCCGGCAACTCGACAGCAAACAGGGCCACGGCGAGCCGAACCCGTCGTGGATCCCGGCAGGCAACGAGGTCACCCGACGCATTGCCAAGAAGATCGACGGCGTGGCGGGCGGCACCTGGGGCGAGCTGTTCAACATCCCGCTGACCGCGCACTTCCTGGGTGGGGCGGCGATCGGCGACACCGCGGAGCACGGGGTGATCGACCCCTATCAGCGGGTGTACGGCTATCCGACACTCTCGGTGCACGACGGCGCCTCGGTATCGGCGAATCTCGGTGTGAATCCGTCGCTTTCGATCACCGCGCAGGCCGAGCGGGCAGCGTCGCTGTGGCCGAACAAGGGCCAGGTCGATCAGCGGCCAGCACAGGGCCAGCCGTACAAGCGGCTCGCCCCGATTCCGCCGGAGCATCCGGTGGTGCCCGCCGATGCGCCTGCTGCGCTGCGACAACTTCCTATCGAGCCGGTCAGTTCAGCGGGCTGACAGGAAGCTCTACGTAGCGGTCCTGTTGCCCGGCGCCTGCGCGCAGGTATGAATCTCGCTGTCCCGTCGTAACTTTGCGAGGAAGCGAGATTCCGTTGTCGTTGACCAACCACCGCACCGGCGACAACAAGCACGACCACCACGACGACGACAACCACGACGAGCGCGGCGGCGGGCGGCTCCGGCGGCGGCGGTGCAGGCCCGGTTGACACCGTCACTGTCGCGCCCAGCACGGTCACCAACACCGAGACGGATATTGCGACGACGGTCCAGACCTCGGTTCAGACGTCGGTCGCGACGGCCACCGAGACCGTCACCGCCACGCCGACCTATCAACCGCGCGACCAGTTCCCCCGCAACGACAACCGGTCTCAGTTCGGGTCTCAGCAAGGTCACTGATGCGCGGCGGATTAGACTGGATCGCGCGCGGGTACCAGGTAGTGCTGGCTAGCAGCCGGCTGGTGCCCAGCAGCGGAGGTTCAAAAATCATGCGGACGACGTATTACGAGGAATTATCCTCATTGTCCGCCCAGGTCGGCGAGATGTGTGGGCGGGCGGCCGACGCAATGGAGCACGCGACTCAGGCACTGCTGGGTGCGGATCTCTCGGTGGCAGAGCAAGTCATCGCCGACCACGAGCACATCGTGGCGATGAGCAAGCGCGCCGAGGCCTGCGCGATCAAACTGCTCGCCCTGCAGCAACCGGTCGCCGGCGACTTGCGGACGATCGTGGGCGCGATCCACGTTGGCGCCGATATCGAGCGGATGGGTGCGCTGGCCGTGCACGTCGCCAGCATCTCGCGGCTGCGGCATCCGGAATGCGCTCTACCCGACGATGTTCGCGCCTCATTCGCGGAAATGGGCCGACGGGCAGTCGAATTGGCCCGGACTGCGCAGGAGGTGCTGAGTTCAGGCGATCCCGACAAGGCGGCCCGACTGCAGGATCAGGATGATGCCGTCGACGCAGAGCATCGCCACCTCTTCACACTGCTGATTGACCAGAAGTGGCAGGACGGCGTGTGTTCCGCGGTCGATGTGGCGCTGCTGGGCCGCTTCTACGAACGCTTCGCCGACCACGCCGTCGAGATCGGCAAGCGAGTGGTGTTCGAGACAACCGGCGGAATGCCCGACCACAAGCAGATGGCCTAACTCAGCCGTCACCATCCTGGCCTGACGTACGATCCCTCCTCGAGAAGAATCGAGGAAACACGTTGGATCAGAACACTTATGACAAGGGGCGCGAAGTCCGGGCGGCGGTGCTCGGCGAGGCATATGTAAATGCGGCGACGGCGGATGCGGATGACTTCAACAAGCCGTTCCAGGATCTGGTAACCGAGTACTGCTGGGGCGCGGTGTGGGGGCGCGAGGAATTGCCCCTCAAGACTCGCAGCATGCTGAGTCTGGCCATGATCTCGCTACTCAACCGGCCGCAGGAGCTACGCACACATATCAGGGGCGCGCTGACCAACGGCGTGACGCGCGATGAAATCCGCGAAGTCTTCATGCAGGTGGCGGTCTACGCCGGTGTTCCCGCTGCCGTCGACAGCTTCCGCATCGCCCGCCAGACATTCGCCGAACTGGACGAGGGCTAGCTGTCGTGGACATCGGGTTTATCGGCTTGGGCCACATGGGATTTCCCATCGCAAGACGCATGGTGGCGGCCGGCCACAATGTCGTCGCGTTCGACACGCGTGCCGAGGTGGTGGAAACCCACGTCGGAGCGCGGGCCGCGGCGTCCGCTCGGGATGTCGCCGACAATGCGGAAACGGTGATGGCCAGCCTTCCGTCGCCGCAGGCTTCCCGTGACGTTGCGACTGCCGTCGCTGAGGGTTCGCGAATCAAGCGGTTCGTCGACTTCTCGACGGTGGGTCGGCAGACCGCGATCGAGGTGCATGTCCTGCTCGCCCGGCGCGGAATCGTCGCGATCGACAGCCCGGTCAGCGGCGGGGTCAGCGGTGCCAACTCGGGGACGCTTGCGGTGATGGTGTCCGCACCGCGAGACGACTTCGAGCTGCTGACGCCGGTGTACGAAGCGATTGGCCGAGCGTTCTATCTGGGCGACAAGCCCGGCTCGGCGCAGACGATGAAACTCGTCAACAATTTGTTGGCGGCCACCGGCCTCATCGCGACGTGCGAGGCGGTTGCGATGGGCGTCAAAGCAGGCCTGGACGCGGCGACGATGGTCGAAGTCCTCAACGCCGGGTCTGGCGGCACCAACGCCAGCCGTGACAAGTTCCCGCGCTCAATCCTCCCGCGCACCTTCGACTACGGCTTCGCCACAGGGCTGATGGTGAAAGACGTGCGCTTGTACGTCGCGGAGGCCAAAGCACTCGGCGTGTCAATGGAAGTCGCCGAGGCGGTGGCGCGACTGTGGGAAACGGTGAACCGCGAGCTCGGCCCGGAGTCAGACTTCACCGCGGCCATCAAGCCGATCGAACGGGCCGCGGGCGTGGTGGTGGGCGGGCCGCAGCGAGACTGACGGAAACGGCCCCGCAAAAACATTGAGTGGTTTATGGTTTGCGCGTGCAGACCTACAAAGTGGCGGTGTGGGCGACCGGTGGCGTCGGGCGATTCGCGATCCGCACGATCGTCGACCGGCCCAATTACGAGCTGGTAGGCGCCTGGGTGCATTCGGCGAGCAAGGACGGCGAGGACATCGGCACGCTGGCCGGGATCGCACCGATCGGCGTGGCCGCCAGCCGCGATGAGACGGCTGTCCTGGACGGCGACGCGGACTGCGTCGTCTACGCGGCGCCCGCCGGCTCGCGACCGAAAGAGGCGCTGGCCGACCTCTGCCGCATCCTCGCCGCGGGCAAGAACATCGTCACCACGTCACTCCCAGGCCTGGTGTACGAGCGCGGGTCGCTGTCGGAACGCTATCTCGACGCGATTCGCCAAGCGGCGCAGGCCGGTTCGAGCTCGATCTTCTCCTCCGGCATCGAACCGGGCTTCGGCTGCGACCTGTTCCCGATCGCGCTGATGACGATGTCGCACAAGGTGTACTCCGTGCGCGGCATCGAGATCACCGACTACTCGCGATACCCGGTCGAATTCGACATGCGCGAGCTGTTCGGATTCGGCCAACCGCTGGACTACCAGGGCGGCCTGAAAAGCCCCGGCGTCCTGACGTGGGGCTGGGGCGCCGCGGTGACCATGGTGGCCGATGCATTGGGTGTCCAGCTCGACGAGATCAGAGAGTCCTGCGAATTCCTGCCCACCCCACAGCGGCTCGAAACCGCCTGCGGCGTCATCGAAGCCGGCACCGTCGGCGCCACCTATGCGAAATGCATCGGCGTCGTCGATGGCCAGGAGGTGATCACCATCGAGCACGTCGACCGGATGGCCGACGACCTCGCACCGGACTGGCCGAAGAGCCGCACCGGCGGCATCGACGGCACGTGGCGCGTCATCGTCGACGGTGAACCGAGCTTCGACGCCGAATTCGAGGTCGGCTTCCGCGACGGCGAAAGCTCCAGCGATCAAGGCCTGCTCGCCACCGGCATGCGCGCCGTCAACGCCATCCCGTGGGTATGCGACGCCGCCCCGGGTGTCGTCGACGCGCTGCATCTGCCGTTGACCTCGCCGCTGGGCGCACTGCATCCACATCGCGACGGCATACCGGCGTTCTGACATGGGCGCACTCGACGGCAAGATCGCGGTCGTCACCGGCACCAGCAGGGGAGTCGGCGTCGGCATCGCGCACGAACTGCTGCGCGCGGGCGCCACGGTCATCGGCTGCTCGCGTTCCAAACTTGACGGGCTACCCGGCGTCGAACCTGAATGGGTGCCGTGGTCCGCCCAATTGGTTTGCGACCAAGGTGATTACCGCTCCGTCGACGCACTGGTCTCGCAGGTGGCCGAGACGTACGGCCGCATCGACATCCTTGTCAACAACGCCGGCGGCACGGTGCCCACCCCGAACGTCGAGGACGTGCCCGCGCTCGTCGCGCAGATTCAGGGCGCACCGCGCAGTGACGACGACTTTGAGCGCACGGTGCTGTTTCACTCGTTCGCAATACAGATGAATCTGATCAGCCCGCTATGGTTTGCCATTCGGGTGTATCGGCAGATGCGCGGACAAGACGGCACCGGCTCGATCATCAACATCTCCAGCGGCGCCGGCCACCCCGCAGGGTCACCGACGCTGGTGTCCTACGGTGCGGCCAAGGCCGGCCTGAACCACCTGACCCGTTCGCTGGCCGAGGAGTGGGGGCCACGCGTCCGCGTCAACGCGCTGGCCCTCGGCCCGACCATGACCGAAAACTTCCGCAGCTTCGTGCTGCCCAAGGACGACCCGGACGGCGCCCAGTATTTCCGCAACGTTCCACTCAAGCGCGCGGGCGAGCCCGCCGAAGTCGGCCGAGCATGCGTGTTCTTATGCAGCGGCGCAGCCGATTTCATCAACGGCACCACGATCGAGATCGACGGCGGCATGCTGCCCGGCGTGCTGTACGAAGCCGGCCTCAAAACCATCACCGATCTGCTCTAGGGGAGCCGCGTGCGACGAGTCATCCAATTCTCCACCGGCAACGTGGGCCGCCACGCGCTGCGCACGCTGATCGAGCGCCCCGACTTGGAACTGGTCGGCGTGCACGCCAGTGGCGCTGAGAAGGTGGGCCGTGACGCCGCTGAACTGTGTGGGCTCACGACACCGACAGGGGTGGTTGCCACCGACGATATCGACGCGCTGGTCGCGTTGGGGGCCGACTGTGTGGTGTACACGTCGCAGGCCGAGATGCGCCCGACTGAGGCCATCGACGAGATCTCCCGGTTCCTGGCCATGGGCACCAATGTCGTTGGCACCTCAATGGTCTGGCTGGTCGCGCCCGAGCAGGCCGACGACTGGCTGCGCGACCCGCTGGAGAAGGCCTGCAAAGCGGGCGACACCTCGCTGTACATCAACGGCATCGACCCCGGCTTCTCCGGTGACACGCTGGTGCACACCGCGCTGAGCCTGTCGGCGCGGGCCACCGCCATCACCGTGCAGGAGATCTTCGATTACGGCAGCTACGACGACGCCGAATTCACCGGTGTCAGCATGGGATTCGGCACCACGCCCGATCACACGCCGATCATGTTCCAGCCCGGAGTCCTAGCGTCGCTTTGGGGTGGTCAGGTCAGAAGTCTCGCTGACGGCCTCGGCGTCGAGCTCAACGATGTTCGCGAACGCCACGAAACATGGGTGACGCCAGAACCCATCGAGTGCACGATGATGACCGTGCCACCGGGAGGGGTGGCCGCCGTCCGGTTCGCGGTCGAGGGTGTGCGTGCCGGCGAGCCCGTCATCACCATGGAACACGTCAACCGGCTCACCGACGTCGCGGCTCCCGACTGGCCTTATCCGCCGGACGGACGCCCCGGCGTCCACCGCGTCACCGTCGCGGGCGATCCGGGTGTCGAGATCAACGCGCACGTCGGCCTGGGCGGCGTCGATCACAACCAGGGCGGCGTGATCGCCACCGCGGCCCGCGCCGTGAACATGATCGAACCGGTGTGCACCGCGCCCAGCGGTCTACTGGCCGCGCGCGATCTTCCCGCCGCGCACATCCGCGGTGTGATGTGGTGATTCGAATGGCACCCCTAGTTGCGCCCCGCCGGCCCGCGAACGGCAGCCAACTGCGCGCCGATCGCACCCGCGCGTTGGTGATCGGCGAGACGATCCGCTGCATACTCGATGAGGGGTTCGCCGCCGCCAGCGCCAAACACATCACCGAGCGGGCCGGGGTGACATGGGGGGTGGTGCAGTACCACTTCGGGGACCGCGACGGGCTGCTGATGGCCGTCGTCGA
>Ga0114129_10004546_pt1 | contig 19586 bp, 15 predicted proteins | sample RhiMetdeltSRZDD1_FD_80071 | JGI IMG/M metagenome (GOLD analysis project Ga0114129, IMG submission 80071) | Populus rhizosphere microbial communities from Tennessee, USA - Rhizosphere MetaG P. deltoides SRZDD1 (version 2) (version 2) | ecosystem: Host-associated > Plants > Roots > Rhizosphere >...
CAGTAGTCGGTCGAGGACGAAGGCCAGCACCTCGGCCTCGTACCGCAGGTGGGCGTAGCGACCGGCCGGGCCGGTGTGCGCGCCGGCGCCGAGTTCGACGCGGAACAGCACCGGGCCGTCGTCGGGCTTGGCTGTCGCGCGCAGCCGGGCTACCCACTTCGCCGGCTCGTGGACCATCACCCGAGGGTCGTGCAGGGCACCGGTGACGAGGAGCGCCGGGCGCTGACCGGCGGGCAGGTTCTCGTAGGGGGAGTACGACCGCAGCACCGCGAACGCGGTCGGTTCCGCCGGGTCGCCCCACTCGTCGTACTCGTTGATGGTCAGCGGGATGCCCGGATCCAGCATCGTGTTGACGACGTCGACGAACGGCACCTCGGCGACCACCGCGCGCCAGCGGTCCGGTCGGGTGGTGTAGACGACGCCCTGCAGCAGGCCGCCCGCGGACAGTCCACGGGTCGCCAGCCGAGTGCCATCGACGAGGCCGGTGCCGGCCAGCCAGTCCGCGACCGCGATGTGGTCGGTGAACGTGTTGGTCTTCCGGTCGAGCCGGCCGTCGAGCCACCAGCCGCGGCCGTTCTCACCGCCGCCGCGCGGGTGGGTCAGCGCGTACACGACGCCACGGTCCAGCACGCTCGCGAGCATGGGATCGAACCAGGGGTCGTCGCACGATTCGTACGCCCCGTAGCCCCAGAGCAGGCAGGGCGCGGAACCGTCGAGCGGGGTGTCCGCCCGCCAGGCCAGGGTCACCGGCACCTGGGTGCCGTCCGAGGCGATCGCCTCGTCCCGCCGGGTGCGGTAGGCGGCCGCGTCGTAGGTCGGCACCTCACGTCGCTTGCGTAGCCGGCGCTCACCGGTACGCAGATCGACGTCGTACCACGCCGGCGGCTCCACGAGGGACTCGACCTTGACCGTGACCTCGGTGGCGTCGTATTCGAGGATCGTGGCGATGGACAGCGTGCCGGCCGGGATCTCCGCGTGCACCTCCCGCTCCTGGCCGGTGGTCCGATCCATGATGCGCAGCAGCGGGAACCCGTCGCGGCGCAGCTCGAGCACGAGGAAGCCGGCGAGTACGTGGCAGGCGCGCAGCCGCTCGCCGGGCCGGGCGGGCGCCGCTAGTGTCCACTGTGGACCAAGCCCAAGCCGGAACTCGACCGCGCCGTCGTTCGTCACGGCGTACAGCTCGTCGGATTCCGAGGCGTGGTCGACCCGGTACTCGATGCCCTTGTGACGCGGCCTGACCACGACGGGCGGTGCGGTCGGGTCGGCGGCCGGGATGAGCCAGGTCTCGGTCGTGTCCCGACACGCGGTCTCGATGAGGATGTACGCCCGGCTCGTGGTCGTGCGGACGGTCAGGTCGTACCGGGGGTCGTCCTCGACGAACACGCAGACGTCCTCGGTCGTGGGCGTGCCGATGCGGTGCCGCCAGACCTGGTATGGGCGGAACAGTTCATCGTGGACGGTATAGAAGAACGTCGACGAGTCCGCGCTCCACGCGCCGCCGTAGTAGGTGCGCGGAGCGGTGTCCGGAAGGTCCTCGAGTGTCCCGGTGTCCCGGAACCGCAACTCGTAGACCTCGTCGCCGGTGGTGTCGAGCGAGTACGCCAGGAGCCGCCCGTCGGGACTGACCTCGCGCACGCCGATCTCCACAAACCCGGCAGAGCCGGCGAAGTCGGCGAGGTCCAGCAGTACGGTCGCCGAGGTCGAGGGATCACGGGTTGACAAGAACTGCTCGTACTCACTTCCGGCGACCGTCCGGGTGTAGTAGAAAAAGGCACCACGCTTCCAACTGACTGACTCATCAGTCGGTAGGACGCGCCGCTCCACCTCGCCGAACAATCCGTTGGACAGGTGTGCCAGATGCTCCATGGCCCGGTCGTAGTACCCGCGCTCCGCGCTCAGGTACGCCATGAAGGCCGGGTCGGAGTGGTCGCTCGTCCAGGCGTACTCGTCGATCCACGTGGTGCCGTGCAGCTCCCGCTGCGTCGGGATCACGGGCGCGACCGGTGGTACGGCATTGTCGTCACGCGGCATCAGCGGAACCTAGCCTGCCGCGCCCGTTGCTCCCAAGGGAGAAACCGATGATCAGTCCCGCCCGACGATTGGCGCTGGCCGTCACGGCCGCACTAGCGGCGCTCGTCCTACCCGCCGTCCCGGCACTCGCCGAGGACACTCCGAGCCCCAGTGCCAAGACCACCTTCGTGCTCGGCATCAAACAGGACATCGACTCGCTGAACCCGTACGTCGGCGTGGTCGCCTCCGCCTACGAGGCGTATCAACTGATGTACGACTATCTGACCGGATCGAGCGAGAAGGACTTCAGCCCGGTGCCGGGTCTCGCCGAGTCGTGGGAGACGTCGGCCGACGGCAAGACGTGGACGTATCACATCCGCAAGGGCGTCAAGTGGTCCGACGGTCAGGACCTGACGGCCAAGGACGTCGTGTACTCGTTCCAGCGCGCGATCGACGGCGACACGGAAAACGGGCAGTACGGCAACTACGTCGCGAACATCACCAAGGTGAGCGCGACCAACGACTACACGGTGGTGATGGAGACGAGCGAACCGAGCCCGAGCATGCTCCGGCTCCTCGTACCGATCCTGCCCGAGCACACCTGGTCGAAGGTCAGCGGCGAGGATGTCGGCACGTTCGCCAACGACAACGCACCTGTGGGCAGTGGCCCGTTCAAGCTCGTCGAGGCGAAGAAGGGCCAGTCCTACCGGTTCGAGGCGAACAAGCAGTACTGGGCCGGTGCGCCGAAGATCGACGAGCTGATCATCCGGGTGTACGCCGACGACGCGCCCTTGGCGCAGGCTCTGCGCACCGGCGAAGTGCACATGGTCAACGACATCTCCGCGTCGGTCTTCGAGTCCCTGATGAACCAGCCCAACATCACCACCAGCGACTCGAAGTACTCCGGCTTCACCGAGTTGGCGTACAACGTCGGTGCGGCCACAGTGGACGGTAAGGCGATCGGCAACGGCCACCCCGCGTTGAAGGACAAGCGGGTTCGCCTCGCGATCGACCACGCCCTCGACCGCAACGTGTTGCTCGACAAGGTGCTTCGCAACCACGGCACAATCGCGTCCGGTGTGATCCCGCCGATCTACGCGGACTGGCACTGGAACCCGGGCAGCGCGGCTCGCGCGTTCGACGTCGCCAAGGCCAACGAGCTGCTCGACCAGGCCGGCTACCCCAAGGGAGCCGGTGGCGTGCGTGCCGGCCCGGACGGCAAGAAGCTGGAGTTCCGGCTCTTCGGCCGGGAAAGCTCGGAGACCTCCAAGAAGAATGTGGAGTACATCCGCGACTGGTTGAAGGAGATCGGTATCACGGTCACCGTCTCCATCATGTCGGAGGACCAGCTGACCGCCGTGATCGGCGAGGGCGAGTACGACATGTTCGAGTGGGGCTGGGTCGTCGAGCCTGACCCGGACTTCCAGCTCTCGGTGTTCAGCTGCGGCCAACGCTCCACTGAGGACGGTGGCGAGATCTCGGCCGGCTGGTCGGACAGCTTCTACTGCGACGAGTCGTACGACGCGCTCTACGAGAAGCAGAAGACGATCCTCGACCCGGCGGCGCGTACTGCGGTCATCAAGGAGGCGCAGCAGCACCTCTACGACAACGCGGTCTACTCGGTGCTGTACTACTACAACAACTTCGAGGCGTACCGCAGCGACAAGTTCACCGGCTTCGTCCACCAGCCGAGCAACGGTGGGTCGCTGGTGTTCCAGTACGGCACGTACACCTACCGCAACATCGCGCCGGTCACCAACCAGACGGCGCAGAAGCGCTCGCTCGGCGGGATCGCACTCGTCATCGGGGTCGGCGCGGGCCTGATCGCACTGGCCGGTGTCGCGGTGGTGCTGTTCAGCCGCCGCCGGCGGGTGACGGCGGACGAGCGGGAGTAGCCCGTGACAACAACGACGGCCGGGGGCGGCGTGCGTGCGCGCCGCCCCCGGGCGCTGCCACTGCGGTACGTCGTCCGCAAGACGGTCACCGCGTTCGGCACGCTGGTGTTCGTCGTGATCGTCAACTTCTTCCTGTTCCGGGTGCTGCCCGGTGACCCGGCCAAGGCGTTCTCACCGCGCGGCCGCAACGCCGACCCGAACCGGCTGGCCGAAATCCGCCGGGACCTCGGCCTCGGCCTGCCGTGGCACGAGCAGTTCTGGGCGTACGTGAAGAACCTCGCCTCGTTCGACCTCGGCGTCTCGTGGGGTCAGCACGCGCCGGTGTCACGGCTCATCGGGGAGCGGTTGTGGCCGACCGTGCTGCTGTCCGGTACCGCGCTGCTGCTCGCCGCCGGGATCGGCATGTGGCTGGGCGCGCGGGCCGGCTGGCGACACGGCAGCCGGCTGGACCGCGTCTCGTCGAGCGGGGCCGTCACGCTCTACTCCACCCCGGAGTGGCTGCTAGGCCTCGTCCTGCTGATCGTGCTCAGCGATCTCGGTGTGATACCGGCGGCCGGCATGCAGAACCCGCTGTCGGAACTGCCACCCGCGCTGGACATCGCCTGGCACATGGTCGCGCCGGTCACCGTGCTCGCGGTCGTCTACATCGCCGAGTACTCGCTCATCATGCGATCGTCCATGTTGGACGAACGGTACGCGGACTACCTGACAACAGCCCGCGCCAAGGGACTTCGGGACGACCTCGTGATGCGGCGGCACGCGTTGCCCAACGCGCTGCTGCCGTCGATCACCCTGTTCTTCCTCACCCTGGGCTTCGTGGTGTCCGGGGCGATCGGGGTCGAGACGGTCTTCAACTGGCCGGGCCTCGGCCGGCTCACCTACGACGCGCTGCGCGGCCCGGACGTCCCGCTGCTGCAGGGGCTGTTCCTCACCTTCTCCGCCGGAGTGATCCTGATGAACCTCGTGGCGGACCTCCTCTACCCGCTGCTCGACCCACGGGTGCGGGCGTCGTGAAGACCGCCCGGAGCATCGCGTGGGCGCGGCGGCGGGTGGCGCTGGGCGCCTTCTGGCAGGGGTACCGGCGCGACCGCGAGGGTCTCTTCGGGCTCGTCGTGCTGGTGGTGTTCGCGACCGTCGCGATCGCCGCGCCGCTGCTCGCCGACGCCGAAGGGCTCAGCCTGACCAAGGCCACCGGGCCGAGGCTCGCGCCACCGTCGCTGGCCTACCCGTTCGGTACCGACGAGGACGGGCGCTCGGTGCTCACCGAGGTCATCTGGGGTAGCCGCATCTCGCTGCTGGTGGGGCTGGCCGCGACGGTCATCTCGATGGTGATCGGCACGTTGGTGGGCATCGGCTCCGGACACTTCAGGGGATTCGGCGGCGGTGTGCTGGGCCGGTTGACCGAGTGGTTCCTGGTGATCCCGTACCTGCCATTGGCGATCGTCCTCGCGACGGTCTTCCCGCCCGACGTCCCGAGGATCATCGCGGTCATCATCGTGATCGGAGTGACGTCCTGGTCTGGTACCGCGCGGCTCATCCGGGCGCAGACTCTGTCCATCGAGGAGCGACCGTACCTGGAACGGGCCAGAGCACTGGGCGGCGGGCACTGGCACCAGATGAGCCGGCACATCCTGCCGAACGTGATGCCGCTCGTGCTGGCCAACACCACGCTGACCGTGTCAATCGCGATCCTCGCCGAGACCACACTGTCCTTCCTCGGCCTCGGCGACCCGCTGCGCATGTCCTGGGGCAAGATCCTGGACAACGCGTACTCGGGCGACGTGATCACCAGCGGAGCGTGGTGGTGGGCGCTGTTCCCCGGGCTCGCGGTCGTGCTCGTGGTGCGGGCGTTCAACATGTGCGGTCGTGCCATCGAGCGCGTCCTCGACCCACGGCTGCGGGAGCTGGCATGAGTCTGCTCGACATCAGGGATCTGCACGTCACGTACCGGGTGGGCGGTGGTGGGCTGCCGGCGGTACGCGGCGTGGACCTGACCGTCCACGAGGGACAGACGGTGGGCCTGGCGGGGGAGTCGGGCTGCGGCAAGTCGACAATGGCCGGTGCGGTACTGCGCCTGCTGCCGGCGGGCACCACGATCACCGGTGAGGTTCGGCTGGCCGGCGACGACGTGTTGACGATGTCGTGGGGCAAGCTGCGGGCAGTGCGGTGGAGCGCGGCATCGATCGTGTTCCAGGGTGCGATGCACGCGCTGAACCCGGTGCGGCGCATCGGTACGCAGATCGCCGAGCCCATCCTGCTGCACGACGCCAAGGCCACGCCGAAGACGGCCCTGCGCCGAGCCGGGGAACTGCTCGAGCGCGTGGGTGTCCCGGCCTGGCGGGCGCAGTCGTACCCCCACGAACTGTCCGGCGGCCAGCGGCAACGGGCGATGATAGCGATGGCGTTGGCCTGCTCACCGAAGCTGATCATCGCGGACGAGCCGACGACGGCCCTCGATGTGATGGTGCAGGCTCAGGTCCTGGCGCTGCTGGCCGAGGTCGTCGAGGAGCAGCGGGTCGGGTTGCTGTTGATCAGCCACGACCTGTCGGTACTCAGCGCGTCCTGTGACCGGATCGCGGTGATGTACGCCGGCCGCGTCGTCGAGGAAGGGCCGGGCCACGAACTGTTCACCGCACCACGGCACCCGTACGCCCGGGCGCTCGCCGCCGCCTTCCCGGTGATCGGGGACCCGGTCTCGCGCCGCGCGCCGAAGGGACTGCCCGGTGATCCGCCCGACCCCCGGGAGCTGCCGCCGGGTTGCCCGTTCCACCCGCGTTGCCCCGACGTGGTGGCGGACTGCCGCGAGGTCGACGTGCGGCTCAGCGCCCCGGACAACGGTCGCCGAGCCGCGTGTGTCCACACCGGAGGCGTGCGATGAGCCCGGTGCTGGAGGCGCGCGGACTGCACGTGGGCTTCGGTGCCCGGTCCCGTGCGGCGGTACCGCCGATCCGCGCCGTCGATGGCGTCGAGCTGGCCGTGGAACGGGGCGAGGTGCTCGCGCTGGCCGGGGAGTCCGGCTGCGGCAAGACGACCCTGGCGCGAGCGCTGCTGGGCCTCGAACGGCCGTACCGCGGCGAGGTCCGCTTCCACGGCGAGCCGCTGCGGTACACCAGCCGGGCGCTGCGCGCCTATCGCCGCCGGGTACAGCTCGTGCTGCAGGACCCGACCGGAGCACTCAACCCGCGGCGAACCGTGTACGAGGCGATCGCCGAGGGAGTCCGCATCCATCGGCTGCCCGGCGACGAGCGGGACCTCGTCGCCCGCGCCTTGTCCCTGGCCGGGCTGCGGCCGCCGGAGCGGTTCTTCGCGCGGTATCCCCACGAGCTGTCCGGCGGCCAGCGCCAGCGGGTGGTTATCGCCGGCGCGCTCGCGTTGGAACCCGAGATGATCGTCGCGGACGAGCCGGTGTCCTCTTTGGACGCTTCGGTTCGCGGAGAGATCCTCGCCCTGCTGCTGTCCCTGCGGGATCAGCTGGGGCTGTCGGTGCTCGTGGTCACGCACGATCTCGGGCTGGCTTGGAACATCGCCGACCGGCTGGCGGTGATGTACCTCGGCCGCATCGTCGAGAGTGGACCGGCCGAGGAGGTCTTGGCGGCGCCGAAGCACCCGTACACGACGGCACTGCTGTCGGTACTGCCCGGTCGCACGCCCGTGATCCTGAAGGGCGAGACGCCGGATCCGAGCCGCGTACCGGCTGGCTGCCGCTTCCACCCGCGCTGCCCGGCGCTCGTCGACGGTACCGCGCAACGGGCCGGCGTGAACGGGCGCTGCGTGACCCAGGAGTTGACCGTGCTGCCCGCTACGGGAGGCCACCGGGCGGCGTGCCTCCTCGCTGGCGCAACAGCGTGACGACCTCGTCGACGGGCAGGCCGTACGACGTGTTGCCCGCCCGTCCGGTGACCGTGGGCGCCTGGCAGAGGCTGTTCAGCACGGACTCCTCGGTCGCCTCCACCACCGCCGCGAAGAACGGGTCCAGGTCCCGGCCGAGCAGCGGGACGTTCGCCGGTGCGCTACCGCGCGGGGCACGCAGTCCGGTCGCCAGGGCCAGGAAGATCTCACCGCTCGCGTGGTGGGCGGTGGAGCCGGTGCGGGCCAGGCCCAGCCCGGCGCGCCGGGCGAGCCGGGTACAGCCGGCGGGATCGATCGGCGCATCGGTGACCACGACGACGATGCACGAGCCCGCGGGCGGCGGGACCGGCTCGTCGTCCGGCAACAGGGGCAGCAGGGTGCCGACGGGCACACCGGCCACGGTCAGCCGCTCGCGCTCGCCGAAGTTCGTCATCGCGAGTACGCCCACCGTGTGTCTACTGGGGACGATGCGGGACGCGGTACCGATGCCGCCCTTGAATCCAAGGCAGCTCATGCCGGTGCCGGCGCCGACGGCGCCCTCGTCCGGCGGAGCTGGCGCGCCCACCGACGAGCGCGCCGCCGTCAGCGCGGCGGCGACGTCAGCGCGATCGACCTGCATCCGGCGGGCGTCGTTGAGGAAGCTGTCGTCGCACTCGGCGACCACCGGGATGATGACGTCCTCGTCGCCGATCGCCGGCTCCTGCTCGATCAGCAGCTCGCACGCGGCGTCGAAGACCCGCCCGATCTGCATCGTGGCGGTCAGGAAGATGGGCGTCTCGACGAGCCCCCACTCGGCGACGGCGAGGAAGCCCGTGCACTCGCCCGCGCCGTTGAGCACCGCGCCGCCGGCCGGCACCGGTTCGCGGAAGGCGTTGCCCCCTGGGTCTATGACGGTGACACCGGTACGTGCGATGCCGCGGCCGGTCGGTGGATCGGGCTCGTCCCGCCAGACCGTGGCATGGCCGACCCCGACGCCCGGCACGTCGAGGATCGAGGCGGTGGGTCCGGACGGCAGAATACCGATCCTGATTCCCAAGTCAGCAACGCGAGGCACGACGACATGTTAGATCTTCCAGTGGTGTGGGCGGAGGAGTGCCTGGCACACGTGCCCGGCGCGGAGATCTGGGTCGGCGTGCGGACGCCGGGCACCGAGGTACCCGAACGGGCGACCGTGTTGCGAGAAGCGACGGTGGCGGCGGGTGGTCGCCTCGTGGCGGCGGTGCCACACTCCGACGAGACGCTGCTGTCCGTGCACGACAGAGCGTTCGTGACCCACTTGTCCACTGTGTACGCGGCGTGGACGGATGCCGGGTTCCCGGCCGACATCGGCCAGGATCGCGTGGTGCCGTACGTCTTTCCGACCGGCGCGATGCTCGACGGCATGCCGGCGCGGGAGCCAACCGCGATTCACGGCCGGGCCGGGCTCTACTGCTACGACACGATGACGCTGGTCGGACCGGGCACCTGGACGGCGGCGCGGGCGGCGGTCGATGCCGCACTGACCGCCGTCGACCTCGTGGCGGCGGGGGAGCGGCTGGCGTACGCGATCTGCCGCCCGCCGGGGCACCACGCGACCCGCACCGGTTACGGCGGTTCGTGCTATCTGAACAACGCGGCGGTCGCGGTGGCCGCGCTGCGAGCCGCGGGCGTCGACCGGGTGGCGGTCGTCGACGTGGACGCCCACCACGGCAACGGTACGCAGGCCATCTTCTACGACCGCGCGGACGTGTTCTACGGCTCCGCGCACGTGGATCCGGGCGCGGGCTGGTTCCCGCACTACCTCGGGTTCGCGGCGGAGCGCGGGCGGGACGCCGGCCTGGGCACCAACGTGAACGTGCCGCTGGCGCCCGGTACCGGCGATCCCGGCTGGCTCGACGCGGTGGCCGCGGTGTGCGCCGCCGCGGCGGACTTCGGGCCGGACGCGGTGGTGCTCTCGCTCGGCGTCGACGCGGCGGCCGACGACCCGGAGAGCCCGCTGCGGGTCAGCGCTTCCGGATACGCCCGGACCGGCGCTCTCGTGGCCGAGTTGGGCGTGCCGGTGGTCGCCGTGCACGAGGGCGGGTACCACCTGCCGACGCTCGGCTCGCTGACCGTAGCCGCGCTTGGCGGCTTGTCCGGCGTCAGGGTAACCTGACGCCATGCACACCCCGGAGAGCATCGAGGCGGAGCACACGCTGTTGACGGCGGCGGCGCGGTATGACGCGCTGCGCATGCAGGACGCGCTTGCACCGCCACCGCTGGCCAAGGAGGAGACGCTGGAGATGCTGGCGCTCGGCGAGGTGCTCGCCCGCAAGGCGAGCTACGGCCGCCAGCTCGGCGTGCGCTCAGCGCGGGCCGCGGGCGCCTCGTGGTCGCAGATCGGTGCGGCCCTCGGCACCAGCAAGCAGTCGGCGTGGGAATCGCACCTGCGCTGGATCGAGGACCAGGACGCGTCACACCGACGGGCCGGGTTCGAGGGTATGTCCGACGACGAGGTCGCCGCGGCTCGAAAGCTGGCCGGAGAGCCCGACGACGGTCTCGAGGGGTGATGCTCGCTGACGGCTTTGCTCTGCGCACCTATACGCAACATAACGACAAGAGTCAATGTGTTGCGTATAGGTGCGCAGAGCAAAGCTTCGTGGCACCGCATCCCCTCCGGAGCCGTCTCAGGTCAGGTCTTCCGGGTCCACGCCCAGCTCGCGGGCGGTGGCCAGGCGCACCCAGTCGGCGAGCTGGCGGCGGGAGATCACCCGTTCGTGGACGGTGACCTGTACCGCCAGACCGTCGATGAGCGCCATCAGGCGCCAGGCCGCTCCGCTCGGGTCGTCGCAGCTGAACGAGCCGTCCTTCACGCCGTCGGTGACGACCTCGGCAAGCGCCTCGCGCCAGCGCAGGTCGAGGTGCCGGGCCACCCGTTCCAGCTCGGGGGTTCGCAGCGCCTCGGACCAGCCGTCGATCCACATCTCCCACGCCTTGGACCGGCCGGCGGGCGCGTACAGCTTGAGGATCCTGCGCACCTTGTCCAGCGGGCTGGCGGTCGACATCAGGACGGCGTCGAGCCGGGCGAGGTCCTGCTCGGCCGCGTACGTGAACGCCTGGGCGAGCAACCGTTCCTTCGTCGCGAAGTGGTAGAAGACAAGAGCCTGGCTCACTCCCGCGGCCGCGGCCACGTCCGCGGTGCGGGTGTTGGCCAACCCGCGCTCCACGATCACGTCGCACGCGGTGCGCAGCAACGAGTCGAGGCGCACCTCGGCAGATCGTCGGGTCACGCCGGATACCGTAACCTACCGTTGACTGACGGCACAGTCAGGCGAAGCGGCGGGTCACCCGATGGGTCCACACCCGTTTGGCCAGTACGGTATCGCCCTCGGTCGCCGTCAGCGTAACGACCACCGAGTACGCCTCGGCATCCGCGTCGACGGAGACCGTGGCGTGGGTGCGTACCGCGGTCTCCGGCCAGTCGAGCTCGAAGGTGGCGGTCGCGATCGCGCGTTGCGCGAAGGAAGACCGGTTCACCGACACCGTGCCGGCGTAGCGATCGGTGCACGAGCCCGGTCCGACGATGTCATAGCGGGAACCGTGGTCGACCGCGCAACTGGTCACGCGGGCCAGCACGTCGTCCGACACCCGCCAGGTGATGCTCGCGTGGTCGTCGGCCTCGGGCGCGTCCAGGTGCCGCAGCGTGGCCGGCGCGGGCAGCGGCGGGCCGGAGGCGACGGGCAGGTACAGCGTCGAGGCATCCGCGTCGATCGACAGCACGACCGGCATTGGCGGTGCGGCCGTGTTCGGCCAGTCCGTGCCGGCGATGCTCAGCCGCAGCCGGTGTCCCGGGGAGACGGTCCACGCCGTCGCCTCCAGTTCGACCTCCACGTCGACCGGCTCACCCGGCACCAGCAGCTCGGGCGCAACCGAACCGGTTCGGTGGGTCAGGTTCAGGAAGCCTCGAGTGATCAATGTGGACGTACCGTCCGGGGCCACGTCGCACAGCTTCGCGGACACGCTCGCCACCGGCCGGTCGGCGGCCACCCGCAGCGCCAGCCGGGCGTGGCCCAGAAGCTCCATGCCGCCGCCGGGCCACTCCCACGTCAGCGACGCCGCGTCGTCGTACCGCTGATCGGTCGGCTGGCCCCAGGGCAGCGCGCCGGCGCAGCTGTTCCACGCGGCGGTGCCGATGTCGGGCCGCACGGCCAGCGTTCGCGGGCCGCCACCGAGCGGCCGGGGGAGCACGACGACCCGCGGCGACGGCCACGAAGCCTCGGCCCACCAGTCGCCGGCTACCACGACCGCGTCGGGCTCCGGCGCTCCGCCGGAGCGCCGTCCAAAGTAGACGATCGGAGGTTCGGCATCGATACCCGTCTCCGCGTCGCGCAGCCAGCGATCGAACCACCGGGCCATCTCGGCTACGAGGTCCAGATGAGGTCCGGGCAGCGCGCGGCTCGCGGACATGTGACTCCACGGACCCACGAGCAGGCGGGCGGGGGTACCGGCGGCCGCCAGCGCGGCGTAGGTCCGGAAGGTGTTGTTGCGGTAGCCGTCGGCCCAACCGGCCACCAGCATCGTCGGTACCGCGATCCGGCCGTAGTCCGGCCGCAGCGACCCGTGCCGCCAGTACGGGCCGTCGTTCGTCTCGGACAGCCAGCGCAGCAGCCACGGCTCGGAGGCGTCGAGCCGGCGGCGCCACTCGTCACGCCAGCCGTCCCCGAAGACGCGCGGTACCGGTGGCAGCGCGTTCATCGCCACCATGTACGCCGGATAGTCGATCAGATCGAGCAGGCGCAGCGTGCCGCCCATGTAGTGCACGTCGTCGGTGTACCGGTCGTCGGTGGCGTAGATCGGCACGATCGCCTTCAGCGCCGGCGGTCGGCGCATCGCGACCTGGATCGAGTTGAAGCCGGAGTACGAGGTCCCGAACATGCCGACGCTCCCGGTACACCACGGTTGGCCGGCCAGCCAGGCGATCACGGCACAGAGGTCGTCTTGCTCCCGTTCCGGGTACTCGTCGACCAGGACACCTTCGCTGGAGCCGGTACCGCGCAGGTCCAGCCGGCACACCGCGTAGCCGAACTCGTCCCGAAACCGTTCGTATTCTGTTATGTAACTGGCTGTCACGTCATCCTTGCGGTACGGCAGCGCCTCGAGCAGGCATGGCACCGGCCGGTCGGTGGCAGGCAGGTACAGCGTCGCGGCCAGCCGTACCCCGTCGTCCATCGTGACCCACGCGTCGACCATGGCGGGCAGCCTAGATCACGCCTTGACAGAGCTGCCCGATGATCGGCTCTTGCCTCTAGCCGTCCGGTCGAGGTGGGATGACTTGCGGAGTGCACGATCGCGGACAAGTCTCATTGTGGCGGAGGGGGTGTACTCACGTATGCGCGCGAACGGCGGTAACGCGCAGGCGCCGAGGCGTGCCCGCGGCCGGACGGCAGCCCATGGCCAGGAGCAGACTGCCGAAGCCACGGTCGCCGGGCACAACCGGCCCGGTGTGCTGCGCTCGATCCGGATCCGCATGCTGCTGCCGGTCGTCCTCGCGGCGGTCGGGCTGGTGCTGCTCGGGGTCATCCAGACGGGCGACGCGCTGGGCCAGTCGCGCGCCGGTCAGGAAGCGCGGGTGCTGGCGCGCGCGTCGAACGCGGTCGTCGCGCTCGTGCACCAGGTACAGCAGGAGTATGTCGAGACGAACGCGTTGCACCAGCGAGGTGGTACGGCGGGTGCCGAGCTGCTGGCTGCCCAGCGCCGGCGTACCGATACCGCGCGGACGCGGTACTTCGTGGCGAGCCGGGCCGCGCGGGACGCGGTACCCGCGCTCGGTCCCGCGCTCACGAACGCGGACGCCTACCTGGACCTGATCCCGTCGGCCCGCGAGATCGCGATGACCCTGCCCGAAGGGTCCAGCGAGGTACGTGCGATCTACCGCCGCGCGACCGCGGCCCTGCTCGCGGTCGCGGACGTCGTGCCCGGCCGGCTCACCGACCCGCAACTCGTCCAGCTCGCCCAGTCGATGACGCTCGTAGCCGAGCTCGAGGAGCTGGCCACCGAGCAGCTCGACGTGCTGCGCCGCGCGTTCACCCGCGAGCAGCTGCCATCCGACGAGCTGGTCCGGCTCGCCGGGCTGGCCGGCGCGGAGCAACTGCGGCTCGAGGAGCTGGAACGGGTACCCGGTCCGGCGCTGTCGCGGTACGACGCGCAGGTCCGCGGCGAGGACGTCGAACGGGCGAAGCTGATCCGCGACACCGTGCTCGACGTGGGCGGTGACCCGAATGCCCTGCAGGTCGACCCCGACGTCTGGTACGTCGCGCAGAGTGGCCGGCTGCGCCGGCTGCGGCTGGTCGAGATCCAGCTCGCGGAGCAGCTCGAGCAGACGGCGTACGAGGTCGAGATCGGCGCTCAGCGCACCGCGGCGGTCATCGGTGCGCTGACGCTGGGGCTGGTCGCGATCGCCCTCGCCGCCGCGACCGTGCTGGCGGTACGCACCAGCCGAAGGCTGCGCAAGATGCGCCAAGCAGCGCTGAGCGTGGCCCGGGCCGAGCTACCCAACGCGATCACCCGGGTGACGGCCGCGAGCGATGCCGCCGCGGTGCGCGGTACATTGCAGGACGCATCGACGCGCATCGACTCGATGCTGACCCGCGGCTCGGACGAGATCGGTGAGCTGGCGAGCGCCTTCGGCGCCGTGCACCGGCAGGCCCTGCGGCTCGCCGCCGACCAGGCGCTGATGCGCATGGACGTCGAGGCCACGCTCGTCGGGCTCTCCCGGCGCGGCCAGACCCTGGTCCAGCGGCAGTTGCAGATCCTGGAGCAGTACGGCAGCGGCGGTCCGCTCAACCACCTCGCCGCCCGGATGCGCCGCAACGAGGAGAACCTCCTCGTGCTCGGCGGCGGTGAGCCCGGCCGGCGGTTCAACTCGCCGGTCCCGCTGCTGTACCTCATGCGGGCGGCAGCCGAAGAGATCGAGGACTATCATCGGATCGACGCGCTGGAGATCCCGCCGGTAGCGGTGACTGCCGCCGCCACCGGTGACGTAATCCACCTGTTGGCTGAGCTTCTGGAGAACGCGGCGAACTTCTCCCCGCCGAGCACGTCCGTCCGTGTGTCGGCGCGCCCGACGATGGAGGGGATGACGATCACGGTGTACGACGAGGGCATCGGCATGCCGCCGGCGAAGCTGGCCGAGGCGAACCAGCGCCTTGCCCAGCCGTCGGCGCTGACCAGCTCCCTCGTCGGCACGATGGGCCTGCTCGTGGTCGCCCGGTTGGCCGAGCGCCATGGCATCCAGGTCCGCCTGCACAGTTCGCCCGGCGCGGGCACGGCGGCGACCGTGACGTTGCCGGCGCAGGTGCTCGCCTCGGCGCCGCCGGACTCGGTGACGTTCCGGGCATTGGGTGTGCTGCCCGCATTGCCGGACAACGTGGTGCAGGCGGCGGTCATCGCCCCGCCGGTGCCGGTACGGTTGTCCGGAGCGCCAGAGCTGCCGCGCCGCGGTACCGGGTCGCCGGTGCGGACCCTGGCCGACTCGGGTTCGTCCAGTCCTCCGGGGGCCTTGGACCCGGAGACGGTCCGCGCCCGGCTGTCCAGCCTCGCGAGCGGCATCGCCGCAGCGAACCGGCGGTCGGCGACCTCGCCAGCCTCGACCCCGGGCCGCCCGACCCAGACCAGCCCGTCGTGAACGATCGATTAGGACAGCGTATGAGCTATGCCGCCGACTCACCGCCCAGCGCCGTCGACCACGGAAGCCTCGACTGGCTGCTCACGACGTTCGCCAACCGCGTGCCGTCGATCGTCTACGCGCTGGCCGTCTCCGTCGACGGGCTCCCGCTCGCCGCGTCGGAGCGGATGTCGCAGGAGCGCACCGACCAGCTGTCCGCGATCACCAGCGGTATGTCGAGCCTGACCGTCGGAGCGGCCAAATGCCTGACGACCGGCCAGGTACGGCAGACCATCGTCGACATGGACGGCGGTGTCCTGCTCATCATGGCCGTCGCCGACCGCGCCTTGCTGGCCGTGCTCGCCGAAGCCGGCTGCGACCTGGGCCAGGTCGGGTACGAGACGGCGGTCCTGTCCCAGCGCGTGGCGAGCGCGCTCGAACCCGGCGCCCGGTCTCCGGGTCAACTGTGAAGCTCCGGCTCGGCCTGGTGGCCGCCCTCCTGGTGGTGGGTGGCTGCGCGAATCCGCCGCCGAACACGGGCAGCCTGTGGCACGGCGGGCAGTTGACGATCGGTACCGGTCCGACGACCGGGGTGTTCTACCAGGTCGGTGGCGGGTACGCCGACATCATCAGCGCCTACCTCGACGGGTACGACGCGAGCGCGGCGGCCACGGCCGGCGCGGCAGACAACATCCTGCGGCTCGCGGCCGGTGACATCGACGTCGCGTTCACGTTCGCCGATGTCGGCGCGGACGCGGTACACGGCCGGGGCGTCTTCACCTCGCCGCAGCGCATCGAGGCACTGGCGGCCATCTACCGCAGCTACACCCACCTGATCGTGCGTACCGACTCCGGCGTCACGAAGGTCGCCGACCTCGAGGGCAAGCGGGTCTCGACCGGGCCGGTCAACTCCGGTACCGAGACGATGGCGCTGCGGATTCTCACGGCGGTCGGGATCGACCCCAACCGGGACGTGCAACGCCGGAGCCTGTCGTTGGCGGCTACCACCCGGGGCATCGTCGACGGGTCGCTGGACGCGATGTTCTACACGGCGGGCTTGCCGACGACCGGGGTCACCGAGCTCCTCAACGCCGCCCGGAACAGCATCCGCTTCCTGCCCCTGACCGCGGCGCTGCCCGGGCTGGAGAAGTCGTATCCGGGCACGTACGTGCCGGCGACGATCCCACGTGCGGTGTACGAGATAGCGGCCGACGTACCGACGGTGGCGGTCAGCAACATGATCGTGGTCAGCGACGACATGCCCGACGATCTCGCGTACGCGCTGACCCGGCTGATCTTCGCTCACCAGCGGGAACTGGCGCAGACGCACCCCGAGTGGGGCAACGTCCAGCGCGACGTGGCACACCAGACCGGCGCGGTCACGCTGCACCCGGGGGCCAACCGGTACTACCGCGGCGGCTGATCACATCGGCGGGCTACGCTGCCCGACGTGTCGCTATTTGTCCGCCTCTTTCCTGTCGTTTTGGCCTTGACGGTCGTGACCTCTTGTGCGCCTGCGCCACCTCCGATCGCGTCACCGCCGTTGCCCGCCGCGCCATCGTCGGCCGCCGCGCCGCGGGATGTCACGCTCGCGTTCGCCGGCGACGTGCACTTCGCGGATCGGACGCTGCCGTTGCTGGACGATCCGGGGACCGCGTTCGGCCCGGTCGCCGCGCTGCTCGCCGACGCGGACGTCGCGATGGTCAACCTGGAGACCGCGGTGACGACCCGGGGCGCCCCGGAGCCGAAGACCTTCCACTTCCGGGCGCCGGCTACCGCGTACGAGGCGGTGCGCGCCGCCGGCGTCGACGTCGTGTCGATCGCCAACAACCACACGCTGGACTACGGCCGGACCGGGCTCGCCGACACGCTGGCGGCCGCGCGGGCGGCAGGCGTACCGGCCGTCGGCGCGGGAGCCGACGCCGCTGCCGCGTACGCGCCGTGGATCACCGACGTCCGCGGTACCCGGATCGCGTTCCTCGCGACCAGCCAGGTCGACGAGCTGTGGACGTCGTGGCGGGCGACCGACACCGGGCCCGGCATCGCGATGGCCCGGGACCTCGCGCGCTCGGTCGCCGCCGTGCGGGCCGCGCGCGCCCGAGCCGACACCGTCGTGGTCTATGTGCACTGGGGCCAGGAGGGCAACGCGTGCCCCACGGACGAGATGCGTGGGTACGCCGAACAGCTCGCCGCCGCCGGAGCGGACATCGTGGTCGGCACGCACGCCCACGTGCTCGTGGGGGACGGCTGGCTGGGCCGGACCTTCGTCCAGTACGGCCTGGGCAACTTTCTCTGGTGGCGCGACGACGCGTTCAGCAACGACACCGGGGTGCTGCGGGTGACCCTGCGCGCGGGACGGGTCGCCGGCACGGAGCTGGTACCGGCGTCGATCTCCCGCCGCACCGGGCAGCCGCTGCCGGTGACGGGTGCCGATGCGGACCGGATCAGCCGTGGCTACGCCCAGCTCCGGCGCTGTACCGGGCTGTCCGCTGCCGGACGTTAACCCGTACCCTCGACGCGGTGAAAGTCTTCCGTTCGTGCCTTGCCGGCCTCGCGGGCCTGGCGCTGCTCGCGGCGTGCGCGGCGCCGGCGCCGGTATGGCATGAGCCGCTGGTCGCCGCCACCCCGACCGTGTCGCCCACGCCCGCCGAGCCCGAGGAGATCACCCTCGCGTTCGCCGGTGACGTCAACTTCATGGGCCGGACGCTGAAGCTGCTGGATAACCCGCAGACCGCGTTCGGGCCGATCGCCGACGTGCTCCGCGGCGCCGACCTGACCGTGGTCAACCTCGAGACCTCGGTCACCGAGCGGGGCACCGAGCAGCCGAAGACGTTCCACTTCCGGGCGCCGGTGACGGCGTACGACGCTCTGCGCGCGGCCGGTGTCGACGGGGTGTCCATCGCCAACAACCACACGCTGGATTACGGCCAGGTCGGCCTGCTCGACACGCTGGACTCCGCGGACGCGGCCAAGATGCCGGTCTTCGGCGCCGGGCGGGACGTAACCGCGGCGTACGCGCCGTGGCTCACCGAGGTTCACGGGGTGAGGATCGCCCTGCTCGGCATGTCCCAGGTGCACGAGCTGGCCTCGTCGTGGAAGGCCACCGACACCCGACCCGGCATCGCGATGGCGTTCGACAGCGCGCGGGCGGTCGCGGCCGTTCAGGCGGCGCGCAAGCAGGCCGACCTCGTGATCGTGTACATGCACTGGGGCATCGAAGGCAACTCCTGCCCGTCCGCCGAGATGAAGAGCTTCGCGGCCAAGATGGCGTCCGCGGGTGCCGACATCGTGCTCGGTACGCACGCGCACACGCTGCTCGCCGACGGCTGGACGGGCAACACGTACGTGCATTTCGGGCTCGGCAACTTCCTCTGGTACCTGCCGTCGTGGAGTACCGATTCCGGCGTCCTGCGACTGACCGTCCACGGCCGGGACGTGATCGCGCGGGAGTTCCTCCCGGCAACCGTGTCATCGACCGGACAACCGATCCCGCTCACCGGTGCCTCGGCCGACCAGCTGCGTCGGAAAGTCGCCGGCGTCCAGCGCTGTACCGGCCTCCGCGCCACCCACCCCTAACCCGCCGGACCCCGTTGATCATGAAGTTAGTTTCGGGCTCGGCGGCGTGTCGAGTCACCAACTTCATGATCAACAGGGTCGGGGGGCGGCGCGCCGGAGGTACCCTGGTTTGGCACCGAGGGGCGGACTGGGCTAAAGTTCTCATCCGTCGCCTGGGGTGTCTGGCGGCAGTGCGGACGTAGCGCAGTTGGTAGCGCATCACCTTGCCAAGGTGAGGGTCGCGGGTTCGAGTCCCGTCGTCCGCTCGGAGCGGCGGCCGCGTCGCGCCGCAAGCCGGAGCCCCGCGTGGCGGGACATCGGCGGGTTGGCCGAGTGGCTTAGGCAAGGGCCTGCAAAGCCCTGTACGCGGGTTCGATTCCCGCACCCGCCTCGGGCGATTAGCTCAGTGGGAGAGCGCTACCTTGACACGGTAGAGGCCACTGGTTCAATCCCAGTATCGCCCACCATCGATGTATGCGGGTCAGGCCGCGGTTCCTCGTTTGATGCGTAAGCTGCACGCGTTGCTGTGCCCATTACATTGGGAGCAGATTGGGAGCACGCGTGGCTCGTCGTCGGCGTGTGGGTGCCGACATCTACGGTTACCGGCTGTGGCCGGGTTGGGCAGTGGCCATTGCGGCGCGGCTTGCTGCAGCGAG
>Ga0114129_10004550_pt1 | contig 19577 bp, 18 predicted proteins | sample RhiMetdeltSRZDD1_FD_80071 | JGI IMG/M metagenome (GOLD analysis project Ga0114129, IMG submission 80071) | Populus rhizosphere microbial communities from Tennessee, USA - Rhizosphere MetaG P. deltoides SRZDD1 (version 2) (version 2) | ecosystem: Host-associated > Plants > Roots > Rhizosphere >...
GAATCGATCATCAACTACGGCGAAAACAGGATGCCGGAGCTGCTGACGTGCTGCCACGAAGAGTCGTCCGTCGCGATGGCGCACGGCTACGCCAAGATCGAGGGCCGGCCGATGCTCGCGGTCGTGCACGGCAACATCGGTCTGCAGCACGCGTCGATGGCGATCTACAACGCCTACGCCGATCGCGTGCCGGTCTTCGTCATCGCCGGCAACTTCCGCGATGCCGGATCGCGCGCGAACGGCGTCAACTCGTATCACAGCGCGCAGGACATGGCGCTCATCGTGCGCGACTCGGTGAAGTGGGACGACGAGCCGGGCTCGCTCGCGGCGTTCGCCGAGTCGATGGTGCGCGCCTACAAGATCGCGATGACGCCGCCGATGGAGCCGGTCCTGATCGTGCTCGATCACGACATGCAGGAACGGCCGATGCCCTCGTCGCCGGTGCGCATTCCGCGGCTGACGATGCCGGCGTTTCCCGTGGGCGATCCCAACGCGGTGCGCGAGGCGGCGCGCCTGCTCGTCGCCGCGGAGAATCCGCGCATCAATGCCGGCCGCATGGCGCGGACGCCGGCGGGCATCACGCGCCTCGTCGAGCTCGCCGAGCTCCTGCAGGCGCCGGTCAACGGCGGCGGCGATCGGGTGAACTTCCCGTCGCGGCATCCGCTCGCGGGCAACGGCGGATCGGCAGCGGCCGACGTCATCCTGAACCTCGAAGTTCAGGGCGGCGGCGGTCCGGGGTTCGCCGCCACGGCGCGCAACGAGAAGACCAAGACGATCAACGTCTCGTCGCTCGAGCTCTTCATCAAGAGCAACCTTCAGGACTTCCAGCATCTGGCCGACGCGGACATCGCGATGGCAGCGGACGCGGAAGCGACGCTGCCGTTGCTCATCGACGAGGTGAAGCGGCAGCTGACGGCGGATCGCAAACGCACGCTGCAGGAGCGCGGCGCCAGGATTGCGGAAGTCCATCAGCAGGCGCGGAGCGCGGCGATGGAAACCGCGGCGTACGGATGGGATTCTTCACCAATCAGTCTGGCGCGGTTGTGCGCGGAGCTGTGGGACCAGGTTCAGCACCACGACTGGTCGCTCGTGTCGTGGCAGGGTTTCATCAGCGGCTGGCCGGGCAGGCTGTGGACCATCGACAGGCATTACCACTACATCGGCGGCCAGGGCGCCGGCGCGATGGGATACGGTGCCCCGGCCGCAGTGGGCGCCGCGCTCGCAAACCGGAAGCACGGCCGGCTGTCGATCAACATCCAGACCGACGGAGATCTGAATTACGCGCCTGGTGTGTTGTGGACGGCGTGCCACCACCAGATCCCGCTGCTGACGGTGATGCACAACAACCGCGCGTATCACCAGGAAGTGATGTTCATCCAGCAGATGTCCAGTCGCCGAAACCGCGGCGGCGATCGCGCGCACATCGGCACGACGATCAAGGATCCGGACATCGATTACGCGAAGATGGCACAGGCCTACGGAATGTACGGCGAGGGACCGATCTCGAACCCGAAGGACCTGGCGCCGGCGATCGCGCGCGCGCTCGAGCGCGTGAAGAAAGGCGAACCGGCGTTGCTGGACGTTGTTACACAGCCGAGGTAAGAAATTGCAAATTGCTAATTGCAAATTGCTAATTTATTGCAAATTGCTGATTGGAATTCTGCTGCTCGCGTCGGCCGCGGCGGCGCAGACGCAGCCTTCGTCTGCCGGAAACGCTCAGGCGGGAAAGGATCTGTATCTCCGATACAGCTGTTATGCCTGCCACGGCTATGACGGTCATGGCGGCGCCGGCGCGCGGCTCGTGCCGATGCGGATGACGGTCGAGCGCTTCACGGCCTACGTGCACAGCCCGCGGCAGATGCCGCCGTATTCCACGAAGCTGCTGTCGGACGCGCAGTTGGCCGACCTGTGGGCGTATATCAAGAGCCTGCCCGTGTCGCCCGATGCGAAGGACATCCCGCTGCTCGCCCGCATCATGGGCGGCAAGCAGGCAAGTAGGTAAATAATGTTGCGGTCTCGAACGGGAGGAGAGCTCATGACGCGTGCGCTGACTGGTTTCATGGCGTGTGGTCTGGTCGCGATCGGCATGTCTTCGCCGGCGGTGGCGCAAACCGCGCCCGCGGCCGGAGGGCAGCAACCGCCGCCGCTGACGAACCTGAAGATCTATCCGAAAGACATCGCGCGCCCCGAGCTCATCACGACGATGCAGGGCTTCGTCCGCCAGTTGGGCGTCCAGAGTCAGGGTGGCTGCGGCTACTGCCATATGGGGACCGCGCCGCAGTTCGACTTTGCCTCCGACGCCAACCCGAAGAAGGACGTCGCGCGCCGGATGATCCTGATGTCGCGTGAGATTACCGCGAAACTGCCCGAGGTCACCGGCAAGCAGGCGTCCGCGATCACGGCCCTGCGCTGCGCGACGTGCCACCGGGGCATGGCCGTCCCCAAGGTCACCGAGGCGGCGCTGGCCGACGCCATCGCGAAGGGCGGCACCTCCTCGGCGGTTCAGCAATACAAAGACCTGAGAAAGCAGGCGCTCGACTACAACGAGAACGCGCTGGTCGCGTACGCGACGACGCTCGTCAACGGCGACAAGGCGGACGACGCGCTCGCGCTGCTGCAGGCGAACGCGGAGCTGAATCCGAACCACGCGCCGACGTATGCCGCCATGGCGCAGGCGTACGGGAAGAAGAACGACAAGGACAACCAGATCAAGAATCTCGAGAAGGCCGTGCAGCTCGATCCGAACAACCAGAATCTGAAGCGGCAGCTGGATCAACTGAAGAGCGGCCGTCATTGACAACTCCGGCCGAAGTTCCCACAATGACGGGCGGATTCGTTTAGGCGGAGTGTGTCGGGTTTGGAGGCAGGTCCATGAAATCGAGAATTGCCGCATTCTCGGCGGCCGTTGGGTTCCTGCTCGCGACGCCGGGCATCATCGCGCATCATTCGTTCGCGGCCGAGTTCGATGCCAGCAAAGCCGTGAACCTCAAGGGCATCGTCACCAAGATCGAGTGGTCGAACCCGCACACGTACTTCTACCTGGATGTGACTGGCCAGGACGGCAAGGTCGTGAACTGGGGCATGGAGATGGGAAGCCCCAACGGCCTCATGCGTCAGGGCTGGACGCGGAACACCATGAAGGTCGGCGACGAGATTACCGTCGAAGGATCGCAGGCCAAGGACGGCACGCACGTCGGGAACGCGCGCGTCGTCACGCTCGTCGCGACCGGCAAGCGCCTGTTCGCGGCATCGAGCCAGACCGACACCCCACAGCGCTGAACGCTTCGGGCCGACGGATCGACCCCCGGGGATTGGGGATCGGGCATCGATCAAAGGGAGTGTAGACGTGCGAAACCATGCGCGTGGCGCGCTGCTCAGTTCGATCGTCGCACTTCTGTTCGCCGCATTTCTCAGCGTCGACGCCCAGCAGCCCAATGCGCCGGGCGGGGGTCGCGGCCGTGGTGCAGCCGGACCGCCGCAACCGACACCGCGTATGGCCGACGGCACGCCGAACCTCGGACGCGTGCCGGGCGAAAAAGGCGTCTGGAGCGTGCCCTACATCACCAACATGGGCGAGCGCATCATCGAAGAGGACGGCAAGACGTACGCGGAGAAACATCCGCCGACGTTCGGCCGCGGACGGGGACGCGGCGACGCGCCGCTCGGCGGCGGCGAGGGGACGGCGGGCGGCGGCGGCCGCGGCGGCGCGAAATCGGAGCCGCAGGTGCCGTTCCAGCCGTGGGCCGCGGCGGTTTACAACTACAACTCGGCGAACAACTCCAAATACGATCCCGAGGGCTATTGTCTGCCTCCGGGCGGTCCGCGTCTGATGGCCACGCCGTATCCGATGGAGATCATCCAGCTGCCCGAGCAGAAGCGGATCCTGATGATCTTCGAAGGCGCCACGCATATCTGGCGCGAGATCTATATGGATGGCCGTCCTCACCCGCAGGGAGACGAGCTCAACCCGACGTACCTCGGTCACTCGGTGGGCCGCTGGGAAGGCGATACGCTCGTCGTCGACGTCGTGGGCTTCAACGAACAGACGTGGATGGACTACTTCGGCCACCCGCACACCGACATGCTGCACGTCGTCGAACGGTTCTCGAGGCCGAACAAGAATACGATGTCGTACGAAGCGACCCTGGACGATCCGGGCGCGTACACGAAGCCGTTCACCGTACGGTGGAGTATCAACTGGAATCCGACCGGCGAGCTGACCGAGTACATCTGTCAGGAGAACAACAAGTACCTGCAGCGCCTGACCGACGATTTCGGCCAACCGATATTCGGGAAGAAGCCGTGATTAGTTTCGCACTACCCTAAAGTCGCCCTTCTTCCCGCCCTCCGTCCACGTGCCCGAGAAGATTCGCGCGTACGCGCCGATGTTCTCCAGCTTGCCGTCAATCACGTAAGACACGGCCGCGCCCGCGGCATCCTTCCCCTCGGCTTCGACGTGCACCATCCACGTCTCGGGTGTGAGCTCGACCTTCTTCATCGCCACCGCTCTCGGACCAGGATTGATCGTGCCGGTGATCGCCTTGCCGTCCCAGTGGAACTCGAGCAGGACGCGCATCCGGTTCTCTTTCGTCGTGCCCCAGTCGCCGCTCCACGTGCCTTTCAGCGGGTGACCGAACTGCGCCAGCGCCGGCACTGCCATCAGCATTACGGCCAGCGCGCACGCCATGCGACCGATCGCGACTCGCATCGTCTTTCTCCTCGGGAGCGCTACTCTATACCGACTGGAATTGACGTGTCATCTCAAGTTAGGATGCGCGCGCGCTGAGTTCACCCGAGGGAAGCACATGACACGTTCGTTCCGGCTGAACGTCGCAATCGCTGCGTCGGCGTCCCTGTGGCTGTGCGCGCTGGCGCTTGCGGCCCACGGACAGGGCGTCCCGCCCGCCGCCGGCAGGAAGGCGGGCGAGGCCTTCAAGAACGTGACGACGAGCACGCTCAAGGAATTGAGCGTCGACGATTTCGTGGCGAGCATGGGGCTCATCTCGGCGAATCTGGGCCTCGACTGCGCTGACTGTCATCCGAATGCCGGCACCGACAAAGCCGATTTCGTCATCGACACGCCGCGCAAAATCGCCGCGCGCCGGATGGTCGAGATGGTGGCCGCGATCAACCGCACGAACTTCGCCGGTGTGCAGCGCGTCACCTGCTGGACCTGTCATCACGGCCGCATCACGCCGTCGACCACCATCTCACTCGACGCGTGGTACGACACGCCCGTTCTCGAGTTCGACGACGCCGTTCGCCAGGAGAACGGACAGCCCACCGCCGATCAGGTGCTCGACAAGTACATCGAGGCGCTCGGCGGCGCGCAGCGCCTGGCCGGCGTCAGCAGCGTGGTCGCGACCGGCAGTGCGATCGGCTACGGCGAGCTGGGCGGCAACGCCGACTTCAGCCTGTTCGCGAAGTCTCCCAATCAGCGCGCGATTGTGATTTCGTACAAGGACACGCAGCGCCCCTCCAGCAGCTGGACGTTCGACGGCCGCACGGGCTGGATCAAGACGCCCCGCGGTCTGCTCGGCGAGTACGAATTGATCGGCAGCGAGCTCGATGGCGCGAGGCTCGAGGCGCAGCTGGTGTTTCCCGGCCAGCTGAAGCAGGCGCTGTCCAACTGGCGCGGCGCCGCGACCCGCAGCATCGGCGATCGCGACTTCGTCGTCGTGCAGGGAAGCGGGCCGAGAGGCTTCCTCGCCACCCTGTATTTCGATCCGAAGACCAGCCTGCTTTCACGCCTGGTGCGGTACGGACCGTCACCCATCGGCCGGATGCCGACCCAGATCGACTACGCCGACTACCGCGAGGTCGGCGGCATCAGATTCCCCTTCGAGTACAAGTTCACCTGGCTCGACGGCCGATACACGGCGAAACTGAGCAAAGTTGAGACGAACGTCGCGATTGACGCGACAAAGTTCGGCAAGCCGGCGGCGAAATAATCGTAAAGATCTTGTCGCGCCGCGGTGACGATCCGGTTCCATGGAGATCCTCTTCCAGTCGGTCCCGAACGCCCGAAGTTCCCTTGACACGTCGAAAGGGCTCGTTTACAAGCTGTAACGGAATTTTGTTCTGCTAACTGTCGGTTCCGTCAAGGAGGGTGGCTGATGCGCGCGCTCGCGAAGATCGCAGTCGTGTGTGCCGTGGCGGTTCTGGCGCCTTCGGCGGTATTCGGCCAGGCCATCACGGGAATCGTCAGAGATACGTCCGGTGCCGTTCTGCCCGGCGTGACCGTCGAAGCATCGAGCCCGGTGCTGATCGAACGCGCTCACACCGCGGTGACCGACAGCAACGGGTTGTATCGCATCGTCGATCTGCGACCCGGCACCTACACGCTGACGGTATCGCTGCCAGGATTTGCCACCGTCAAGCGAGAGGGCATCGAGCTCATTGGCACGGCGACGCTGACCATTCCAATCGATCTGAAAGTCGGCGAGTTGCAGGAGACGGTGACCGTGACCGGTTCGTCGCCGGTCGTCGACGTGCAGAATACGCGCCGCGAAACGGTCATCAGCTCGGCCGTCATTGAATCGCTGCCGGCGACGCGCGCCTACGGATCGCTGCTGAACGCGATGCCCGGCGTGACCGTCGACAACAACGGTCTGGCCGCGACGCCGACGATGACGTTCTTCAGCGCGCACGGCGGCCGGACGAACGAAGGCCGCATGTCGATCAACGGCATGACCGTCGCGGCGGCGTTCAACGGCGGCGGCGTTTCGTCGCTCACCTACGACACGAACAACCTCGAAGAAGCGGTGATGCTCGTGTCGGGCGGCCTCGGCGAGAACGAGACGGGCGGCCCGACGATGAACCTCGTGCCGAAGTCGGGCGGCAACAAGTTCTCCGGCCAGGTGTTTCTCAACACGGCCGGCGACTGGTCGCGCGGCGACAACATCGACGACGACCTGCGGAGCAAGGGGATCACGCGAGGCCCGGGGATCAAGAGCGCGTACGACGCGAGCGGATCGGTCGGCGGCCCGATCAGGCGCGACCGGCTCTGGTTCTTCGCCACCTATCGGCGCTACAAGACAACGTCGGGCGTGTCGGGTATCGGCATCAACAAGTACGCCGGCGACCCGGCGCACTGGGACTACCTGAGAGACGACAGCATCGAGCCGCGTCTCGTGCAGGGGCGCAAGATCTGGTCGGCGCGCGGCACCGCGCAGGTGACATCGAAGAACCGCATCATGTTCTCGCAGGAGAACCAGTATCGCTGCGAGGGATCGACGCTGACGACGAGCGGCGAGGGCTGCAACGGGTCGCGCGGCGCCAACTGGATCGCGCTCGGTTCGACGACGCAGTCGCCCGAGGCGAACACCGGCTATTTCGATTTCCCGTACTGGGTGACACAGGCGACGTGGACGTCGACGGTCACCAACAAGCTGCTGGTCGAAGCCGGCTACTCGCGCTTCGCGTACCGGCACGCGGGCGGACCGGGCCAGGTGCCGCCCGACGGCATCCTGAACCTGATTCCAGTCCAGGAGCAGTCGGCGATCGACGGACATCCGGCCAACTTCACGTACCGGGGCGTCGGCACCTACCTCAATAACTTCGGCAACCCCAACAGCTGGCGCGCCTCGGCGTCGTACGCCTCCGGCGCGCACAACATGAAGTTCGGCTACCAGGGCTCCTATCTGGTCGCGGACTCCGAGTTCGATACCAACGCCGCGCAGCTGACCTACCGCTTCAACAACAGGATCCCGAACCAGTTCACATTCCGGCTGCCGCAGTTCCAGACCGCCGATCGGACGCGAGTGACCGCGCTCTTCGCGCAGGACACGTGGACGCACAAGCGGCTGACGGCCCAGGGCGCCGTGCGCTTCGACATGGCGTCGAGCTTCAGCCCGGCCGGGCACAACGGGACGAGCGTCACGTCGCAGTTCAACGCCGCGCCGATCTCGATCGAACGGACCGACGGTGTGAACTCCTACAAAGACATCTCGCCGCGCTTCGGGATCGCGTACGACATTTTCGGGAACGGCAGGACGGCGGTGAAGTTCAACTTCGGCCGCTACCTGGGACCCGCGACGAACGACACCATCTACACGCAGAACAACCCGGCGAACCGCATCGTCGGATACAACCTGACGGCCGTCAGCCGGAGCTGGACGGACGTCAACGGCAACTATGTCGTCGACTGCGACATCATGAACTTCGCCGCGCAGACCGTTCCGGGCGGCGACATCTGCGGCGCGGTGACGGGCAACTCGCTGAACTACGGCAAGCCCGGCACGTCGACGCGAGTCAACCCGGCCCTCCTGAACGGATGGAACATTCGTCCGACGGACTCGCAGTGGGGCGTCAACCTTCAGCAGGAGCTGGCCCCGCGCGTGTCGATGGAAGTGGGATACAACCGGCGCTGGTGGAGCAACTTCACGGTCACCGACAACCTGCTGGTGGGGCCGTCCGATTACGAGAAGTGGACGATCACGGCGCCGAAGGACGCGCGGCTTCCGAACGGTGGCGGTTACCCGATCGACGTGTACACGATGACGGCCGCCGCCGCCGGCCGCGGCGCGGACAACTACGTGACGTTCGAGACCGATTACGGTCCCGCGCGCACCAACTACTGGCACGGCGTCGACGTCACGGTGAACGCGCGGCTCAGGGGCAGCCTGACGCTTCAGGCCGGCACCACGACGGGACGAGCCATCAACGACACATGCGCGACGATCCTCAAGGTCGATAGTCCGGACCCGCGGAACTGCCGCCGCGTCGATCCGGTCGAGACGACCCTCCGGAGCTCGGCGGTCTACACGGTGCCGAGAATCGGCGTGCAGGTGAGCGCCACGCTGCGCTCGCAGCCGCCGGTCGTCTTCGCGACGAACAACCCCACGGTGTTCATCGGCATCCAGCCGGCGAACAACCCGAGCGACGCAAACTGGAACGTGCCGAACACGGTCGTGCAGTCGCTGCTCGGACGCCTGCCGCCGGGTGGACTCGCCAACGGCGTGACGAACGTGCCGCTGATCGACAACCGCAACCAGGTCTTCGGCGACGGCCGGCGCAATCAGGTCGACATGCGATTTGCGAAAATCGTGAGGTTCAACGGGCGGCGCCTCGACATCGGCATCGACCTGCAGAACCTGCTCAACACGAATTACGGCACGGTCTACGAGTCGCAGTACGCCTACGGCGTGGCGAACGGTGGAACCTGGCTCAACCCGACCACGATCCTCGGGCCCCGGTTCGCGCGGCTGAATCTGACGTTCAACTACTGAAGCGTTCAATGCGCCTGCTCGCTCTCGAGCAGGCGCATGCTCGCCGCGGGATATCGAGTGCCGGCGGCGGCGTTGGCGGGGAACGCCTCGTCGAGTGCCGCGACGTCTTCGGCGCTCAGCACGATGTCGGTCGCCGCGGCATTCATCTCCAGATAACGTGTGCGCTTCGTGCCTGGAATCGGCACGATGTCCGGGCCTTTGGCGAGCAGCCACGCGAGCGCGAGCTGCGCCGGCGAGCACTCGTGCCTGCGCGCGGCCGCCTCGAGGCGCTGGACGAGCCGGATGTTGTCATCGAGGTTTCCATCCTGGAATCGCGGCAGCTTCCGGCGCACATCATTGGCGTCCAGCCCGTCGAGGCTCTTCACGCCGCCGGTGAGGAAGCCGCGGCCGAGCGGGCTGAAGGCGACGAATCCGATTCCGAGCTCGTGGCACACCGGCAGCACGGCGCGCTCGGCATCGCGCGACCAGAGCGAGTACTCGCTCTGCAGCGCCGCAATCGGATGGACGGCATTCGCGCGCCGCAGCGATCGGGGACCCGCCTCCGACAGTCCCAGAAATCGAACCTTGCCCTCGCGGACGAGGTCCGCCATCGCGCCAACCGTGTCCTCGATCGGCACCTTCGGATCGACGCGATGGAGGTAGTACAGATCGATCGCGTCGACACCCAGCCGCTGCAGGCTCGCCTCGCAGCACGTCTTCGCTCGCTCGGGGCGGGCGTCGACTTCCGTGGCCGGTCCTCCGCCCGGCGGCGGCACCAGGCCGAACTTCGTCGCGAGCACGACCTCGCCTCGGCGGCCGCGGAGGGCCCCGCCGACCAGCGTTTCGTTCGCGCCCTTGCCGTACGCGTCCGCGGTATCGATCAGCGTGATCCCGAGGTCGAGCGCCCGGTGCAGCGTCCGGATCGATTCATCGTCGTCGCCTTTCCCGTAGCTCTGTGACATCCCCATGCAACCGAGCCCGATCGCCGAGACGACCGGGCCGGCGGCGCCCAATTTTCGAAGCATCATGGCGCGTAAGACTACATTACAATTCGCGCGGCACGGGCCATGGCCAAGCCCATTGCGCTGATCGTTCTCGCCGCCGCGATCGCCGCCGCGCAGGAGCACGGCTACACGCCGGCCGACATCGAAAACGGCGCGCGGCTCTATCAATCGAGCTGCGCCGGTTGCCACGGACCGGGCGGCGACATGGTGCCGGGTACCGATTTGCAAACCGGCCAGTTTCGCCGCGCGACCACCGACGCCGAAGTCATTCGCATCATCCAGTCGGGCATTCCGGGTACCACGATGCCGCCGAGCAGTTTCACGGAGACGCAGGCCGGCTCGATCGTCGCGTTCTTGCGGAACGCGGCGACGGCGGGCCGCGGTGGACGCGGCGGCGCGGCCGTGAAGACGGGCAACGCCGCGACGGGGAAAACGCTGTTCGAGGGCAAAGGCGCGTGCGCGACGTGCCATCGCGTCGGCGGCACGGGACCGCGGCTCGCCCCCGATCTGACGGACGTCGGCCTCGTTCGCGGACCGGACGAGCTGCACCGGAAAATGATCGATCCGAGCGCGCTCGTGCGGCCCGGCAACCGGTACGTCGAGGCGACGACACGGCGCGGCGCGAAAGTGAGCGGACGCCTGCTCAACCAGGACACCTTCACGATTCAGCTGCTCGATTCGAACGAGCGTCTCGTGTCGCTGTCGAGATCCGACGTGCAGACGTTCACGTTCGTGAAGGAATCGCCGATGCCGTCCTATCGCGACAAGCTGACGTCGGGGGAGCTCGACGATCTCGTGGCATACCTGCTGACGCTGAAAGGACTCCGGCCATGAGGATCCGCGCGGCCGTCTCGATCGCGCTGGTCGCAGGGACCGTGGCCACCGCGCAGGAGGTGACCTTCGATCGCCTCCTTCATGCGGATCGCGAGCCGCACAACTGGCTCACGTACTCCGGCGATCTCGCCGGCCGCCGCTACAGTCTCCTGACGCAGATCACGCCGGCGAACGTCAGGAACCTCGAGCTGCAATGGGTGTTTCAGACGCGCGGTCCCGCCGAGCCGACCGAGAAGTTCGAAGCGACGCCGCTCGTCGTCGACGGCGTGATGTACACCGTGCTCGCACCGAACCATGTCGTCGCGCTCGACGCGACGACGGGCCGTCTGTTCTGGATGTACTCGCCGCGGCTGTCCCCGCTCGCGCGCGTCTGCTGCGGGCGCGTCAACCGCGGGCTCGCCGTCCTCGGCGACACGCTGTTCATGGGCACGATCGACGGGCATCTCATCGCCATCGACGCGAGGATCGGCAAGCCGATCTGGGACGTCGCGGTGTCGAGACCCGAGCTCGGCTACTCGATCACCGTCGCACCCCTCGTGATCAGGGACAAAGTGATCGTCGGTCCCGCGGGCGGCGAGTACGGCATCCGCGGATTCATCGCCGCGTTCGACGCGAAGAGCGGAAAGGAAGTCTGGCGGTTCAACACCGTGCCGGGACCCGGTGAGCTTGGCCACGACACCTGGCCCGCGAACAGCGACGCCTGGCGGCACGGCGGCGGATCGATCTGGGTCACCGGCTCATACGACGCGGAGCTGAACCTCCTGTACTTCGGCACGGGCAATCCCGGCCCGGACTGGAACGCGGATCCGAGGCCGGGCGCCAACCTCTACACCGATTCGGTCGTCGCGCTGAACCCCGACACCGGCGCGCTGAAGTGGCACTACCAGTTCACGCCGCACGACGAGTTCGACTACGACGCGACGCAGGTGCCGGTGCTCGCCGACATCGAGTGGCAGGGACGCTCCCGAAAAGTGATGCTGTGGGCGAACCGCAACGGGTTCTGGTACGTGATCGATCGCGCGACCGGCGAGTTCCTGCGGGGAAAGCCGTTCGTGCGCGTGAACTGGGCCGAAGGGATCGACGAGACAGGCGTGCCGAAACGCGTCCTCAATGCGACGCCTGCAGGAACGCTCGTGTATCCCAACAACCAGGGCGCCACCAACTGGTACTCCCCGTCCTTCAGTCCGCGGGCCGGCCTGTTCTTCATCCCGACGTGGATGGACACGTATTCGACCTACACGAAAGGTCCCGCCGAGTACAAGGAAGGCAACCAGTACGTCGGCCGGTTCCCGACGATGACGATGCCGGCGCTGCGGACGGGACCGGGCAACGTGAATACGCGGACGCCGCAGGAAGGCTGGGGCGCCATCCAGGCGTTCGACGCCAAGAGCGGCGAGCTGAAGTGGCAGTTCAAGATGACCGACGTCACCGACAGCGGCATCCTGTCCACGGCGTCGGACCTCGTGTTCGCCGGCGGCCGCGAAGGCTACTTCTTCGCGCTCGACGCGCGCACGGGCGCCCAGCTGTGGAAGGGGAGCGTCGGCGGACAGGTCTCCGCCGGGCCGATGTCCTACGCGGTGGGCGGCCGCCAGTACGTCGCCATCGCCGCCGGCAGCGCGCTGTTCGTCTACGCGTTGCGCCAGTGACGGCCGGCGCAGCGTGGTCGTCATGAACCGCCGTGATTTTCTGGCCGGCGTCGCCGCGGCCGGCGTCGCCGCCTCGGCGCGGGCGCAGCCGGCGACGCGCAAAGGGCGCGTCAAACAGGCGGCGATGCGCTTCAATTTCGGGCGCGACACGACCCTGTCCTTCGACGACATGTGCCGCGAGGCCGCGCGGCTCGGCGTCCGCGGATTCGATCTCGTCGGCCCGCCGGACTGGCCGGCGTTGAAGAAGCATGGCCTCATCTGCACGATGGCGCCGGCGATGGGCGTGACGATTCGCGACGGCCTGATCCGGCCGGAGCTGCACGACGCCATCGAGAAGTCGATGCACAGCGAGATCGATCTCTGCGCCGAGAACGGGTGGCCGAACTTCATCACCGTCGGCGGTGAGCGCCACGGCATTGGATACGAGGAGGGCAAGGATCGGTGCGCGGCGCTGCTCAATCGCGTCAAGGCGCACGCCGAGGACAAAGGCGTCACCATCTGTATCGAGGTCGTCAACAGCAAGTATCTCGATCCGGAGTTCGGCCGCGCCGATGCGATTTTCGATCGCCTGGACTGGGGAGCCGACGTCTGCCGGCGCGTGAATTCGCCCCGCGTGAAGATCCTCTTCGACATCTACCACGTGCAGATCATGGAAGGCGACGTCTGCGCCAATATCCGCAAGTACTATCCGCTCATCGCGCATTTCCATACGGCGGGCGTACCGGGCCGCCACGAGATCGACGACACGCAGGAGCTGAACTACCGCTTCGTCGCGAGCGTCATCGCCGATCTCGGATTCACCGGCTACGTCGCGCACGAATACCGGCCGTCGCCCGGGCGGGATCCGATCGAAAGCCTGCGGCGGTGCCTCGACATCATGGACGTGTGAACTGATATACTCCCGCGCTTGGCATCGCTCCTCACGCTTACGAAGGGAGTTGTTCGATGGCGGATTTCTTTCTCGGCGAATCGCTGGTTGGCGACGGCAACGAAGTGGCGCACATTGATTTGATCATCGGCTCGAAGGCAGGTCCCGCCGGCACGGCCTTCTGTAACGCTCTTGCAAACAATAAAGACGGCTTTACGACGCTCCTCGCCGTCGTCGCGCCCAACCTTCCGGCGAAGCCCGACACGCTGCTGTTCAACAAGGTGACCATCAAGGGCGCCAAGCAGGCGGTGCAGATGTTCGGTCCTGCCCAGGCCGCGGTGGCGCGCGCCGTCGTCGACTCAGTCGGCGCGGGCGTCATTCCCAAGAACAAGGCCGACGATTACTGCGTGCTGGTGGGCGTGTTCATCCATTGGGACGCGGCCGACGACAAGAAGATCTACGACTTCAATTATCAGGCGACGAAGGAATCCATCCAGCGCGCGCTCACCAGCAAGCCGAGCGTGGACGAGGTGCTCGCCGGATCGAAGACCGCGAAGCATCCCTTCAGCCCGAAGTAGGCCGGAGGGGCAGTGCGCAAACTGCTCCTGCAATTCGACAGCTCGCCGCACCCGAGCGCGTTCGATCGCATCGTCGCGCTCGACGGAGGTGCCGACGAAGTCCTGAGCTACGGCGCCGTGACCGAGGACGCGATTCGCGACCTGGTCCACGGCGCCATCTTCACCCGCGGACCGAAGGACCTTCACAACACGGCCATCTTCATCGGCGGCGTCGACATCGCCGGCGGCGAGCGGCTGCTCGCGGCCGCGCGCGCGGCGTTGTTCGGACCGATGCGCGTGTCGATCATGCTCGACTCGAACGGCTCGAACACGACGGCCGTTGCGGCGGTCGCGAAGCTGCAGCAGGCGGCCGGCGCGCTCGAGGGCCGCCGCGCGGTCGTCACCGCGGGCACCGGACCGGTCGGCATGCGCGCGGCGGGGCTGCTCGCGAAGGCCGGCGCGGACGTCGTCATCACTTCGAGACGAGCGGACAGCGGCGCCGCCGCGGCCGACGCCATCGGCCGGCGCTTCGGCGTCGCCGTACGTCCGGTCGTGATGGCCGCCGCTGCGCAGGCGGGATCGGTCCTGGAAGGCGCGGAATTGCTCCTGAGCGCCGGCGGCGCCGGCATCGCGCTCGTGCCGCGCGACGCGTGGATGGGACGACCCGGCCTGCGCGTCGCGGCGGACGTGAACGCCGTGCCGCCGCTCGGCGTCGAAGGGATCGAGGTCGCCGACAACGGCGCCGATCGCAGCGGCGTGACCGTCTTCGGCGCGCTCGGCGTCGGACACCTCAAGATGAAGCTCCACAAGGCGTGCATCGCACGCCTCTTCGAGCGCAACGATCTGGTGCTCGACGCCGAGACGATTGCGGAAGTCGCACGAACATTGATCGTCCCCTCGTAACCGTATGCCCCGCGTGATCGGCATCGATCCGGGCACCGTGAGCGTCGACTTCTGCGGCCTCGACAACGGTGCGCTGTTTCTCGACCGGTCGCTGTCGACCGCCGACGCGCTCGCGAGTCCGTCCGTGATTGTCGATCTGCTGGAAGAGGCGCATCGGATGCGCGCGCTCGATCTCGTCGCCGGCCCGTCCGGCTACGGTCTTCCGCTGACGCCCGCCCGCGATCTCACAGAGGACGATCTCCGTCTCGCGTACCTGGCTGCCGAAGGAGAGCCCGGCGGCATCGGCGGGCTGCGGAAACTGATGCGCGCGCTGAAACAATCGGCGCTGCCCATCGTCCTCACGCCAGGCGTGATTCATCTCGAGTCCGTGCCGGCACCGCGGAAGGTCAATCGTGTCGACATGGGCACGGCCGACAAGGTCTGCGCGGTCGCGCTTGCCGTGCACGACGAGGCGCGACGCCGCGCGTGCGCCGAGCGCAACGTTTCGTTGATTCTTCTGGAGCTTGGCGGAGCGTTCACCGCGGGGATTGCCGTCGAGCACGGCTGCATCGTCGATGGTCTGGGCGGGACATCCGGACCGCTCGGCGTTCGCGCGGCGGGCGCGCTCGACGGCGAGGTCGCGTACCTCGCAGGCGTGATATCGAAGCGACAGTTGTTCACCGGAGGAGCCGCGACCATCGCGGGGACACCGGATGCAACAGCCGAAGAGATCGCCAATCCGACGACGGCGCGGGGACGCCTGGCCTGGGCAGCCTGTCTGGAAAGCGCCGTGAAGACCGTCGCGGTTCTCGCCGCGGTCGCGCCGTCCGCCTCGGACATCGTGCTGTCGGGCCGGCTGGCGGACGTCGCCGGCGTCAGCGACGAGCTCGCGTCGCGTGTTGCGCGGGTGCGCCGCGATCTGTCCGTGCGCCGCCTGACCGGTTTCGCGAAGGTCGCGAAGACGGCGGCGCAGGGCGCCGCGCTCATCGCGGACGGTCTGGCCGGCGGCCGCGCCTCTGCGCTTGTCGACGCACTCGGCATCCGCGACGCGCGCGGAAGCGTGCTCGATCATCTCCACTTCATCGATCCGGCCGCCGCCCGCGCGCGTCTTGGCATGTCGTGAGCGCAGACTCCAGGTTTCACCCTTCGATCTCCGACGTACTTATCGTCGGGATCTCGACCCGCGCCGCCGCCGAGTCGGCTGCGCGGGCCGGGTTTGCGGTCACGGCCATCGACGCGTTCGCGGATCTCGACCAACATCCGTCGGTGAAGGCTCAATCTCTGCAGGCCACCTTTTCGCCGGATGCCGCCGCGCGCGCCTCGCGGGCGATCGCGGGCGACGCCGTCGCGTACGGTTCGAACTTCGAGAATCATCCAGACGCTCTCCGGCTGCTGGCCGCGGGACGCACCTTGTGGGGCAATCCTCCTGAGGTACTTCGATGCGTGCGCGATCCGCTGCTGCTGTCCCGGGCCCTGCGCCGGCGAGGTTTCGCCGCCCCCGGTGTGTGCGTCCCCGATCGGTCTGCTGATGCCGAGCTCGTTACCCAGTGGCTCGTGAAGCCCTTTGCATCCGGCGGCGGTCATCGCGTGCGGCGCTGGCGCTCGAGCGGGCGCGTGCCGCGCGGTTGCTATCTTCAAGAGCTCGTCGAGGGCATTCCTGGTTCGATCGTATTCGTCGCCGCCGGCGGGCGCTCCGTCGCTCTTGGCGTCTTTCGTCAACTGATCGGGGAGGGCGCGTTCGGGGTGTCGGGATACCGCTACTGCGGCAACATTCTGACGGCAGAGGGCGACGACGATGCCGTCGTCGACCGCGCGGGCGCGCTGGCTCACGCCGTCTGCGAGGAGTTCGGCCTCGTCGGCGTCAACGGCATCGACTTCGTCGTGCGCGAGGGCATTCCGTACGCCATCGAGGTGAATCCGCGATGGTGCGCATCAATGGAGCTCGTCGAACGCGCGTACGGCGTGTCGGTGTTCGGTGCGCATGCCGCGGCCTGCCGCGACGGCAGGCTGCCGCTGTTCGATCTGGCTCGGGCGCGGCGTGACGTGACCGCCGTCGGGAAGGCTGTCGTCTTCGCACGGCGAGACGTGACGGTCGGCGATCTGCGCACGGAGCTGCCATCGCTCGCCGGCTCAGGAGATCTCCGCGACATCCCCAAACCGGGTACCTCGATCAAAACGCGTCAACCCGTATGCACCGTGTTCGCGACCGGGCGGGACGCCTCGCACTGTCACGCGGAGCTCGTCCGCATTGCCGAGCGTGTGTACCAGTCGCCCGCTGCGTAGGAGGCCGCGTCCGACCGACGTTGACCGTCGTACCCCACGATGCTAGGTTACGCGGGCCGACGGTTATCTGCCTCATGGTCGGATCCGCCATCGTCTATCTGGGGATCATCATCGTCGTTGCCGGCCTGGTCTGCTGCGTCAAACCGGTTCGCCTCATCGGCGTCGCAACGCGCAAACGCGCGTTGATCGTCGTCGCGGCTGGCGCGTGCATCGCGGTCGTCGGCCTATTGCTGCCGGTGTCCCAATCGCACACCGCACACCAGCAGACCCGGCTCGACGAATTCGCGCCCGCCTGGCAGTTCAATGAGAGGCACGCGCTCGCGATCGCTGCGCCGCCCGACCGGGTGTTCGAAGCGATCAGGCGTGTCAAAGCCGACGAGATCGCATTCTTCCGGTTGCTGACGTGGATTCGGCGCGGCGGGCGGCCGATTCCGCCCGGCGTGCTCAACGCCGGCGTCGACAAACCGCTCCTGGATCTCGTCACCGAGACGTCGTTCGTGTGGCTCGCAAATGAACCGCCGCACGAGCTGGTCGTCGGCACCGTGATTGCGGCGCCCAGCGGCACACGGGGTCGGTTGACGCCCGAGGTCTTCAAGAAAACACTGCCGCCGGGGTTTGTGCTGGCGACGATGAACTTCGTTGTCGCGCCGGATGGGCGTGGCGGATCGAACGTCGTGACGGAAACGCGCGTGTTTGCGAACAGCCCAGGCGTGACGCGGGCATTCGCGGCCTACTGGCGCGTCATCTACCCTGGCAGCGCCATCATTCGCCGGATGTGGCTCCGCGCGATCGAGCGCCGCGCCACGGCGTGACGATCGAATCATGCTATAACGATGGTCGGATGACACCGAGGCGCTTCGTCATGAACGCCGGCCGAACGACCAAACAGGGCCAGCAGATCAACGGCGGCAAGGATTCGGCGGAGTATCAGGCGACCGTCAGCACGGTGACGATGCACGCCGACGACATGAAAGAGGCCGGCATCACATCCGGCGGCAGCGTTCGCATCAAGTCGGACCACGGCGAAGTGACGTTCACCTGCGTCGAAGGCAAGGTGCCTCAGGGCATGATCTTCGTGCCGTACGGACCGCCGACATGTCGTCTGATGGGTCAATCCACGGATGGAACCGGTATGCCGACGTCCAAAGGCTGGGAAGTTGAAATCGAAGCCATCGCCTAGAGACCGTTTCAAAAGCCCTCGGCGCAGCGGCGGAGGCTCCGCGGCCCCGCAGCCGACCACCGTCGATCCCGTTGTCGCAGCAGGATCGCACGCACCGGCGTGGGAACTGATCGAGGCGGGGCGCTACATGCCACGTCGGATCCGAGGAAGCTTCCCCGGCCGGGAGCTCGGTTGAACGTTCGTGATTCCGCCCGGTGGGCGGTACGAACGTTAAAACTTAGAACTGAGAACTCAGAACTGGGATGAGCCTCAACGTCGTGAAAAACGCCACGTGCACCTTCTGCGGGTGTGTCTGTGACGACATCGAGCTGCACGCCGATGGCGAGCGCATCGTCAAGGCGAAGAACGCCTGCAGTCTCGGCGACGCGTGGTTCAAGCATCACACCGCGGAGCACGCGTTTCCCGACGCGCTCGTCGACGGCCGGCCAGCGTCGCTGGACGACGCCGTCGAAGCCGCCGCGGCGTATCTTTACGACGCGAACATGCCGCTCGTGTACGGCCTCAGCAACATCACGTGCGAGGCACAGCGCGAAGCCGTGGCGCTGGCCGAGTCGATCGGAGGTGTGGTCGACAGCCACACTTCGCTTTGACACGGGCCCACTGAGATAGCCGCCCAGTTGGGCGGCAAGATCACCTGCACGCTCGGCGAGGTCAAGAACCGGGCGGACTTCATCATGTACTGGGGCGGGAATCCCGCCGAATGCCACCCGCGGCATTTCACCAAGTACACGATCATGCAGAAGGGAAAGTTCATCCCCGAGGGGCGCAAGGGCCGCACGATGGTCCTCGTCGACATCCGCGAGACGCCGAGCGCGAAGGCGGCGGACATCTTTCTGCAGATTCGTCCCGGGAAGGACTTCGAGGTCGCGACCACGCTGCGTGCGCTGATCAAGGGACAGCCCGTCGATGCCGCGCTGGTGGCCGACACCGGCCTGACGGTCGAACGGCTGCAGGACATCGTCGATCGGATGAAGCGCGCCCGGTTCGGCGTGATCTTCTTCGGGATGGGCGTCTCGATGACCCGCGGGAAGCACATGAACTCCGGCGGCATCCTGAACCTGACGGCCGAACTCAATGCATTCACGAAGTTCGTCTGCATGCCGATGCGCGGTCA
>Ga0114129_10004551_pt1 | contig 19567 bp, 16 predicted proteins | sample RhiMetdeltSRZDD1_FD_80071 | JGI IMG/M metagenome (GOLD analysis project Ga0114129, IMG submission 80071) | Populus rhizosphere microbial communities from Tennessee, USA - Rhizosphere MetaG P. deltoides SRZDD1 (version 2) (version 2) | ecosystem: Host-associated > Plants > Roots > Rhizosphere >...
GTCGTCATCGCCTTGTTGTTCACGCGAACCTGCGCGGCGTGCATCGTGCCGCCCATGTCGTGATACGTGACGCTGACGGAGTCGTTCATTCCCACCGCGTCGGTCGGCGTGAGCTTCCCACCCTTTTCGCGGCTCTTGGTGCTGAGACCCTTGCCGACGAACTTGGTGGTGCCGTCGATCGTGAAGGTCATGTCCTTGCCGCCGGAGCTGATCGTCAGGGACGTGCCGGTCACGGTCTTCACCATGCCGGTGGCGGACATTGACTTCGCCTTCGCCTGTGCCTGCAGCGGCGCTGACTGCGCTGCCACGCACAACCCCAACACCGTTAGAGCAACCACAACCAAGCGCTTCATCCCGCCCCTCCTTCGCAATAGACGCCCGCGATCCGCGGGTCTGCGGCATCGCGACCGTCAATTAGTATAGCCGTGTCATGGGGCGACCGTCACAACGTACGGTGCACGCGGTCATGCGTGCGCTCGCCCGCGCCATCGACCACCTCGAGCTCCCGGCCGTCGAGAAGATCGCCGAAGAGAGCCAGGAGGATCCCTTCGAGGTCCTGATTTCGACGATGCTCTCGGCGCAGACGCGGGATCCGGTGACGGCGGCCGCGTCCGCACGGCTGTTTCGAGTGGCCCGGACCCCACGCGCCATGGCCCGGCTCCCCGTCAGGCGCATCGAGCGCCTGATCTACCCGGTGAGCTTTTACCGCCACAAGGCAAGGCACGTCAAGGAGACTTGCAGGATTCTCGTGGACCGGCACGGCGGCCGCGTGCCCGGCACGATGGAGGAGCTCCTGGCACTGCCGGGTGTGGGGCGGAAGACCGCCAACCTCGTGCTGATTCTGTCCTTTAGGAGCCTCACGAACATCTGCGTCGACACCCACGTGCACCGGATCTCGAACCGCCTGGGGTGGGTGCGGACCCGAACGCCGAACGACACCGAACAGGCGCTCTACCGGGCCACCGACCGGCGGTGGTGGCCGTACATCAATCTGTACCTGGTCACCTGGGGACAGAACGTGTGCCGGCCGCTCTATCCCAGGTGCGACGCGTGCGTCATTCGTCGGCATTGCCAACGCGTCGGTGTGAAAGACCCTGCTTAGCCACGAAACCACGAAATCACGAAAACAAACCGGCTTTGGTTTCGTGGTTTCGTGTTTTCGTGGCTTTTACGACCGATGCCAGGTCCGGAAAGCGTCTGATGAACTCCGGTGGGTATTCGCCATCGATCGGCTCGCCGAGCTGCTCCTTGATCATCGCGGCGTTGGCGACCGATTTCGCGGAGAAGTGATTGTTGGTATAGAGATACAGTTTCTTCACCAGCTGGCGCGCGGCGGCCGCCGTCTCTGAAAACTCCCGCAGCTCGTCGGCGGAGTACAGATAGTTGTACCGGTCCTCGGCCTTGTCGTGCCGCCACCACGCGGCGACGTTCCGCCCGTGCAGCCGCATATAGTAGAAGCCGCGCACGTTCGGCAGGTAGTTCTGCCGGACGGAGAACTTGAACTTCGGCTCGTCGATCTGCACCCAGGCCGACTGGAACGCGTTCAACATCTCGAGCGTCTCGCCGAAGGCGTCGCTCCAGCTGCGATGCCGGAGCTCGACGGCCATGGGATAGTCGTGGAGCGTCCGGAGCAGCGTGGCGACGTACTCGCGCGACGCGGGCGTGTCCTTGAAGCTCGGCGGAAACTGCGCGAGCAGGGCGCCGAGCTTGCCGCGCGACGCGAGCGGTTCGATGCCGCGCCGGAACTCGTCGAGATCCGCCGCGCTCGGCTGCGCGAGCGTCCGGATCGCGTTGCGGTCGGCGCGCGCCGGCTCCGGCAGGCTCTTCTCGACGCGCTCCTCGAACATCCGCGGGTGCGTAAATTTCTGATAAAGCTTCACCGAGAACTCGAATCCCGGCGGCGTGCGATCGGCCCAGGCACGGCACACGGCTGCGCGCGGCTGCCCGTAGAAGGTCGTGTTGACCTCGACCGTGTCGAAGTGTTCGGCGTAGAAGGCCAGCTCGTCGAAGCCGCGGGGGCGCCGGCGCGGCGGCGGATAAAACACGCCGTTCCACGTGCCTTTGCCGGACGGGTAGTTCCAGCCCGACGTGCCGATGCGCAGAGGCGACATCATGACGTTCGTCGTTCGACAGATCGCTCGCCGGCTACACGTACTTCCCCCGGTCGAACCCAAAAGTCACTTTGGATCCCCGGATGAGGATGGGTCTCCGGATCAGGTTCGGGTTCTGCATCATGAGGTCGATCGCTTCTTTCTTCGACTTCGGCAGCGGCCGCTCCTTCCACACCGGGCTGCGCGTGCTCACGAAATCGAGGAACCGATCGGCGTCGATGTGCTTCTCCAGAAACTCGCGCGACGGCGGCGCTTTGTTGATGTCGATCTCCTGCACGTCGATGTGGCGCGTGTCCAGAAAACTTCTGGCGTTCTTGCACGTCGTTCAGGTGGGCTTCCAGTAAAAAATCGGTTTCGCCATCCACGTAGGATAATAGAAATACAGACTGCAGATTGCTGATTTGAATTGCTGACTGTCAACGAAATCTTCTATTCGATTCAGGGCGAGTCGACACGCGCCGGGCGGCCGTGCGTGTTCGTGCGGCTGACGGCGTGCGACCTGCGCTGCTCCTGGTGCGACACCGAGTACGCGTTCCACGAAGGGCGCAAGATGTCGATCGACGAGGTGATGGCCGAGGTCGATCGACACGACTGTCCGCTGGTGGAGATCACCGGCGGCGAGCCGCTCCTGCAGGAGGACGTCTATCCGCTGATGGATCGGCTGCTGGCCCGGGGCCGCACGGTCCTGCTCGAGACCGGTGGTCATCGGCCCATCACGCGCGTGCCCGCCGGCGTCCACAAGATCGTCGACGTCAAGTGCCCGGGCAGCGGCGAGGCGGAGAAGAACGAGTGGGACAACCTGGCGCGCCTCGCGCCCCACGACGAGGTGAAGTTCGTCGTCAAGGATCGCGCGGACTACGAGTTCGCCCGCGAAGTGATCGCGCGCCACGATCTGCCGTCGCGCGCCGGCGCCATTCTCATGTCGCCCGTGCACGGCGTGCTGCATCCCAGGACGCTGTCGGAATGGATGCTCGCCGATCGCCTGCCCGCGCGACTGCAGCTGCAGCTCCACAAGTACATCTGGCCCCCCGACACGCGGGGAGTCTGAAAAAATTGGGTAATTGAGTAATCGGGTAATCTGGTAATTGAATTGGCGAATTGAGCGAGGCGAATTGATCAATCCAATTACCCGATTACTCGATTACCAGATTACCCGATGCGAGCCGTCGTCCTGCTGAGCGGCGGCCTCGATTCGTACACGGCCGCGGCCATCATGAAGGCGGAGGGCTTCGCGCTGTACGCGCTGACGGTCGCGTACGGCCAGCGGCATGCGCGTGAGATCGAGTCGGCGCGGCTGGTGGCGCGCGCCCTCTCGGTGGAGCGGCATCTGGAGCTCGGCGTGGACCTGCGGGCGATTGGCGGATCGGCGCTCACGTCCGATGCCGCCGTCCCGCGCGATCGCGACCTCGACGCGCCCGGCATCCCGGCGACGTACGTGCCGGCGCGCAACACCATTCTGCTGTCGCTCGCGCTCAGCTGGGCCGAAGCGCTCGAGGCGCGCGACATCGTCATCGGCGTCAACGCCCTCGACTACTCCGGCTATCCCGACTGTCGTCCGCAGTTCATTGCCGCGTTCGAGCGGCTGGCGGCCCTGGCGACGCGCGCCGGCGTCGAAGGCGCGGCGTTTCGCGTCCACACGCCGCTGATGGCGCTGAGCAAGGCGGACATCATTCGCCGCGGCGCCGCGCTCGGCCTCGACTACGGCCTCACCACCAGCTGCTACGATCCATCGCCCGACGGCACGCCGTGCGGCCACTGCGACAGTTGCGTGCTCCGCGCGAAGGGCTTCCAAGACGCCGGGCTCGCCGATCCCCGGATCCTGCGATAAGATCGCGGAATTCTTTTGCGAATTCTCGAAGCCCAACCGCTCCGCCGCCAGGTCATTGCGGCCACGTGCGCGCTGCTCATTCCGTTTGCCGCCATCGAGCTGTGGTCCGAGAGTCGCACGCGCGCCGAGCGCGCGGACGAAGCGCAGGCCCAGGCCGGTTCGGTGGCCACAACCGCGGCGTCGCATCTCAATCAGTACTTGAACGGCCTCGATTCGATGGCGGCGGCGCTCGTGCGTCATCCCGCCGTGATGGCGCGCGATCGCAAGCAATGCGATCGGCTCTTCAATGAGGCGCTCAGCCATCAGCCGCTGCTGCTGAACGTCGCGCTGACCGATCTCGAGGGGCGATTGCAGGGCAGCGGCCTGCCGACGGCCGATCCGATGATGACGATGGGGTACCCGACCCAGGTGCTGACCCTCGGCAAACCGATGATCAGCGAGCTGACGATCGGCCAGGTCTCGAAGAGACCGACGGTCGTGCTGGTGTACCCGGTGCGAGACGGCGACGGCACGGTCGTCGGCGCGCTCGGCCTGGGCATCAACCTGACGCAGTTGCAGACGCTGTTCGAGGCCACGCCGCTGCCGGCTGGGTCCGTCATCACGCTGACCGACGCGAAGAGTCGAGTGCTCGCGCGCAGCCGCGACGCGGAGCTGTACATCGGCAAGATCATCGAGGAAGGCAGCCCCCTGCCGCGCGACGTGGCGCGCCAGCAGGTGCGGGCGGGGCTGGACGGCGTCCGCCGCTACTACGGCAACGCCGTCGTGGAACGAGGACCGTGGGTGTTGAGCGTCGGCATCCCCACGGCCGTGGCGGTGGAGCGTTCGGCGCCCCAGTGGCGGCGCAGCTTCATCATCGCCGACGTGACGATTTGCGTCGCGCTGCTCCTGGCGCTCTGGCTGTCGACGCTGACGAGCGACGGCCTGAACCGCGTTCGCGAGGCGGCGCAGCGCATTGCCGACGGCGACCTCTCGCCACCGGTGGCGGGGCCGGTGCCCAACCTCGAGCTCGCGCGTCTGCAGGACGCGTTCACCACGATGGCCGCGAGCCTGCGCGACACGCACGAGGCGCTCGACCGGCAGATCGAGCAGGAGCGCAGCACGCATGAATCGCTGCAATCGCTGCAGCGGCAGGTCGTGCGTCAGGAGCGGCTGGCGGCGGTCGGCGTCCTCGTGTCCGGCGTCGCGCACGAATTGAACAATCCGCTCCAGGCGATCCTCGGCACGGCGGAGCTGCTCGAGCAGAATCCCCGCTTGCCGCCGGAGGTGCTCGACGAGATCGCGTTCGTGAAGACGCAGAGCAGCCGCGCGCGCGAGATCATCCGGAACCTCTCGCGATTCAGCAGTCAGCAGCCGGGGCCGCCGTCGAACGTGGACCTGCGCGAGGTCATCGCGGAGGTCATTCAATTGCGCCATCGCGACCTCGACATCCAGGCCGTTACGATCGAAGTGCAGTCGTCGACGACGCGGCAAGTGCATGGGAATTTCACGGAGCTCGAGCAGGTCGTCCTCAACTTCGTGATCAACGCGCAGCAGGCCATCGAAAGCGCGGGCCGGTCGCACGGCCGCATCCTCATCCGCGCCGTCGACGCCGGCAAGCGGGTCCGCCTCGAGGTGCAGGACGACGGCCCCGGCGTGGCGCCCGAGAACGAGCACAAGCTCTTCCAGCCCTTCTTCACCACCAAGCCCGTTGGCAAGGGGACGGGGCTCGGCCTGTCGGTGAGTTACGGCATCATCGAGTCGTACGGCGGGACGATCGGCTATCACCGCAACGCATGGGGAGGCGCCACCTTCTTCTTCGAGCTGCCGATCGCCGACACGTCCAGTCCGAAGCATGCCCGCGTCGGCGAATCGAGCGGGACCGATGACCCATCGTCTCTATTACACCGATCCGTATCGCCGGGAGTTTGACGCGACGGTCGAGTGCGTCGATTCCACGTCCGATCGCCTCATCGTCACGCTCGATCGCACCGCGTTCTATCCGACCTCCGGCGGTCAGCCGTTCGACACCGGCCTGCTCGGCGCCTTCCGCGTCGTCGATGTCGTCGATCAGGACGACGGCACGATCGCGCACGTCGTCGCGCCGACTGCAGCCGCGCCCGCCGCTCTGAGTCCGGGGGCCCAGGTCCACGGCGTCATCGATTGGGCGCGGCGCTTCGATCACATGCAGCAGCACACCGGCCAGCACGTGCTGTCGGCGGCGATCGACAAGCTGTTTCAGGTGCGAACGGTGAGCTTTCATCTTGGCGCCGAAGCGTCGACGATCGATCTCGCGCGCGAGCTGTCCGCGTCGGACATCGCCGCGGCCGAAAGCGAGGCCAACCGCATCGTCTGGGAGGACCGGCCGGTTCAGATCCGCTTCGTCGATGCCGAGGAAGCCGCGCGCCTGCCGCTGCGGAAGGAGCCTGTGCGCGACGGCACGCTGCGCCTCATCGACGTCGAAGGGTTCGACTTGTCGGCGTGCGGCGGCACGCACGTGGCTCGCACCGGCGCCATCGGCGTCATTGCCGTTGCCGGGTGGGAGCGGTTCAAGGGCGGACAGCGGATCGAGTTCCTGTGCGGCGGTCGCGCGCTCGAGAGGTTTCGCGCGAGTCGCGACACAGTCACGGCCAGCGTCCGACTGCTGTCGGTCCTGCCCGGCGAGCTCGCGGCGGCAATTCAGCGCATGCAAGCCGACGCCAAGGATCAGAAGCGCGTGATGGCGGGCCTCCAGGAAGAGCTCGCGCGCTTTCGGGCGGAGGAGCTGGCGGCGGCTGGAGAGCCCTCCGCAGTGGGACGCCTCGTGCTGCGCGCCGTCGATGCCGACGCGAATGGCCTCAAGTCGCTCGCGGCAGCCGTCGCTGCCAAACCTGGTCACCTGGTCGTCCTGGCGTCGTCGTCTCGTCCCGTGCTGATCGTGGCTGCGCGATCGGCCGACATCGGCGCGGTGTCGGCCCAGCAGATCGTCGGCGCGCTCACCGCGCGCTTCGGTGGACGGGGCGGGGGGAAGCCGGAATTGGCGCAGGCCGGCGGTCTCGACGCGTCACCTGACGCGATTCTCGCGGCAGCGCGCGAGCTCATCGCGGCAAGCGCACAGAGTTGACGGAGACCACAGAGAAAACCCTCTGTGTCCTCCGCCAACGCTGTGTCTATCGTCTAAACTCCGCCAATTTCACCACGATCGCATCCGCCGCCCTCGTGATTGTCTCGGGCGCCGTGTCGAAATTGTTCGCGATGATCGAGAACACCAGCGGCTCGCCGTCGGCGCTCGTCACGTAGCCCGAGAGCGCGCGCACGTTCGACATCGACCCGGTCTTCGCGCGTGCGTTGCCTTCGGCGGGCGTGGCTTTCATGCGGTTCGCGAGCGTGCCGTCCCGGCCGGCGATCGGCAGCGCGCTCTCGAATGGCCCCCGGAGCTTCTCGTCGCGATCGACGTGCGTGAGGATCGTCACCAGCGCGGCCGGGGTGACGAAATCGTACCGAGAGAGTCCCGAGCCGTCACGCTCGATCAAGTCGCCGGCCCCGACACCCCAGGCTTGGAGCGTCGCTTGCGCGTTCGTCCGGCCGGCGGCGAACGTGGCGGCGCCGGCGGCCGATCCAATCGTCTTCAGGAGCGTCTCGGCGTACAGATTCTGGCTGACCTTCATCAGCCGCACGGCGAGAACAGACAGGGGAGGGGATCGATACGAGGCAACGAGCGTCGCGCTGTTCTTGGGGGCAGCGTCGCTGACGTCGTCAACGTCTACAGCCGGGCCGCGGACGTCGATGCCGCGCGCGATCAAGGCGTTTCTCAGCGCGTTGACGAAGAAAATCGTCGGATTGTCGACCGACACGCTGCGCGTCGCCGGCGTGCCGCCAAGCGGAATCGATCCACGGAGCACCAACCGCGCGCTGCCGGGCAGTCGGCGCGCCGCGACGCTCGCCGCCGTGTCGGCGGCTGACGTCCTCAGCATACTGTCCACGATGAGGCCGCTGCCGGGGGGCGACAGCGAGATGGCGGCGTAGTCGCCGACCGCGGCGCCAGGGCCTACCGTCAGCCGGACCGCGTTCTCGTTGAACTGCAGCGCGCTGACACCGGCGGCGTAGTCGTCCGGCAGGTCGTCCCACGACCATCCGAAACCGAGCCCCTCGTCATCGAACGCGTTGTCGTCGCCGACGAGGCGGCCCGACACCGTTCGCACGCCCATCGCCTCCAGGCGATCGGCCCAGCCTGCGAATACACGGTCGACGTCAGCGTCCATCACGCTCGGATCGCCCGAGCCGACGACGAGGAGATCGCCGTCGAGGCGGCCGGCGTCGATCCGGCCGGCGGCGAGCAGCTGCGTGTCGTACGAATAGTCCCACCCGAGGCGCTCGGCCGCGGCTGCGAGCGTGACGATCTTCATGTTCGACGCCGGCACCAGCAGCTTCCGCGAGTTCAGCTCGTAGAGCGTTTCGTCCGTTTTGAGGGACTTGACGAGGACGCCCCAGTAGCCGTGTGCCAGCGCGGCGTCGCCCAGGATTCCGTCGATATCGCGAATGAGGACTGCAAGGGCAGGATCGGCACGACGGGTAGAACCGGCAGCACGAGACGAAGGCGGAACGTGACACGCAGCGAGCAAAAGCCCGAGCGCAGAGACGACGACAGCTGATGCGCAGTGCTTGGACGTGGGGATGCGCGGATTATACCGTCCGTCGAACGCCGAACGCCGAACGCCGAACGACGCACGCCGCACGACGAACGTCGCTATTTCGCCAACTCGTCCAGGGATTTGTTGACTTCTGTGAAGTCCGCGGTGTCTGTCTTGGCGGCGCCAGGCTCGCCGGGACGCAAGGCGTAGACGGTGTCGCCTTCCTTGCCGAAACTGACGCGCTCTTCCTTCTTGCTGTCGTCGAATTTCACGACGACCGTCATGGCTGGCTTGTCGAGGCCGGTTTTTGCCGTCGACTCGACGAACGCGCTCGCGCGCATGTTGGACAGGCGGCTCAGCATGCCTTCGACCTTGTCCTTGTCGGCGTCCGCGGCGTTCGGGCTCGTGCGGCGCCACTTGTCCTGCGCGTTCTGACCTTCGCCCTTGACGCGCTCGAACACGACGGTCTGGCCGTTTCGCGAGATCTCGACGCGGTTCGCGCTGTAGGCCCGGAACTCGAAGAGATCCTTCCGGCGATACTCGTCGGCGCCCTTCTTCAGCTCGTCGCCAAGCGATGTCTCGACGGTCATCACCGCAGGTTTCGACAGATCGCGCGCGTACACGGTGTTGTCCGGCTTGTCCGCCTTCCCGCCGAGGAACAGCGTCGCGGTCGCGCTGCCGGCCTTGACGTTGACCATCACGTCGGGCTTGTCCAGGCCGTATTTCTTCAAATCGTCGGGCGTCGGCTCCGGCGTGACGATGGATTTCATCTGCGCGCTCTGCAGCCGTCCAACCAGCCCCTCGACGGCGCTGAAGTCGGCGCGGGCCTCGAGCGGCCTGGTGATCTTCCAGTCGGTGCCTTGCTTGGCGAAGGCCGTCGTTTTCCCCGCGGCGGTCAGGTCGACGGCGTCCACCTTCTCGCGATCGAACTTCAACAGGGTCTTCTCTCGAAGATCGAACGTCGACTTGTTGAAGGTGGATTCCTGGAACGACGGGATGAGAAACACGCGCTTCTCGTCGTTCCGCTTGGCAAACAGGTCGCCGCCGGTCGGCGACTTCTCGCCGATCAGCAGCCTTCGAAAGTCCTTGTCCCCTGTGGCTTTGAAATCGAGCTGGATGCGTGGGTTGGACAGGCCGTAGTCGTTGAGGTTCGTCGGGTTCTCGTCGACGACGCGCGTCATCTCGACCGACGACAACGCCGACGTGATGCCCGACACCTCCGAATCGTCGGCCTTCACCGCAACCGGCTGCGTCATCTGCCACGAGCCGCCCGTCTTTTTCAGCGCCGTGGACTCTCCGCCGGGCGAGCTGACCCTGATCTCCTCGATCTTGTCGGACTCGAGCGACGCGAACACCTTCTCCTGCTTCTTGCCGCCGGTGTCGGCCGGCTGCTTCCACGTGACGAAATAGATGTACGCACCAAGGCCTGCGAGGACGACGACGAGAGCGAGCGTCGATTTCAGCCCACGCATCCTACCGTCTCCGCCACCAGGTATAGACGCCCGTGCCGAAGATGCACGCCGGGATGATCAGCAGCGACAGCCAGATGATGTTGGTCTGCTGCGTCGCGGTCAGCGTGATGCGGCGATCGTCCGGTTCTTTCGGCCGAATCGAAATCAGGTTCTCCTGCTGCGACAGCCAGCCGACGATGTTCATGAACAGATCTTTGTTGCCTTGAATGCCGAGGCCGGCATTGGCGGCGAAGTCGGAGTCGCCGATGACCACCACGCGCGTTTCGGGCTTCGCCGCGTCGGCCTTAGCCGCCTCGGAATCGGATGGCGTGACGGTCGCGGACACGGCGGCCGCAATCGACACGGGCCCTTTCTTGTCGCCTTTCGACTCGTCCAGCGCCACCTGACCGCTCGTCAGAAGCCCCTTGATGTCGGTTTCCGCCCAGCTTCGCGGGCTCGTTTCGACGAAGCTCTGCGCGGTGTGCCCGTTGACGCCGCCGGTCACGACCGTCACCGACCGCGCCAGCGGAAACGCCGTGATGAAGTTGAAGCGCTGTGTGATGGCATGCGACGGATAGTTCGCCGCGACCGGGACCGACGCGTCGGTCCCGATGAGCCTGCCCATCCCGCTCACGTCGACGACGACGTCGTTGCCGACATCCATGCCCCAGTCGTGGGCGAGCGCGATGAGGTTTGTGAGAGGCGGGCTGTCCGCCTTGTCGGGCGGATCGAGCGCGAGCAGCAGCTTGCCGCCCTTGGTCAGGTACTTCTTCAGCGCGTCGATCTCGGGCGGAAAGAAGTCGGTGCGCGGGCCCGCCACCAGCACGACCGCCGCATCATCGGGCACCGCGCCCTGCTGCGCGACCACGAGCTTGTCGACGCCGTAGTTCTCGCGCCCGAGCGCGCCCGCGATTCCGTTGTAGCCGTCGCGCTCCGCCGAGCCGTTGTCCTTCTCGCCGTGGCCCTGTGTGAAGTAGACCTTCCTCTGCTGGCCGGTGACGACCTTGATGATGCCGTTGGTGATGTCCTGTTCGTTATCCGACGTGACGCGCTCGGTCCGGCCCTTGTAGTTGAAGACGATCGTCCCGTACTGCTGAATCTGGTTCTGCTTGGCGATCGTCGGCTTCTTGTCGGGATCGATGTACTCCGTCGAGATCTTCTTCGACGCGTACTCGTACTCCTTCATCTTGTCCTGATACCGCGCGAACTCCGGCTCCTGGGCGAAGACCATCACCTGCATCGGCGAATCGAGCTTCGCCAGCACGTTCTTGCTCTGGTCCGCGAGGCTGAACTGCTTGTTGGCCGTGACGTCCCAGCGCTTGTTCTGCTTGGCGCCGATGTAGTTGATCGCCACGAGGATGCCCAGGACGACCAGGACGCTCGTTGCCGCCAGCGTGCCGTAGCGGGCCTGCCGGCGGGAGAATACCTTCGCGACCTCGCGCCACTGCGAGAGCGAGTACGCCAGCACGCAGACGAGCCCCGCCCACGCGAGGTAGTAGGCCCACTGCTCCTTCGCGGGAAAACCAAATCGGATGGCGACGGCGACGAGCACCAGCCCCGTTCCGATCCAGCCGACGATGCTCAAAATACGGTTCACCATATCGCTCAGCGTCCTCGTAGCGCGGGGCTTTCAGCCCCGCGGACGCGGCCCTGAAAGGGCCGCGCTACACCCCGTCAACCGCGCCACCGTTCACTGTCCACCGACTTGGCCGTGAGAAACAACCCGAACGTGATGAAGCTCACGTAATAAATCAGATGTTTCGTGTCCAGCACGCCCTTCGAGAAGTCGTCCAGGTGATCGATGATCGACAGGTACTGCGTCAGCTGATCGACCGTCGGCCCCGAGAAGCTCCCGATCCACGTGATGATCCAGAGGAGCAGGAACACGGCAAACGTGACCATGCCCGCCACGATCTGGTTTTTCGTGAGACTCGAGATGAGGAGGCCGAGGGATATGAAGCAGCCGCCAAGCAGCAGCAGTCCAAGATACGCCGTGAGAATCGGCTTCCACTCGGGATTGCCGTACACGAAGAGCAGCCCGATGTGAATCATCGTCACGAGCAGCATCACGCCGTACAGCGCCAGGGCGCCGAAGAACTTGCCCATGATGATCTGGAAGTCGCTGACCGGCGACGTGAGCAGCAGCTCGATCGTGCCCGACCGTTTCTCCTCCGCGTAGGTCCGCATCGTCACCATCGGCATGACGAAGAGAATCATGATGGTGACGTTCTGCAGCAGCGGCCGAATGAGCTGCTGGTTCACGTTCATCGACTGCGGCCCGCCCATGCCGAACTGGCCCATCTGCATGCTGTTGCGGACGAAGAACTGCAGAATCGCGATGAAGAAGTAGCCGTACAGCAGCGCCCAGAGGCCGATGGCGATGTAGGCGATGGGTCCGGCGAAGTACGACTTCAGCTCTTTGTGCGCGATCGCGAGGATGTTACGCATTGACCGCGTCTCCTTCGGGTGTGGCGGCTTGGGCCGCGTCGCCGGACGCAGCTGCGGCCGAGGACATCTCGTCGGTGGTGAGCGAGAGGAAGATCTCTTCGAGGCTCATCCGCATCGGCCGCAGCTCCAGGAGCCCCCAACCGCTCGATACGACGGTCCGTGCGAGCTCGCGGCGCACGTCCTGGCCGCGCTCGCTGTCCACCTCGAAGCCGACGATGCCGTCGCGCCGGTCGGCCTGGGCGACCCGCGTCACGCCCGGGATGGCGCCGAGCGCCGCGCCTGCGTCGGCGCCGTTGGCGTCAATCTGTACGTACATCGTTTCCGTGCCGCGGAGCCGCGCGGTCAGGTTGTCCGGCGTGTCGATGGCGACCACGCGGCCTTTGTTGATGATTACGACGCGCTGGCAGGTCTGCGAGACTTCCGGCAGGATGTGCGTGCTCAGCACGACCGTGTGATCGCCGGCCAGTTCCTTGATGAGCTCGCGCGTCTCGATGATTTGCTTGGGATCGAGGCCGGCCGTCGGCTCGTCGAGAATCAGGACATCCGGGTTATGGATGAGCGCCTGCGCCAGGCCCACCCGTTGCCGGTAGCCCTTCGACAGCTTCGAGCACAGCCGGGTGGCCATATCGGCCACTCGAACGCGTTCCATCGCCTGCCGCACGCGCTCGCGGCGTCCGGCGGCCGGAACGCCTTTGATCTTGGCGACGAAGTCGAGGTACTCGACGACGCTCATGTCGGGGTAGAGCGGCGGCGTCTCCGGCAAATACCCCGTGCGGCGCTTGGCTTCGATGGGCTGATCGAAGACGTCGAAGCCGGCCACGATAGCCTTCCCCTCCGTGGCCGGCATGTAGCCGGTCAGGATGCGCATCGTGGTCGTCTTGCCGGCGCCGTTGGGGCCGAGGAAGCCGAGGATTTCGCCGCGCTCGACGCGAAAGCTGATGTCGTCGACGGCGGTGACGCGGCCGTAGCGTTTCGTGAGGTGCTGAACCTCAATCACAGAGTCACTCCTGAAATGGGTGGACCAACCAAAAATCCTAACCGAACGGCATAAAAAAATGTAGAGGCCGCTGTTCAGGTGAGCAACAGCCGATCGAGGGCGCGCCGGGATAGCCGCCGTTCGTCAGGGGATGGCGGCGAACGCCGCGTGCTCGCGTTCGAGGCGATCGGCGGCCGCGGTTCCTTCCAGAATCAGGAACCGATACCGAAACGTCACCGATTGTCCGAGATCGAGCGGTACATCGGTCGCCGGCTGTTTGCCCTCGGTGAGCGCCTTCTGACCGATCGGGTTTGCCGCGAAGAGGCCGTACCCCCGCGCGTGCCAGTGGGTCGGGAATCCAAAGTTCTTCGGGTGATCGACAATGGCGAGGGTGATCGCTTCCGCGCCGATGCGGCCGGTCAACATCGTCCATCGCCCGCGGGTGCCCCACACCGCGTCGCCGGTTTTCCCTTCGCTGCTCGTGTAGGAGCCGGTGACGCCCGCGTTGTCGAGGACGGGAACAGCGGTCGGCTTCCCGCTCGCGTCGGTGAACACCTCGGACGTCGTCGACGGCTGCTCGAGCTGGCGCGCCACGCGCAGGCCGAACAGGCCTTCCTTGTTGTCGTTGAGCACGACACGGCGGTCGAGCGCGGTCAGCGTGGTCGTGCGATCGACCGTGCGCGTCGTGGCGTCTCCGCGAAGCACGAACACCGTTCGCTCGCGGAGAAGCGCCACGCCTCCCGGGCCCATCCAGTCGGCTTCGACCGCGAGCGTGCCGCGATCGGCGCCGCCGCTCGCGTCGAGGATCCGTCGATGGACGATGACGCCCATCTTGGCCTGCTCATCCGGCTTCAGCGCGTCCGAGTTGTTCCAGAAATCGATGCCGTTGACGTCCCCGTAGTCGAACCACAACCCGACGTGATGCGGATGATCCACGCGTTCGCCGGGACGGGGATCGAAGGGCCATCCGCGCGTGACCAGCGTGCCCGAGGCGGCGCGCAGCGGATACAGCACCGGTTTCTTCAGCCGCTCGGGCCAGATGTACGACGTGAACGGACGTCCGGCGATCGAGATGTCGACGCGGCGCGACGATTCGTTCGGCACGACGCGTACCGCGGATACGTCGGCGGCCGTCCGAACATCGGACCCCACGGTGACAATGCCGCACGCGAGCAGGGCGATGGCGAGCGAGCTACTTCCTGGCCTGTTCATGGCTCGGTCGGTACGTGAACGTGCTCGGAAGCTCGAACCCCTTGCGGTACTCGCGCGTCAACAGGCGATCCGCCTGTTTGTCGTCGACGAACCGTTCGGCCTTCCCATCGAACACCAGCGCGCGGCCGACGCGGTACGAGATGTTGCCCAGGTGCGGCAGCGCCGACGAGAGGTGGCCTTCGAGCACATCGCAGTTGAGCATCTTCGGATCGCCGGCGCGGATCGCGTCGATGAAGTTCTGGTAATGCGGATACTCAACGGTCGTCAAGCCGGTGGGCTCGGCATTCGGGTCGGAGGTGTCCGCGCCCGGGCCCTTCTCGCCCTTCGGACCGAGGTAGGACTGCCATTTCTTGCCGGACTCCTCGATCCACAGCCAGCCCTTCGTCCCGTAGAACAAGTTGCCGATCTTCACGGGCCCTTCTTCATTCGTGAAGCCGCCGCGGGTGGCGAACTCGAGCACCAGGCCGTCGGCGTACTCGAAGAGCGTCGTCAGCGTGTCCGGCGTCTCCTGCGACGACTCGCCGGCGAAGTAGCCGCCGATCGAGCGGATCTTCGTCGGGTGTTCCTGCTTCTGCAGACCCCAGCGCGCGATGTCGAACTGGTGCGGTCCCTGATTTCCGCTGTCGGCGTTGCCGTAATCCCAGTGCCAGTGCCAGTTGTAATGGAAGCGGTTGCGGTTGAACGGCCGCTTGGGCGCGGGACCGAGCCACAGATCGTAATCGACCTTCGACAGATACGCCGCGTCGTAGGTCGGCTCGTACGAGGTCGAGCGCTCGTTCAGTTTGTATTGCTCGCCGGGCGCCATCGGACCGTCCGGGTATTTGCCGATGTTGGGCCGCGGCTTGAAGCACAGCCCGCGCGCCATGTAGACCTTGCCGAGCCCGCCTTCGTGAATGAACTTGAGCGCGTCCCGAACCGCCGGCCGGCTGCGGTTCATCGTGCCGACCTGCACGATCTTGTTGTACCGCGCCGTCGCCTCCACCATCTTGCGGCCTTCCCACACGGTGTGCGATGAGGGCTTTTCGACGTACACGTGCTTGCCCGCCTGAAGCGCCCAAACCGTGGCGAGCGCGTGCCAGTGATTCGGCGTCGCGATGACGACGGCATCGATGTCCTTGTCGTCCATCACGCGTCGCAGATCCTGGACGAACCCGGGCCTGAACGTCTCGACCTCTTTCAGGCGCTCGTCGTTGATTCGCTCCGGCGCCAGATTGGCGTCGATGTCGCAGAGCGTTTTGATCTCGACGTTCTTGAGGCGCGCGAACCCGCGCTTGAGAGAGTTGCCCTGACCGCGGATCCCGATGCTCGCGGTGACGACGCGATCGTTGGCGCCGAGGATCCGGCTGCCGACGTGGGGTGCCGCCTCCGCAGGCGGGGTGACGAGCTCGCCGCCGGCGGCGAGGCCGGCCGCAACCCCCGCGACGCGGGTCGTGAATTCCCGACGCGTCATCCCGTGCTCCTTGTGTTCATTGGCCACGGCTCACTCCTTTGCTCAGAAACCCGTAATGGCCGGCTTCAGCCGGCAGCATGGTAACACTGGAGGGCCCCATCTGACCCAAGCTGGAGTAGGATTCATCGGTCAAGGAGGGTCCCATGGCCATGAACCGCTCGCGCCGCCGCTTCCTCGGGACCGCCGCCGCGGCGGCCGCCTGGACGGGTGTCGGCCACGCCGTAGGCGCCGAACCGCGACCGGCCCCTGGCGGCAGGGTCCCGCCGTTGAAGCTCGGCCTTGCCTCCTACTCGATGCGCGAGTTCACGCTCGACCGGGCGCTCGAGATGGCCCGAACGATGGGCGTGAAATACATGACGTTCAAGGACGTCCACGTGCCGCGCACCGATCCGCCCGAGGCGACGCGCGCGCTGCGCGCGAAGATCGAGGCGGCCGGCATCACGATCATGGGCGGCGGAACGATCACGATCCCCAACGAGCCGGGGAAGATCAAGAAGGAATTCGACTACGCGAAAAACGCGGGGTTTCCGCTCATCTTCACCGATCCCGATCCCGCCGCCCTCGACACCGTCGAGCGGCTCGCGAAGGAGTACGACATCAGGGTCGCCATTCACAATCACGGTCCCGAGAACAAGAACTGGCCGCGCCCGCAGGACGCGTACGAGGCGGTCAAGTCGCGCGACCGCCGCCTCGGTCTCTGCATCGACATCGGGCACACGCTGCGGACGGGCACCGATCCGGTGAAGGCCTGCCGCGAGTGCCGCGACCGCCTCTACGACATGCACGTGAAGGATCTGGCCGTCGCGACCGACAAGGACAGCCAGGTCGAGGTGGGACGAGGCGTCATCGATTTCCCGGGTCTCTTCAGAACGCTGATCGAGATCGGCTATCAGGGACAGGTCGGCCTCGAGTACGAAATCAACGCCAAGAACCCGCTGGCCGGCATGATCGAGTCGATGGCCTACATGCGGGGAGTCCTGGCCGCGCTGACGACCTGACTGAGTCTGCGAAGGAGAGCAGCATGAACACGCGATTCGCGCCGTCCGTTGCCCTCGCCGTGGCCCTCGCGGTCCTCGGCGGCCACGCCGCGCCTTCGGACCGCTTGTTGTTCGACGGCAAGACCACCAAGGGGTGGCGCGGCTTCAAGCAGCCCGCCTTTCCGGCCCATGGATGGGCGGTCGAAAACGGCTGGCTGAAGCGCCTGGCCACCACGCACGAGGACTCGCGCGGCGCCGGCGACATCATCACGATCGAGACGTTCGACAATTTCGATCTGCAGTTCGAGTGGAAGATTTCGCCGGGCGGCAACAGCGGCGTGAAATACCTGGTCACCGAGGATCGCAGCGGCCCCATCGCGCACGAATACCAGGTGATCGACGACGCGCGTCATGAGGACGCGAAGATTGGTCCGCATCGGGCCACGGCGGCCCTCTACGATGTGATTCCGGCGCCGGCCACGAAGCCGCTGAAGCCCGCCGGCGAGCTGAACGCCGGCCGCATCGTCGTCAACGGGATGCACGTGGAGCATTGGCTGAACGGCGTCAGGGTCATCGAGTACGAGCTGGGCAGCCCCGCGCTCATGGCGGCGAAGGCCAAGAGCAAATTCAAGGATGAGCCCGGATGGGGGACCAAGTTGAAGGGGCACATCCTGCTGCAGGATCACGGCGACGAGGTCGCTTTCCGCAACATCCGGATCCGCGAGCTGCCGGCATCAGGCAGCACGCGATAGGGCGCGACGGTTCGTGCGGCGTTCGATTGCAACAAGGAGGATAGTCATGCGTCAGGTGTGGACTCGAGCGATCCGTGCGATCGTGCCGGCGGCGCTCGTTCTGCTGTGTCCGGCACTGGCCGGCGCGCAGGCTGTGAAGGGCGCGTTGCTCGGCAACCTCACCGATGGGTCAGGCCTGCCGGTTCCAGGTGCGACGGTGACGATCACCGAAACGCGCACCAACATCAGCTACAACACGACGACCAACGAGAACGGCTACTACATCTTCTCGAACCTGAAGGACGGCGTCTACCGCGTCGTCGGCGAGCTGACCGGATTCAAAAAGGTCGTGCGCGACAACGTGATTGTGGACGTCAACGCGACGATGCGCGTCGATTTGAAGATGGAGGTCGGCACAATCGAGGAATCAGTGACGGTCGTCGGTCAGTCGCCGCTGCTGCAGACCGATCGGACCGACACGGGGCGTTTGATCGAGAGCACGCTGCTGCAGGAAGTGCCGCTCGGCTGGAACCGCAACTTCCAGGGTGCGCTGATCACGGTGCCGGGCGCGACGCGGCCTCACCGCGTGCACTCGGAATTCTTCAATTCCCAGGACAGCCTGTCGACGGAAGTGAACGGGCAATCCAGGCTGGCCAACAACGTCCTCATCGAGGGCATCGACAACAATCACAAGACGGGCCTCCTCACCGTATTGATCCCGGCGGCCGACGCGATCGAGACCGTGAGCGTCACCACGAGCAACTACGACGCGGAATTCGGCCGGGCCGGCGGCGCCGTCACATCGGTGACGCTCAAGTCGGGCACGAATCAGTTCAAGGGCAGCGCTCTGGTTGGCGGGAACACCGAGGCCACGGTCGCGACCGGGTTCTTTGCCCAGACCAAAGCGCCCACCAAGATCATCTCTTCCAGCTTCACGCTGGGTGGACCGATTCAGCGGAACAAGCTGTTCTTCTTCGGCGACTACCAGCGCGCGCTCAACAACTCCGGCCGCGTGCAGCGATCGGTGATTCCGCCGGCGGAGTGGCGGAACGGCGACTTCGGCACCGCCGCGACGACGATCTACAACCCCTTCACCGGCAACCCGGACGGCACCGGTCGCCAGCCGTTTCCCGGCAACAGGATTCCAGCCGAGCTGATCAGCCCGATCGCGCGGAAGCTCCTGTCGATCGTCCCGGCGCCGAACGTGCCGGGCGCCCTGGGGCAGATCAACTACGAGTTCCCCTACCAGCGCAAGAAGACAACCGACGCCTTCGACGCGAAAATCAACCATCAGGCGGGCAGCCGGGACGCCGTGTCCGCGCGCGTCAGCTATCAACGCCCCGTGATCAGCGATCCCGGCATTTTTGGCATCTACGGCGGGGGCGGCAAGGACTTCGCCGGCACCGGCACCAACAAGACCATCAGTACCGGCGCGACCTGGACGCGAACGTGGAGCAACACGCTCGTTCAGGAGGTGCGCGGCGGCGTGAGCTACTACCACAACGAAGCGCTGAGCGACGGGAACGGCCTCAAGACCTCCGACGAATTCGGCATCCGCGGCGCCAACGTGAGTGAGTTCTCGAGCGGGGTCACCTCGATTCAGATCAATCAGGGGTTCAACAATCAAGTGATCGGGTTTTCCGCCAGCCTGCCCTGGGATCGATCGGAACGAACGAGCGAGGTGTCGACGGCGCTGACGAAGATCGTCGGCAATCACACCGTCAAGTGGGGCGGCAATCTTCGCCACAATCGCGACTTCCTGCTGCAGGTGCAGGACAGCGGCGGCCCGCGCGGCCA
>Ga0114129_10004552_pt1 | contig 19565 bp, 9 predicted proteins | sample RhiMetdeltSRZDD1_FD_80071 | JGI IMG/M metagenome (GOLD analysis project Ga0114129, IMG submission 80071) | Populus rhizosphere microbial communities from Tennessee, USA - Rhizosphere MetaG P. deltoides SRZDD1 (version 2) (version 2) | ecosystem: Host-associated > Plants > Roots > Rhizosphere >...
GAGGAGGATCTTCGGATTGCGCCGGACGAGGTCGTAGTCGATCCGGTCGAGCAGCCGCGGCGTGCCATAGCCACCCTGCAGCGCGAACACGGCGGCGACTGCCGGGTCGGCGAACATCGAGTGCAGGTCCTGCAGCCGCTCGTCGTCGGTGCCCGAGAGGAACCCGCGTCGCCCGCGAACGTACTTGCCAAACCTCGGTTTGAGGCCGAGGGCCTCGACGCGCGCCGCGGCGGCGTCGAGGCTCCACAAGTCGAATGTGTAGGACGCGGGCGCGACGAGCCCGACCGTATCGCCGGGATGGAGCACCCGGGGCTTGATCGGAACCCCGGGAGAGGCCGCCGCGAGCTTCTTCGGTCTCCTCTTCGCGGACTCGGCGCGCGCGGCGACGAGTGATCCGGCCGCGCCGGCGGCGGCGAGTCGCAGAAACGAGCGCCGCGATCTCACGGCCCGTGATCCTAATCCCGGTTAGGATTTCGCTCCATGCGAAAGTCGCTCTTCATTTCGCTCGCCGCCGTCACCGTCCTCTTCGCCGCTGCTCCGACCTCCCGCCCGACGGCGAAGGCGGCCCTCCGCTCCGGCCCGATGCTCGGCCACGCCGACCTGACGGAGGCGTCCGTGTGGATCCAGACCACGGCCGACGCGGAGGTGCGCTTGCGCTACTGGCCGGAGGGCAGACGGGGGGAGAGCCGCACGACTGCGGAGATCGCCGCGAACGAGAAGAGCGATCACACGGCGCTCTTCGTGATCCCCGGTCTCGAGCCCGGCTCCCGTTACGGATACGAAGTCGTCATCGGCGGCTCGGCCGCCGCTTTCCCCGCGGGCGGTACGAGCGGCATTCTCACCACCCAGAAGTTCTGGCAGTGGCGAAGCGATCCTCCCGATTTCACGGTCGCTTTCGGCTCGTGCTTCTACGCGAATGAACCAAAGGCGGACCGTCCCGGAACGCCGTACGGCTCGGACCCGAAGATCTTCCGCACGATCGCCGCGGCGAAGCCCGACCTGATGCTGTGGCTGGGCGACAATATCTACTACCGGGAGCCCGACTTCGGCAGCGTCGCCGCGATGCGCCGGCGGTGGGCCCTCGGCCGCGAAGAACCGGCGCTGCAGCCGCTGCTCGCGACCGCGCACCACTACGCGATCTGGGACGACCACGACTTCGGGCCGAACGACGCGACGTGGATCAACCGGTACTGGAAGGACAGCTTCGAAATCTTCCGGTCCTACTGGGCGAACCCCACGTGGGGCGCGCGCGGAGTGGACGGAGTGTTCGGATGGTTCTCCTGGGGCGACGTCGACTTCTTTCTCCTCGACGACCGGATGTACCGGACGCCCGAGCGGGCGCCCGAGACGGCGGACAAGGCGATGCTCGGAGCCGATCAGCTCCGGTGGCTAAAGCACTCCCTGTCGTACAGCCGCGCGCCGTTCAAGATCGTCGTGAACGGCAGCCAGGTCCTGAACTCGAACGCGCGCGACGAGTGCTTCGCTCACTACGTCCGCGAGCAGAAGGAGCTCCTCGACTGGATCGCGCAGCAGAGGATCCGCGGAGTCGTGTTCCTTTCGGGGGACCGCCACGAGAGCGAGCTCATACGGGTCACCCCCGACGGCCTCTACCCGCTCTACGACTTCACGTCGTCGCCTTTGACCGCGGGGTTGACGAACCCGATGCCAAAGGAGGAGGAGAACAACCCGCTGCGGGTGTCGGGGACCCTGGTCAACGACATGCACAGCTTCGGGCTCCTGAAGATCTCCGGGATGTGCAACGAGCGGACCCTCACGATGCAGGTTGTCGACCGTGAGGGGAAGCGGCGCTGGACGCACACCGTCCGGGCGAAAGAGCTCGTCGCCCCCCCGCAGCCCGGGGTGACGCCGGGGCCGTACTTCGGGCACCCCGCGTGCGCGAGCCTGAAACCGGCGTCCTAGGTTCGAACCTGGTCGCTTCGAGCTAGAAGACCAAGCCGACCGACACCGGTACGAACTTGAATCGATCTCCCTCAGTCGCGACGCTGTGGTATCGCGCCTCGACGATCAGGTCGATGTTGCGCAGGCTGATCGAGATTCCCGCGCCCGCGTTCCAGCCGGTCTCGTTCGACTTTCCGCGGAACGCGGACGGGAACGAGGCATCGGAGAAGTCGAGCCGGTAGTAGCCGACGCCTCCCACGAAATAGGGCTTCAAGAGGAGCGCGCGGAACCCGACGACGACGTCGGCCGTTCCTGCAAGGACCTGAGCGCGTCCGACCGACGCAATCTTCTGGTCGAGCCGGTTATACGAGCCGTCGACGCGCAAACCGACGGGGACGACGGGGAAGTTCCAGACGAGCAGCGCGCCGCCGTTCCAGCCGTTGTCGAAGGAGTCCTTCGTGCTCCCCTGGGGGTACGAGAGTCCGCCTTCGACCCCGAAGTGAAGCCCGCTCGTACCCTGTGCATGAGCACCCGAAGCAACGAACGCGAGACAGAACGTCGCGAACAAAGGGACCCGGATGTGTTTCATGATGTCGAAACCCGGTGCAATCCGGGTGCCTTCGTCTCTCGTTTCCCGGCTCAGGGCTGCGCGGCGACCGCGGCGAGGGCTTTCTTCCTCGCGGCCTCAAATTCGTCCCCTTTGTTCCACTCGGGCATCCGGTCGGCGTTGGCCACCTTGAAGCCCAGCCAGAAGTCGAGCCGCACGTCCTCGACGGCGCCCGACAGATCCCAGTCCGCCTTCAGCTCGTCGGACGGCTGGTGGTAGTGCTTGTTCTCCCACTCCTCGATCTTCTCCTTGCCCCAGCCGGCGGGCTTTCCGACGACTTCGGTCCCGCTGTCGAAATACGCGGCGGGCACGCCGACCTTCGCGAGGTTGAACTGGTCGGAGCGGTAGAAGAATCCCCGGTCGGGGAACTGGTCCGGCTCCACCGTTCGGCCCTGGATCTTCGCGAGCGAAACGACGATCGAATCGAGGCTCGACTTGCCATAGCCGACCATCGTCAGATCCTTCGTGCGGCCGAAGATCGAGACCCCGTCGATGTTGACGTCCGCGGCGATCCGCCCGGCCGGAACCGGCGGGTGCTTGGAAAAGTACTCGGACCCGAGGAGACCCTGCTCCTCCGCCGTCACCGACGCGAAATAGACGGTGCGGCGCGGGGCCTTCGGCAGCTCCCGGAATGCCTTCGCGATCGCGAGCATTGCGGCGACTCCCGACGCGTTGTCGAGCGCGCCGTTGTAGATCGCGTCCTCGCCGGGTTTCGCGTCCAGCTTCATCCCGAGGTGGTCGTGGTGCGCGGTGTAGACGACCGCCTCGCTTGCGAGCTTCGGGTCCGTCCCGGGCAGCTTCCCGATCACGTTCGCGCTGTCCTTCGTCTGCACGGTGTTCTCGATCCGCATCGAGAAGTCGACGCCGAGCGGGACCGGCCGGAAGTCTCTCTTGAGCGCCGCCTGCCGCAACCGGTCGAGGTCCTGGCCACCGAGTGACGCAATCTTCTTGGACGCGTCTTCGGTGAACCAGCCCTTGATCTCGACGCGCGGCTCCCCTTCGTACGGCAGCTCGAAGCGCTCGCGCGACCACGAGCTCTGGACGACCTGCCACGGGTATCCGGCGGAGGGTTGGGTGTGGATGATGAACGCCCCGACGGCCCCCTTCTGCGCGGCGATCATGTACTTGTAGTCCCAGCGCCCGTACCAGAGCCGGGTCTTTCCGGCGAAGAGCTTCGGATCGTCCTCCGGATCGTTGTTCATCATCAGGAGGACCTTTCCCTTGACGTCGACGTCCTTGTAGTCGTCCCACTGGAACTCGGGTGCGACGATGCCGTAGCCGACGAAGACGATCTCGGCCGCGTCGATCTTCGACTCGGGCTTCTGGGTCCCCGAGAACGCGACGTAGTCGTCCATCTTCGTGAAGTCGACCTTCTGCCCGCCCTTCGTGACCGAGAGCCGGTCCGGGAGCTTGCCCGTGATTCCGACGAGCGGCACCTTCTGCAGGAACGTGCCGTCCGGAGCTCCGGGCGCGAGCCCCATCCCCTCCATCTGGGCCTGGACGTACTGCTGGGCGAGGAGGTCGCCGCGCGACGCGGGAGCGCGTCCCTCGAGGAGGTCGGACGCGAGGAAGCGGACGTGGCCGCGGATGACGTCTTCGGTGATCGCCTTCGCGGCGCTCTTCTCGGCCGGAGTGAGCGTCGCCGGAGGCGGCATCGCGGCGCCGGCGAGCGCGGGTAGCAGGAGCAGGGCGAGGGCTTTGTTCATAAGGTCCTTTCGGTCAGAAGAGAACCGATATTCCAGAAGAGAAACTCCCGCCCTACGGCCGCGCCGGGGTCTCCTTCGGCAGCGGCTTCCGGGGAAGCCTCTCCCCGCGCATCGCGGCCTGCCACACGAACGTCGCCAGCACGACCGACGCCTGCATGAGGTCGTCCGGCTGGAGCCGCTCGTAGACATCCTGGTTCGTGTGGTGGGTCCGGGTGCCGTACTCGATCTCGTCCTGGACGAACTGGAACGCCGGCAGCCCGACGGCGTCGAAGGACTCGTGGTCGGTGCCGCGGGTAGTCCGCATCGTCACCGTCGTCGCGCCCAGGTCCTTCAGCGGCTCGAGCCACTTCTCGAAGATGGGGACGACCGCGGCGTTCTCCTGCGCGTAGATCCCGCGGATCTTCCCGGTACCGTTGTCCACGTTGAAGTACGCGGCGAGCTTCGCGTGCTCGGGTTTCACCGTCAGCGGCCCGGTCGCGCGACGCAGCGAGAAGTTCTCTTTCTCCTTCGGATCGGCGGGCATCGGGCGCGTCGCGAAATGCTGCATCACGTAAGCCTCCGAGCCCAGGAGTCCCTGCTCCTCGCCGCTCCAGAGCGCGATGCGGATCGTGCGATGCGGCTTCGCACCGAGCGCCTGGAGGATTCGGACCGCCTCCATCGCGACGGCGACTCCGGCGGCATTGTCGGTCGCGCCCGTGCCCCCGTGCCAGGAGTCGAGGTGGCCTCCCAGCATGACGATCTCGCCCGACTTGTCCGTGCCCGGGATCTCCGCGACGGTGTTGTAGGACATCGGATCGTCGTCGTAGAAGTGCGTGCGGACGTCCAACTCGAGCTCGACCTCCTTCTTCTGCGCCAGGAGCCGCGCGATCCGCCCGTAGTGCTCGATGGACATGACGAGCGACGGCACTCCGACGGGCTCGCCCTTCTTGTAGGAGCCGCCCTGTTGGACGCGGAACGTGCCGCCGTCGAGCGCACCCGGATCGATGACCGCGAGAGGCTTCTCCTGCTCGAGGAACTCGTTCAACGCGCGGCGGAACTCCCGGCGGCGCCGGAACTCCTCGGGCGTAAACGGCGACCGCAGGGCCGGCGCTCCGTACTCCCAGAGCTCTTCGAGCTTTTTGTCGTCGTACCGCTCGAGCGCCGCCTTCTCCTGCGGCTTGACCTCGCGCATCTCGTCGGTCAGTACGATCAGCCCTTTCAGCTTTCCCCGCCACGTCTCGAGGTCTTCCTTCGCCGTCAGCTTCGCGAGCACGGCCTTGCCCCGGACGGTGCCGTTCGTGCCGGGACTCCACGCCTTCGGCAGAGCGAGGAGCTCGGCGACGTCGGGCGACGTCATCCGGACCGAAACCGATTCGTAGCTCCAGCCCCGGCCGAACGGGCCCCAGCTCTCGAGGTGCGCGTTCGCAAGACCCCACTCGGCGAGCTTGTCGCGGGTCCAGTCGTTCGCCTTCTTCATGTTGGGGGAGCCGGTCAGGCGGGCTCCGATGCCGTCGACGATCCCGCTCGCGATCTCCATTACCTTCGAATCGCGGAAACCCTCCTGCCGGATGCGCGTGACCATGTCGTAGTCGATGCGCTCCTCGGCCGGAATCGGCGGGGCGGCGAGAGCGGGAAGGAGAACGAGAAGAGCGAATGCGGGGACGAAGTTTCGTTTCGGCGGGGCGGGTCTCCTCACGGGCCCGCGGAAGGTATCACCCGCTCTCGAGCGGGGTCAACAATGCGCGACGAAGATCACGCGACCTCGACGCGGTCCCGCCCGCACTCCTTCGCGCGATAGAGAGCCGCGTCTGCGGCTCGGAGGACGTCGCGCGCGGCGAATCCCTGTGCCGGGAACATCGCGATGCCGATCGACACCGTCACGGATCCCAGGAACTGTTGCCCCTGCCGGACCCGCAGCCGTCGGATCGCGTCACCCAAACGCTCCGCCTTGACTTGCGCGGCTTCGAGCGGCATCTCGGGAAGGATCAGGGTGAGCTCCTCGCCTCCATAGCGGCACGCGATGTCCTCGGCGCGGCAATTCGTCCGCAGCACGGTCGCCACGTCCTTCAAGACCAGGTCCCCCGCGTCGTGTCCGAACGTGTCGTTGAACCGCTTGAAATGGTCGATGTCGAGCATGAGAACGGCGACCGGGAGACCCCGGCGCTGTGCCCGCCGCAGCTCTCGATCGAGGGACTCCTCCAGGTACCTTCGATTGAACAGTCCGGTCAGCGGATCGCGGATGGAGAGTCCGCGCAGCGTGTCGCGAAGACGCAGGTTCGCGAGCGCGAGACCGAACTGATCCGCGACGGAGACCGCGACCCGCTGCTTCTGATCCAGCCACTCCTGCCGATTGCCGGCGGCGCCGTCGAGCTGGAGGTGAAGCACGCCGAGCATCTCCCCCTGCGCCGACATCGGCGAACAGAGATATTCGACGGATCCGCCGGCGTGCTCGCATCGCGGTCCCCCCGAGCCGGTGACGACCTGGATCCGGCCGCGGCGGACGGCCCAGCACTCGTCGGGAGCGAACGACGCGGGCGGCGACGTCTCGCCCCATGTCACCATCGGCTCGAGGACGTCGCGCGAAGGCGCGAACACGAAAACGGCTCCCGAATCTCCGGCAAAGAGAGCCCGGATGCTCGGAACGACGATGCGGCACGCCTCTTCCACCGACATGCAGGCCTGCAGGTTGTCGCCGAGCTCGGCGAGCGCTCGCACTTCGCGGGTGCGGTTCTCGAGCTCGGCCGCCATGTTGTTGAACGCCGCGCAGAGCTCGCCGACCTCGTCGTCCGACACGACGGGCGCCCGGACCCGGAGCTCGCCCGCGCCGAGACGGTTGGCGAGACCTCTCAAGTCCACGATGGGCCGGATGATCTTCCGGAGGATCAGCACCGGACCGCCGAGCGCGACGGCCAGCCCGAGGAGGGTCAACGTCCCCAGAACGGCGAGGACGAACTTGAGGCGCGCGGAAATGGCCGAGAGGGCGATCTCGAGGTCGGAAGCGTCCGCCGCGACGACCGAGTCCACCGTTGGACCGATCCGATCGGCGACCGGCTCGAATTCGCCGGCTAAGAGCGCGAGAGTCTCCTCGCGCCGGCCGTCGGTCACCAGCGGACGAAGCCGCGATCCGGCCTCCACGATCCGCAAGTAGTCGCGCTCGATTTCGTTGACTGCGACGAGCTCCTTCGCAGGAGTCCCGCCATTCCGGGTCTCGACCACCGTTCGCCAGTCCGCGAGCGCGTCCCGGGTGTTCTCCTGGGCGGCCTCGAGGCTCCGGTCCATGCGGCCCACGGTCGCGCTCGACGCATAGAGAAAGAGCTCCCGGGAGAGGCGCCTCGCAAATCGATTCGCCGCGAAGGTTCGCGACGCCTCGGAGCCGATCGCCTTGAGATTCCGCGAAAACCTCCCGGACGTGACGAGATTTACGATACCGAGCCGGCCGCTCAGGTTCGCAAGTCCGGCGGAGAACTCCGTACTTTCGAGCTCGATCAATCGATCCTCTTCCCCTTCCACCTGCTCGAGAAGCGGAACGAGCTGCTCCCGAATGGGCCCGATCGTCGTCTCGTTTCCCCGGGCGAAAGCCTGTTCGACGATCTGCTGGCAGAGCTGATTGATCCGGCCGAAGTCACGCTCGAGCTCATCGGCGACACGCGTCTCCTCGGGGGAGAATCCGGCGTCCTGTTTTCTCAGGTCCTGCCAGCGCGCGAGGATGGTCCGGGACCGGCCGGCCAGGTCCTCGAGCTGGCGGCGGTCATCGGCCTTGTGGCCGAGAGCGAAGTCCGCGCACTCCTTTGCCTGGGCGTTCAGCAGCCTCGTCAGGGCGGATACGGCCATCTGTTGACGAAGCTCCAGGTCGAGGTGTTTCAGGTCGCCGGGAATCGTGACGCTCGGCAACACGATCGCGATGAGCCATACGACCTGGAGCGCGACCAGCGGCAGGATGAAGAGTCCGAACCGCAGCCGGAGCGGGACTCTCATGCGGCGGCCCCGTCCGTTTCGGACCCGCACCGATTCGACACAATTCGATTGTCGGGACGCACTTTGTGGGATCAATTGTCGGACAGCTCACCGACGATCGCAAAGCAAATCGACGGTTCGAAGAAGATCCGGCGCGCGCCGGAGGCTCACTCCACGACGAACAGGGTCAGCGCGAAACGGGCGTTCGGGTCCATCCACTGCGAGTGGCCGGTGAAGCCCGCTTCCGAGACGAGCTCCACGACCTCCTGCGGCTCGTACTTGTAGGAGCTCTCGGTCCAGATCGATTCGCCGTCCTCGAACGTCACGTCGACGCCGGACCTCGAGATGGCGACCGTCTGTGGGCGCACGGAAACGAGGTGCATCTCCACGCGTCGGTGGATGGGATTCCAGATCGCCCGGTGCTCGAATCCGGCCAGGTCGAAATTTGCGTCCAGCTCGCGGTTCATCCGGACGAGGACGTTCTTGTTGAACGCCGCGGTGACGCCGAGCGGATCGTCGTAGGCGAGGAGGAGCTCGTTCACGGGCTTGACGAGGTCCGTCCCGAGCAGGAGCGCGTCTCCGGGACGAAGAGCCCGCCGGATCTCCGCGAGAAACTCCCGCGCCGCGGGGGTGTCGAAGTTGCCGATGTTCGACCCGAGGAAGAGGACGAGGAGGCCCCCCGAGGCGGGGCGCTCGCGAGCCGCCCGCCGCAGCCCTTCCTCGTAGGTCGCGCGGTGCCCGACCACCGAGACGTGCTCGAGCGTGCCGAGCGTGCGCTCCGAGAGCTCGAGCGCCGTCGGCGAAATGTCCACGAGGTGGATCGCGACCCGCCGGCGGCGGGTTCGCAGCGCCTCGGCGAGAAGGGCGACCTTCTCTCCGCTGCCGGACCCGAGCTCGATCAGGGTCACCGGGTCGCCGAGAGGAGCGACCATCTCGTTCGCCGAACGGGCGAGTAGGCGCGACTCCGCGCGCGTGATCCGGTACCACGGCAGCCGGCAGATCGACTCGAAGAGCGAGGACCCGAGCGCGTCGTACAGGTACTTCGACTGGATCTGTTTGGGCGTGAGCGCGAGGTCCCGCGCCACTTCGCGCGCGAAGTCGCGGATGAGCTCCGGGGGCGGAGTCGCGACGAGTGTATTCAGCGGCTCGCTCTCGACGGCTAGCCCTCGACCGTGCGAAACGTCGCGTACACGTACGGATAGTTGCCGCGAAACCAGTTCCGCAGGCTCCGGCGAAGGAGGCTTTTCGCGGTCGCGAAAGATCCGCCCTTCATGACCCAGTGCTTGCCGTCGAAGAACTCCGAGGAGTAAACGGGATAGGACGCCATCGGCTCGAAGCCTGGGAACGGGCCGAACACCGTCGACGTCCACTCCCACCCGTTGCCGAGGAGGTCGTGCACCCCCCACGCGCTCGCGCCCGCGGGAAACGATCCGACGGGGACCGGCTCCCATCGGGCGAAGCCGAAGTTGCCGCGCGAAGAATCGGGCGGCTCCTCCCCCCAGGGATAGGACCGCTCCGTGCCGGACGGCGTTCCGTAGGCTGCGCGGTGGAACTCGGCCTCGGACGGAAGCCTCGCACCGCGCCAGTGAGCGTACGCCGACGCCTCGGCGTGGCTCACGAAGACGGGCCACGCCGGCGGCAGAGCGACGTCGCCGAACTGTCCTCGCCAGACCCAGTCGTCACCGCGCCGCTCCCAGAACGTGGGATGACTTACGCCGTTCTCGACGCGCCAATGCCACCCCTCTTCCGACCAGAGGTCCTCGCGGTCGTAACCGCCCGCGCGGACGAAGTCGAGAAAGTCGCGGTTGGTGACGTCGTGGACGTCGATCTCGAAGTCGGGCACGTCGACGACGATCTCGTCGAACTCGTTGTCCCAGCCGAACGGGATCGCGTTGCGCCTCGCCCCGAGTGTCGCCCGTCCCGCGGGAACCCGCACCCTCCGGTTCGGCGGCGGCTCGCCTCCGAGAATCCGCGGGGCGATCCCGGCGGGCGCCCGCTTCTTTTCGTAGGGCAGCCGGTTCCACATGTAGAGGAGTGTTTCCTGGTGCATTTCCTCGTGCTCGAGGATCGTGTACGCCGCGAGTCCGCGCGCGAGTACCGGGTTGTCTTCGCGGGTGACGTCCTTCGTCTCGAGCGCCTCGCCGACGGCGCGGTCGGCCGCGCGCCCGTATGCCTGGATCTCGTCGCGCGACGGCCAACCCCGCGGCGCCGCGCCGGGCACCGACGAGACGTCCTCCGGATCGATCCCGCGTTCGAAGAGAATCTCGAACTCCGGGTCGATCCCGGGCTCCCCCAGTCCCTTCTTGACGAGCGTGTTGACGGAGAACGCGGGAATGTGCCCCTCGTAAAAGGCGATCGGATTCCGCAGGGCGATCGGACGGTCGTAATAAGCGTCCGGGGACAGCATTTCGAAGATTTGCGCGGACCGGCGCCGGTTCGAGCGATACCAGTCGACCGCGCGTCGGCGATCGAGATGCCGATCCGTTTCGAGGGCGACGTTCGTCATGGCGCTACTCTACCCATACGCTTCCCGGGAAATGCTAGATTCCGGCCAATGCGCATCGATCGGCACGGACTTCGCCTCCTTCTCCTCCTGGCCGTCGCCGTCACCGGCGGGGCCTGCTCCCGCGAGAAAGCGGCCGTGAAGCCCGCCGGGGGGTCCGGGGCATCGGGGCTCGTCTTTGCCCGGGACATCCCCGAGCGGCTCCGGCTGCTCGCGCCGACGCCGATCGATTACGAGCGCGCGCTCCTGGATTCGAAGGAAACGCAGGTCGTCGCGAAGCTGATCGACGCCTCGCGGTTCATGAACGACATCTTCCTGGCGCAGGTTTCCGAAAAGAACCCGGCGCTTCGGGACCGGGTTTATGCCGCCGGCGCCCAGGGGGACACCACCGCCCGCATGGCCCTCACTCTCTTCGACATCCACAAGGGACCGTGGGACCGCCTGAAGAACAACGAGCCGTTCATCGGGAAGGATCCGAAGCCTGCAGGCGCGGGTTTTTACCCGCCGAACATGACCAAGGAAGAGTTCGAACGCTGGGTCGCGGCGCACCCGCAGGAAAAGGCCGCCTTCGAAGGGCTGTACACGATCATCCGGAGGCGCGGCCAGTCGCTCATTGCGATTCCGTACTCGAAGGCTTACCAGAGCGCGCTCGAGATTTCCGCGAAGAACCTGCGGGAGGCCGCTTCCCTGACCGGCAACGCGAGCCTGCGCGAATACCTCAACAAGCGGGCGGACGCGTTCTTCTCCGACGACTACTTCGCGTCGGACGTTGCGTGGATGGACCTCGACTCGGACGTGGACGTCGTGATCGGGCCCTACGAGGTGTACGAGGACGCGCTCTTCAACTACAAGGCGGCGTTCGAGTCCTTCGTGACGGTGAGGGATCGTGGCGAGAGCGAAAAGCTCGCCGTTTACGCGAAGCATCTGCCGGACATGGAACGCAACCTCCCGATCCCGGATCGCCACAAGAACCTGAAGCGCAAGTTCGAGTCGCCGATCCGGGTCGTCCAGGAGATCTATACGGCCGGAGACGCGCGCCGCGGCGTCCAGACGTCCGCTTTCAACCTGCCGAACGACGAAAAGGTCCGGGAGGCCAAGGGCTCGAAGAAAGTGCTCCTGAAGAACGTGATGGACGCCAAGTTCCGGCAGAGCGGCCGGCCGATCGCGGAGCGCGTCGTGGTCGCCGAAGAAATCCCGAACATTTCCTTCGATGCGTACTTCAACCACACGCTGTTCCACGAGCTCTCCCACGGACTCGGGCCGGGACTCATCACCGGACCGGACGGCAAGCGCGTGGACTCGAGGCTGCTCCTGAAGGAGCTCTATTCGACGATCGAGGAGTGCAAGGCGGACGTCACCGGCCTGTGGAACATTCTTCTCGCCCTGGACCGCAAGTGGATCTCCGGAATCACGCCGGCGCAGCTCTTCTCGACGTACGGCGGGATGATGTTTCGCAGCATGCGTTTCGGGATCGACGAAGCCCACGGCCAGGGCACCGCCGTTCAGTGGAACTGGTTCCGCGAAAAGGGGGCGATCGAGCCCGCCGCGGACGGGAGATTCCGGACCGACCCCGGCAAGTCGCGCGAGGCGGTCCGCTCGCTCGCCAGCGAGCTCCTCATGATCGAGGCGACCGGGGACTACGCCCGGGGCAAGGCACTGCTCGACAAATACGGCCGCTCCTCCCCCGAGATCGATGCGGTGATCGCCAGGATGCCGGACATCCCGGTGGACATCAAGCCGGTCTTCGTCGCGGCGGGGGAAAGATGAGTTCCCGGTTCCAAGTTCCAGGAAGGCCGTAACTTGGACTCTTTCTTGCTATCGACTCTCTCTAGGAGGACAAAGTGAGCGAATCCGAAGGAAGCTCGGGCTCTTCCTCTCCGGGTGGATCCTCGGGATCCTCCGGTGCGGGCGCGACGCGCAGAAAAACGACCGCACGACGCAAATCGGCGGCGCGGCGAAAGTCGCCGACCTCGACTCGAAAGACGACCACCCGGCGCACCGGTCCGAAGCGGGGGGCGACTCGGCGGCGCCGCCCGCGGCCGGCGGGTCTCCAGGGTCTCTTGAACGATCTCGCGAAGAGGGCGAACCGCGCCGGCGAGACGATCGCGAACCTCTCCGAGGAGGGCGCCACGGCCGCGCGCCGGACTCTCGGCGCGGTCACCGCGACCTCGCGCAAGACGATCAGCCGCGTCCAGAAGGAATGGGATCAGATGGACAACGCCCGCCGGGCCCAGTTCGTCGGCGCTTTGCTCGCCGCGCTCGCCGCGGCGGCCGCCGGCGTACGGAAGGCGACGAAGAAGTAGCCGCCGCAGGCGGCGCGCGGTTCACCGCGCCCGGTGCGAGAGTCGACTCACCGGCGTCGGCCGCGCATGGCCGCGCTCCGGCGGAGGAACATGCCGGCAGATAGTCCCGAGTCCGCACTCGCCTCTCAGCCCGGCCTCGACGAGCCGATTCGCTCCGAGCTGTTCTCGGTCGAGCGCCTCGAAGAGTTCGGCGAGAAGCTCGGCGAGGAGCACCGCCTCGCCCGGGGATTCCGGCGGGGCCGGCGGATTCTCGCGCGCCTCCGGGAAAACGGGCGGGTGCTGCTCGAGTCGTACCGGGCGGTCGCCGAGGCGATCCGCGAGGAGAGGACGATCTCGCCCGCTGCCGAATGGCTCGTCGACAACTTCCACATCGTCGAGGAGCAGCTCCGCGAAATTCGGGAGGACCTGCCGCCGCGTTTCTACCGGGAGCTGCCGAAGCTCGCGTCGGGACCCCTCCAGGGCTATCCGCGCGTATATGCCCTGACCGCCCACTTCGTCGCGCATACCGACAGCCGGTTCGAGACCGACACCCTGCGGCGTTTCATGCTCGCGTACCAGCGGTCGGCGCCCATGACGATGGGAGAGCTGTGGGCAAGCGCGATCTTTCTTCGCATCGTTCTGGTCGAAAATCTGCGGCGCCTCGCGGAGCGGATCGTGCAGCGCCGGCTCGCGCGCGAGGAAGCCGACGCGCTCGCGGACGCGCTCCTCGGAATCGTGAAGGGAGGAGCCACCTCCTGGGAGGAGAGGCTCCGCGACCTCGAGCGAAAGCCGCTTTCGATCCCCTTCGCGGTTCACCTCCTCCAGAGGCTGCGCGAACGCGACCCGGAGCAGACGCCGGCGCTCACGTGGCTGACCCGTCGCATCGAGGCGCAGGGGCTGACGCCGGACGAGATCGTTCGACTCGAGCACCAGGAGCAGGTCGCGACGCACGTGACGGTGCGCAACGTGATCACGAGCATGCGCCTGATCTCGTCGGTCGACTGGGCCGAGTTCTTCGAGTCGGTCAGCCTGGTCGAAAAGGCGCTGCGCCGCGGGACGCGGGTCTCCGAGATGGACTTCCCGACGCGCGATCGGTACCGCCACGCGGTCGAGGATCTCTCCCGCCGCAGCCGCCGCTCGGAAATCGAGGTCGCCGAGCTGGCGGCGGAGCGGGCGCGCCAGGCCGCCGAGCGGTCCGCGGGGTCGAAGAGCGCCGACGACGGCCGGCTCGCGGATCCCGGCTACTACCTGATCTCGCGAGGCCGCCGACAGTTCGAGCGCGACGTCGGATACCGGGTGCCGATCACCCAGTACGTCCGGCGAGCGTACGTGGCGGCGGCGACGCCGGGGTACGTGGGAACGATCCTCGTGGTCACGGCCGCCCTGCTCGCCGTGCCTCTGACTCTTTCCGCGCGCGCGGGCGCCGCCGGATGGGAGCTCGTGGTACTGGCTCTCCTCGCGTTGGTTCCGGCCTCCGACGTCGCGGTGTTCGTCGTGAACCGAGACGTGACGGAGCTCGTCGGGGCGCGCCGCCTGCCCAAGCTCGAGTTCGATCACGGGATCCCGCGCGAGTTTCACACCCTGATCGCGGTGCCCGCCCTTCTCACGTCGGAGGCCGAAGTCCGCGAGCTGGCCGAGCGCATCGAGGTGCACTACCTCGCGAATCCCGACGACGAGCTCCGCTTCGCGCTTCTCTCGGACTGGAAGGACTCGCCCGAGGAGACGGCCGACGAGGACGAGCCGCTCTTCACCTCGGCGGCGGAATCGATCGAACAGCTGAACCGCCGCCACGGCAAGCTTCCGGACGGAAGCCGCCGTTTCCTCTTCCTTCACCGACGTCGCGTCCGGAACGCGAAGGAAAACACGTGGATGGGCTGGGAGCGCAAACGGGGCAAGCTCCACGAGCTCGACCTCCTCGTGCGCGGGGCCGGCGCGACGACGTTCTTTCCGATCGAACCCCTCGACCGCGCGGGTCTCCAGCGCGTCCGCTACGTCCTGACTCTCGACGCGGACACCCGGCTTCCCCGCGGCGCCGCCCGGAAGCTCGTCGGCGCGATGGCGCACCCTCTCAACCGGCCCGTCCACGACGCGCGGGCGGGGCGGGTCGTGGACGGATACGCGATCCTCCAGCCGCGGGTCACGCCGACACTTCCGCTCTCGGGGAAAGGCACGCTGTACCAGCGTCTCCACTCCGGGCCGGCCGGAATCGATCCGTACGCCGCGGCGGTCTCCGACGTCTACCAGGATCTCTTCGGCGAAGGTATCTACACCGGCAAGGGAATCTACGACGTCGACGCGTTCGAGAAGACGCTCGAAGGCCGGATCCCCGACGACGCGCTTCTCTCGCACGATCTCTTCGAGGGACTCTTCGCACGGGCGGCTCTCGTGACGGACGTCGAGCTCTTCGAGAGCTTCCCCGGCCACTACGAGCTCGCCGCGTCGCGGCAGCACCGGTGGGCGCGCGGCGACTGGCAGCTCCTTCCATGGCTGCTTCCGTTCGTCAAGGACGCGTCGCGCCGCCGCGTAATCAATCTCATCCCGGCGATTGGCCGGTGGAAGATCATCGACAACCTTCGGCGATCTCTCTCCGCGCCCGCTTCGTTCCTGACCCTCGCCGCGTCCTGGATCCTGCCCGGCGCGCTGGCGTCCGTCTGGACCCTCGCGATCCTCGCGGTATTCCTGATACCCGGGTTCCTCACCGTTCTCACCGGAATCGTGCCGGTGCGCCACGGGATCGCGAAGAGGAGCTTCCTTCGCGGGATCGGCCGCGACCTCGTGCACGAGCTCGGCCGGGCCGCCTTCTCCGTTGTCGTCCTCGCGCACCAGGCGTGGCTCATGGGGGACGCGATCCTCCGGACGCTCTTCCGGCTCTTCCTGTCGAAACGGCGGCTGCTCGAGTGGGTCACCGCCGCCCAGGCGCAGAGCGGTTTCGACCTCGAGCTCGCCGGTTTTTACCGCCGCATGTGGGGCGCTCTCGTCCTCGGCTCCGCGGCGGCCATGGCCGCCCTCCTCGCGGGGACACAGGCGTTCTCGCTGGCGCTTCCGTTCACGGCGCTGTGGCTCGCGTCACCGTGGGTGGCGTGGCGCGCGAGCGTCCCTCCGAAGGAAGCCGAGGCCCAGGCGCTCTCCGAACGCGATCGACGCGTTCTCTCATCGACGGCTCGTCGCACCTGGCGTTTTTTCGAGAACTTCGTGACCGCCGAGGACGGCTACCTGCCGCCCGACAACTTCCAGGAGGATCCGAAGCCGATCGTTGCCCACCGGACGTCGCCGACGAACATCGGGCTCTATATCCTGTCGACGATCTGCGCGCGCGACTTCGCCTGGATCGGCACGATCGAAATGGTCGAGCGGCTCGAGGCGACCTTCGAGTCGATCCGGAAGCTCGAGAGGCACCGCGGGCATCTCTACAACTGGTACGACACGCGCCGGCTGGAACCGCTGTTGCCGCGCTACGTGTCGACCGTGGACAGCGGCAACCTCGCCGGCCACCTGATCGTGCTCGAGCGCGCCTGTCTCGACCGGCTGGATGCGCCGGTTCTCGATCCCCGCGCGCTCCAGGGAATCGCCGATGCGCTCGCCCTCGCTCGCGAAGCGCTCGCGGCGGCGGCCCCCGCGCGCGGCGCCGGAGTCACCCGCCGCGAGGTCGAGGAAGCGCTCTCCGGGGTCGAAGAGCTCCTCTCTCCGCTCCCGGTCACTCCGGCGCAGTGGGGATCGTGTCTGTCCCTCCTTCGGCAGCGCGCCGAGGTGCTCGTCGACTCGACCGAAGCGCTCGCGCACGAGCATTCCGACGGCGCGCACCGAGAGCTGCACGACTGGTCGAAAGCGGTCCTCGCCGCGATCGCGAGTCATGAGCGGGACTTCGGCCTGATCGCGTGGATGACTCAACACCCTCACCCTCCGGGAGAGGGCGGGGGTGAGGGCCTCCCTGCCGCCACGGTCCCGTCGCTCGCCGTGCTTCCCGACCGATGCGAGGCCGCCCTCCTCGCGCCGGACACGGGCAACGGCCCGGCTCCGGTCGCTCCTTCCGCCTCCGCCGCGCCGACGACGGCTGTGGAGCGTTCCCGCGACGCCGCGGCGTCGCTCGCGCATCGCCTCGGGGTTCTCGCGCGCACGGCCGCCTCGCTCGCGACCGAGATGAATTTCCGCTTCCTCTACGACGAGGAACGCAAGCTCTTTTCGATCGGGTTCCGGGTCGACGACGGCCGCCTCGATACCGGCTTCTACGACCTCCTCGCGTCCGAAGCGCGTCTCGCGAGTTTCATCGCGATCGGGCGCGGCGAGGCGCCGCCGTCGCACTGGTTCCACCTCGGGCGGCCTCTCACTCCCGTGGGGACCGGGTCGGCTCTCGTCTCCTGGTCCGGCTCGATGTTCGAGTACCTGATGCCCGCCCTCGTGATGAACGAGCCCACGGGCAGCCTCCTCGAGGCGACGGACCGGCTGGTCGTGGCGAAGCAGATCGAGTACGGCGACGAGCGGCACGCCCCCTGGGGAGTGTCGGAGTCGGGCTTCTACGCGAGGGACCTCGACCTCACCTATCAGTACTCCAACTTCGGCGTCGCGGGGCTGGGACTGAAGCGTGGCTTGACCGAGGACTACGTCGTCGCGCCGTATGCCACCGCCCTCGCCGCGATGGTGGATCCCGTCGCCGCCGCGCGCAACTTCGAACGTCTGGCGAAAGAGGGCGGCCTCGGCGTCTATGGCTACTACGAGGGTCTGGACTACACGGCGAGCCGGATCCCTGCGGGCAAGACTCACGCGGTCGTGCGCGCGTACATGGCGCACCACCAGGGGATGTCGATCGTCGCGCTCGCGAACACGCTGCTCGACGAAGTCGTTCGGGACCGTTTTCACGCCGAGCCGATCGTCCAGGCGACCGAGCTGCTCCTGCAGGAGCGCACGCCGCGGGGAGTCTCGGTGGCGCGCCCGCGCGCGGAGGAAGTCAAGACTCACCTTCACGTGCGGGACTACGTGATGCCTGCGCTGCGCCGGTTCACCTCCCCCCACGACGTGATCCCCCGGACGCACGTTCTTTCCAACGGCCGCTACTCGGTGATGCTGACGGCGGCGGGCTCCGGTTACAGCCGCTGGCTCGGCCGGGACGTGACCCGGTGGCGCGAGGACGCCACGCGCGATTTCTCCGGGTCGTGGATCTACCTGCGCGACGTCCAGACCGGACACGTCTGGTCCGCGGGCTATCAGCCGACCGGCGTCGAGCCCGACGGCTACGAGGTCATCTATTCGGAGGACCGCGCGGAGATTCGCCGGCGCGACGGAGCGCTCGCGACCACCCTCGAAGTGGTCGTGTCCGCCGAGGACGATGCGGAGGTCCGGCAGGTGTCGGTGACGAACCTCGGAACGCGGCCTCGAACCGTCGAGATCACGTCGTATGCCGAGGTCGTGCTCGCCACCCCCGCCGCGGACGAGGCGCATCCGGTCTTCTCGAACCTCTTCGTCGAGACGGAGTTCATTCCGCGGCTCGAGGCCCTCCTCGCGACGCGGCGGCCACGCTCCTCGGAAGAGAAGCGCCTCTGGCTCGCTCACGTCGCGACGGTGGAAGGGTCGACGATCGGCGCGGTCCAGTTCGAGACCGACCGCGCGCGCTTTCTCGGGCGCGGCCGCAACGCGCGCAACGCCGGTTCGATCCTGGACGGCCGGCCTCTGTCGAACACCGTCGGACCCGTTCTGGATCCGATCGTGTCGCTGCGCCGCCGGATCCGGCTGGAACCGGGCTCGACCGGACGCGTGACGTTCACCACCACCGCCGCCGAGGAGCGCGACGTCGTTCTCCGCCTGGCGGACAAGTATCGCGACCCCGCCACGTTCGAGCGCACGACCACGCTCGCCTGGACGCAGGCGCAGGTGCAGTTGCGGCACCTGAACGTCGACGCGGACGAGGCGCACCTCTTCCAGCGGGTCGCCAACCGGGTCCTGTACTCCGACCCTTCGCTTCGCGCCTCGCCCGAGATCCTCGAGCGGAACCGGCTCGGCAAGTCGGCGCTCTGGAAGCACGGGATTTCCGGAGACCTCCCGATCGTGGTCGTGCGAATCGACTTCGCCGAAGACCGCGAGATCGTGAGGCAGCTCCTCCGCGCGCACGAGTACTGGAAGATGAAGGGCATCCCGGTCGACCTCGTCATCATCAACGAGCAGGGGGCCTCCTACGGCCAGGAGCTCCAGGGAGCGCTCGAAGCGCTCGTCCGCACGAGCGAAGCGATTCTGCGGCGCGATGCGCCCGCCGCGGAAGGCAGCATCTTCATCCTGCGCGGTGACCTGCTCTCGGACGCGGATCGCGACTTGCTTCGCGCCGTGGCGCGCGCGGTCCTCCTCTCGCGCCACGGGACGCTCGCCGAACAGGTGGTGCGCCACCTCCGGGTGGAGCCCGCGCAGGAACCTCCGCGGCCGGTCAAGCCCGCCCCGCCGGGCGTCGACATCGCTCCGCCGCGCCCGCCGCTCGAGTTCTTCAACGGTCTCGGCGGGTTCGCGAAGGACGGCCGCGAGTACGTGACGATACTCGGGGCGGGCCAGGCGACGCCGGCGCCGTGGATCAACGTGATCGCGAACGACCGATTCGGCTTCCAGGTCTCGGAGTCCGGGTCGGGCTACACGTGGTCCCGCAACAGCCGCGAGAACCA
>Ga0114129_10004553_pt1 | contig 19563 bp, 14 predicted proteins | sample RhiMetdeltSRZDD1_FD_80071 | JGI IMG/M metagenome (GOLD analysis project Ga0114129, IMG submission 80071) | Populus rhizosphere microbial communities from Tennessee, USA - Rhizosphere MetaG P. deltoides SRZDD1 (version 2) (version 2) | ecosystem: Host-associated > Plants > Roots > Rhizosphere >...
GGTGCGCGGTCGACATTCTCGATGACGGCAGGCTTCAGCGCCTGGCCGTCGCGCCCGTCGACCCCGGAAAAATCGAGTTCGCGCGAAGTCTCGAGCGATACGAGGATCCGACCGCGCCGACGAGCGCCGCCACGGTGGTTCGCACAGGCATCCCCGCGCTGGTGCCGTCGATCACCGACGACATGATCGTGGCCGCCGCGCGCGGCGACGAGGAGCGCGTTCGGCTCGTTCGTTCCCTGGGTGTCGTCTCGTACATGTGCGTCCCGCTCGTCGCCCACGGCCGGCCGCTTGGGGCGTTGACGTTCGCCACGGCCGAATCGCACCGCCGCTTCACCGACGATGACCTCCACTTTGGCCAGGACGTCGCGCACCGTGCCGCGCTGGCGGTCGACAACGCGCAGGCGTATACGGCGATGCAGGCCGCCGATCGGCTCAAGGACGAGTTTCTCGCGACGCTGTCGCACGAGCTGCGCACGCCGCTCAATGCCATCCTCGGATACGCGCGGCTGATCCGCGCCGGTGCCGTGACGAGGGATCGAGCCGACCATGCCATCGAGATCGTCGAGCGCAACGCCGCCGCGCTGACGCAGCTCGTCGAAGACCTCCTGGACGTCTCCCGCATCATCTCGGGAAAAGTCAGGCTCGACATTCAAGCGGTCGATCTGCCGACGGTCGTCCGTCACGCGAGCGAGAGTCTGCTGCCCGCCGCCGAAGCCAAGCAGCTGCGCATCCAGACCACGGTCGATCCGGGCGCCGGCCCGATCTCGGGCGACCCCGATCGGCTCCAGCAGATCGTCTGGAATCTCGTGTCGAATGCGGTGAAGTTCACGCCGAAGGGCGGCCGCGTGCAGGTTCGCCTCGAGCGCGTGGGCTCGCACGTGGAGATCGTCGTCAGCGATACAGGGGTGGGCATCAGGCCGGAATTCCTTCCGCACCTGTTCGAACGCTTTCGTCAGGGCGACGGCGCGACGACGCGCCAGTTCGGCGGCCTCGGCCTGGGACTGGCGATCGTGCGTCACCTCGCCGAGCTGCACGGCGGCACCGTCCACGCGGCGAGCGCCGGCGAAGGTCAGGGCGCGACCTTCCGGGTCCAGCTCCCGGTGATGATCGTGCATCCGGAGCCGGCGGTGGATGAACGGCGGCGGCGCGATACGGCGAGCCGCCGGACTCCGAGCCCGGCGCCAGGCAAGCTCGATGGTTTCCACGTCCTGGTCGTCGACGACGACTACGACGCGCTGTCGCTCGTGCGCGAGATTCTCGAGGTCGCGGGCGCACGCGTCACGACCATCGACGGCAGCCAGGCCGCATTCGAGCTGATTCAGGCGACCCGCCCGGGCGTGCTGATCGCCGACGTCGGCCTGCCGGACATCGACGGCTTCGAGCTCATTCGCCGCGTGCGTCAACTGAGCGATCCGCAGGTGCGCGCGACACCGGCGATCGCGCTGACCGCCTATGCGCGCGCCGACGACCGCGTCAGAGCGCTCGAAAGCGGATTCGAGATGCACCTGGCGAAGCCGGCGGATCCCGCCGAGCTCGTCGCGGCGGTCGCGGCCGCCGGACGGCGCGATCGCTTCTGACACGCGCTTAGAAATCCTGATCGGCGCCGCTCGGGCGCGTGGCCGCCCCCTCGCTTACCGCCGCGGATACTGCCGATCCATGTCGGCGACGATGAGCCAGCGTCCGTCGGCGCCCTTCGTCAGCGTCAACGTGAACTTCCCGCCGTCGGGTCCATTCTCCGTACCGCGGTACGCGCCGATGATGTAGCCGAGGCCGGATTCGGTGCCGTGGGCAACGGCGCGAAGAAAGAGCGGGCCGCCGGAACCAGCGTAGCACTCCTGGACGCGCTGGCGGCCCCGCACCGGCGGGCACGCGTTGGGGACGACGACGCGATCGTCGGCAAAGAGACGCGCAAGGGCTGCGGCATCCTTCGCGCGCCAGGCGGCCTCGTAGTCGGTCAGCACGCGCGCAAATGCAGACGGCAGCTCGATCGATGGCAGCGGCTCGACCGCCGGCGGCTGCGCTGGCGGCGCAGCGTACGCGAATGTGAGGATGGCAAGGACGATCGCAGTGCTCATGGGTCAAGACTACACCGCGGCTGTTTCGCGAGCGATATCCGCGCCAGGGTCAACGCGCTGCCATCGAATGTGCAAAAGGTGTAGGATGCTGGTCCGCCAACACATCGTGACTCATCGGGAGGTGACGCGATGCGCCGCTCCACGCTTCGACGCACGTTTGCCGCCGCGAGTTTGTTTGCGCTCACGGCCGGCCCCGCTCTCGCCCAGTCGACATTTGCGACGCTCACCGGCACGGTCCTGGACAGCTCGGGCGCCGTGCTGCCGGGCGTGACGATCACGGTCACGAACGCCCGCACGCAGGCCGCGCGCACGGTCGTGACCGACAACGTCGGCAACTACCTGTTGCCGAATCTCGATGCCGGCGAGTACCGGATCGTGACCGCGCTCAGCGGGTTTGCCGAGCAGACGCGGCGTATCGAGCTGCTCGCGCGGCAGACGGTCCGCGTCGACATCCAGATGCCGATCGCCGGCGCTCAGGAACAGGTGCAGGTCGTCGGGACCTCGCCGGTCATCGAGACGGAGCGGGCCACGATCGACAATTCCAAGTCGGGCGACGACATCAACAGGCTGGCGCTCAACTTCCGCGCGACCACGAGCACGAGCCCTCTTGTCGTCGCGACGCTGGCGCCCGGCGTCCAGCAGGACAGCAGCGGCAACATCTCGCTCGCGGGCAACATGCCGTACATGACGTCGTTCTCCGTCGACGGCGTCTCCGTGCAGAACACGCGGGGCGGCGGCCCGATGCGCGATCTGTTCCCGTCGGTGGAATCGATCGAGGAGTTCAAGGTCACCGCGGCGGGCAACAACGCGGAGTACATGCAGGCGACCGACATCACGACGACGACGAAGAGCGGAACGAACCGCCTGAGGGGGTCCGGGTTCTGGTTCAACCAGAACAGCAGGTTCTCCAGCGTTGATCGCTTCGCGCCGCGTGACAGCCAGGGGAACGCGATCAAGCCTCACGTCAACGCGAACACGGGCGGCGCGACCGCCGGCGGGCCGATCTACCGGAATCGCGCGTTCTTCTTCGTCACCTACGAAGGCGTCCGCCGACCCTACGAAAGCACCCAGTCGCTGCTCGTGCCGCCCGACGCGTTTCGCAGCGGCGATCTGTCGAGCATCAGCAAACAGCTCGTCAACCCCTTCACCGGACAGCCGTACGCCAACAATCAGGTTCCGGTGAATCCGATCGCCGCCAAGGTGATCGAGCGCCTCTACCCGCGCCAGAATCAGCCGACCGGGACCGCGCTGAACCGCCCGAATCTGATTTACAACGCGTCGCGCGACTTCAAGATCGACGGCGTGGACGGCCGGATCGACCACGCGCTGTCGGGCGGCGAGCGATTGATCGGACGATTCACCGTCAAGAACCGCGAGGACAGCGGCATCAGCCTGGACAATCCGCAGATGGGCGACTCCAGGTCCAGGAGAGAGCTGCGGCAGTTCGTCTTCACGTTGAGCTCGATCGTGCGCGGGAACCTGTTGAATGAAGCCCGCGGCGGTCTCTCGCGTCAGACGAACACGGACACGTACGATTTCGCCAGCCAGGGCACGGCGTTGATGCGGGATCTCGGCTTTACCGGTTTGCCCGACCTCACGGCCGTGACTGGCGCCCCCTCGTTCGAGTGGATCGGCGCCGACTTCGATTTCGTATCGACGACGGGCGGGAAGCCGAGCCTGGTCCTGTCGAACATCACGCAGTTCAACGACACCGTCACCTGGTTGAAAGGCCGACATACGTTCAAAGGCGGCCTCGACTTCCAGTACGTCGAATACAAGGACATCATCAGCTTCTTCTCGGGCGACGACTTCGGCGGCTATCAGTTCAACGGCGCCTACACGGGGCATGCGTTCTCCGATTTCCTCGCCGGCGTGCCGTCCGTCACACGCTACGCGTACGGGCCGCAGCCGACCAATCCGTACACGAACTGGTGGGCGTTCTATCTGCAGGACAGCTGGCGTCCGACGTCGAAGCTGACGATCGACTACGGCGTCCGCTACGATCTGCGGCCGCCGATGAAGGACCGCACGAACCAGCTCGGAAACTTCGATCGGAGCCGGGGCGCCGTGATCGTGCCGAACGCGGAGGCGCTCGCGCTCGTGCCGGCCGCGGTGCGCGCCAGCCTGCCGCGGACGCCGTTCCTGCTCGCCAAGGATGTGGGACTGCCCGAGGCGCTCCGGTTCACCGACAAGAACAACGTCAACCCGCGGCTCGGCGTCGCGTGGCGGCCGTTCGGCGACAATCGCACCGTCGTTCGCGGCGGCGTCGGCTCGTACACCGCGCCGCTGTACGGATCGATCAACTACTCGCTGGTCGCGACGGTGACGAGCGACGTCCCCGTCTTCTTCAATCAGCGGACGCCGGGCGGCTTCGCCATCTCCTTCCCGAACGTCTTCCCGCAGGCGCTGAGGGCCGTGCCGGGCGCAGGCAGCCAGGACTTCCGCCGCGCGAATCAGTTCGACCTGCGCGATCCGCGAACGACGCAGTGGTCGCTGGCCGTCGAGCGCGATCTGGGCGCGAACACGGGCCTGCGCGTCAGCTACATCGGCAACAAGACTGTCGACATCATCGTCAGCCCCGATTTGAATCAGATCCCGCGGAACACCCAGGGATACAGCGGGCTCATCGGCACCCGACCGTTCCCCGATTGGAACGTCGTCGCGTCGCGCGACAACGGCGCCCACTCGCGCTATGACGGGCTGCAGACCGAGATCAACCGCCGATTCTCGAAGGGGCTGACGCTCGACGCGTCGTACACGCTGGCGCGGCAGCTCTCTGATGCCGGCGGCCCCGTGCCGAACACGTTTCCCGGCGAGAACGGTCCGAGTCTCCTGGACCGCTTCCGAAGTCCCGACGATGACTATGGGCCGGTGCCCTTTACGCGCCGCCACCGGTTCGTCGGCAGCTTCCTGTACGAGCTGCCAGTCGGCCGCGGCCGAACCTTCGGCGGCGGCATGGGGCGTGGGCTCGATCTCTTCGCCGGCGGCTGGGACGTCGCCGGCATCGTCCTCGCGCAGTCGGGTCCGCGCCTCACGCCGTTCGTCAGCGGCCGCGACTCGGGCGGCATCGGCGCCAACGTACGCGGGTTCACGTCGACGATGCGGCCCGACCAGGTCGGCGACGGGAATCTCGCGGATCCGACCGTCGATCGCTACTTCGATCGAGGCGCGTTCGTCATCCCGGCAAACAACATCGGCCGTTTCGGCACGGCCGCGATCGGATCGCTGATTGGTCCGAAGACGAAAGCGTTCTCGCTGACGATCGGCAAAGCCGTCACGCTCGCCGGCCAGTCGCGCGTACGGGTCGAGGCCGCGTTCTCGAACCTGTTCGACATCGAGAACCTCGGCTACCCCAATCGCAACGTCGGATCGAGCAGCTTCGGCCGGATTACCGATACGCAGACCGTCGATCAGGCGGGGCCGAGGACGGTGCAGTTCTCGCTGCGGTACTCGTTCTGACTTGCATGTCCGTGGGCCGATGACGGACGCCCGCTCGGATCCTGATCTCCGGCGGCGTCAGGACGAGCGCGAGCTGGGCTCCTTCGGATACGCGCAGGAGCTCTTCCGGACGATGGGCGGGTTCTCCAACTTCGCCCTTTCGTTTTCCATCATCTCGATCCTCACCGGCGCCGTCACGCTCTATCAGCACGGCCTCGTGATGGGCGGACCGGCGGAAATGGCGTTCGGGTGGCCGCTCGTCGCGCTGGGTACGATGATGGTCGCGCTCAGCATGGCGGAGCTCGCGTCCGCCGTCCCCACGTCCGGAGCGATGTATCACTGGGCGTGCCGCCTCGGCGGCAACGCGTGGGGCTGGTTCACCGCCTGGTTCAACATCGCGGGACAGCTCGCGGCGATCGCCGGGATCGATTACGGCGCGGCGTTGTTCGTGACGCCTCTTCTCGGGCTCGCGACGACGACGTCGAACATCCTCATCGTGTACGCGGGCATTCTGCTCTCGCATGCCGTCATCAATCATTTCGGCATCCGGCTGGTGGCGCGGCTGAACGACCTCAGCGTGACGGTGCACGTCGTCGGCGTGATCGCCATCGTCGGCGCACTCGTCCTCTTCGCACCGAAGCAGCCGGCCGCGTTCTTCTTTCTTCCGGTGACATCGAACGAAGCGGGCTGGCCCTACTGGTGGGCCTTCGTCGTCGGGCTGCTGCAGGCGCAGTGGACGTTCACCGGCTTCGACGCGTCGGCGAGCGTGTCCGAGGAAACCGTCGATCCCAGGCGCCGCGTGCCGTGGGGCATCGTCCTGGCGGTCGCCGTGTCGGCGATCGTCGGCTACATCCTGCTGATCGCGCTGACCCTGGCGATCAAGGATCTCCGTGGCGTGATTGCGGCGCGGGACGCGAGCGGTCACGAGGTCCCCGCCGTGATCGCGATTCTCGATCAGGGGCTCGGCGCGCGGGCGGGCCGGCTCGTCACGGCGCTGGCGGCGATGGCGATGTGGTTCTGCGGGCTGTCGGCCGTGACGTGGAGCTCCCGGACGATTTACGCGTTCGCCCGCGACGGCGGGATGCCCGGTTCGACGCTGTGGAAACGGGTGAGCCGCGTCCATTCCACTCCCGCGCCGGCGATCTGGCTGTGCGTCGTCGTCGCGTTTCTCGCGACCATCAGCAGCGGTGCGTACGCGGTGGTCACCTCGATCAGCGTGATCGGTCTTTACTTCTCGTACATCATCCCGGTATATCTCGCCTGGCGCATCAGAGGCACCCGGTCGGAGCCGGCTCGCGGTCCCTGGCATCTGGGCCGCTACGCCTCGTCTATCAACCTCGTCGCGATCGTGTGGGTCGTCTTCATCACGGTGATTCTCAGCGTCCCGGACGGGATGCGGGCCGGCAAAGCGATCGCCGGTCTGACGATCGCGTTGAGCGTCTGGTACGTCATGTCCGAGCGGCGTCGATTCCGTGGTCCGGCGTGGGCGACAGAGCAGCTGGAGGCGACCGTTGACGCTCGATGAGCTGCGCGATCTCGCCGGACGCGGGCTCGTCGAGACCGTGATCGTCGGCTTCACGGATCACTACGGACGTCTGCTCGGCAAGCGGTTCGATGCCGACATGTTCGTCGAGGAGATCGCCGCGCACGGCACGCACGGGTGCAACTACCTCCTCACGACCGACATGGAGATGCAGCCGGTTCCCGGCTACCGTTTTGCCAACTGGCAGCAGGGCTACGGCGACTTCCGTCTCGTGCCCGACTCGAGCACGCTCGTGACAGCCAGCTGGCTCGAAAAGACGGCGCTCGTTCTGTGCGACGTTCGCGACGAGGCCGGACGAGACGTACGGCTGGCGCCGCGCTCGGTGCTGCGGCGACAGGTGGACGCCGCGCGGGAGCTGGGCTTCACCGCGCGCGCCGCTTCCGAGCTGGAGTACTACCTGTTTCGACACAGCTACCGCCAGGCGGCGGAGCTCGATTACCGCGGCCTGCAGCCGGCGGGCTGGTATCTCGAGGACTACCACGTCCTGCAGGCCACGCGAAACGAGCCGTTCACCGCGTCCGTGCGACGCCACTTGAAGGCGTCCGGCGTGCCCGTCGAGAGCTCGAAAGGCGAATGGGGACTGGGGCAGCATGAAATCAACGTGCGATACACCGATGCGCTGACGATGGCCGACCGGCATGTGATCTACAAGCAGTGCCTGAAGGAAGTGGCGGAACAGATGGGCCTGTCGGTCACCTTCATGGCGAAATTCGCGGCGGACCGCGCAGGATCGAGCTGCCACATCCACTTGAGCCTGTGGCGCGACGGGAAGGCGGCGTTCGGAGGGAACACCGATTTCGGACCGGTGAAATGCTCCGAGACATTCCGCTGGTTCCTTGGCGGCTGGATCGCGCACGTGCCCGACGTGATGGTGTTCTACGCACCCACGGTCAACTCGTACAAGCGCTACGTGGATGCGTCGTGGGCGCCGACCCGTCTCGCCTGGAGCTACGACAACCGCACGGCCGCGTTTCGAGTCGTGGGGAGCGGACCCAGCCTGCGGATCGAGTGCCGCATCCCCGGAGCGGACTGCAATCCGTATCTGGCGTTCGCTGCCGCGCTCGCGTCGGGACTCGACGGCATCAGGAACCAGGTCGAGCCGCCCGCATGTTTCACCGGCGACCTGTACGCCGCGCGGGATCTGCCGCGCGTCCCGGCCGGACTCGAGGAGGCGACCGATCGATTCGCCGCCAGCGAGCTCGCCGCTCGTGCGTTCGGCGCCGACGTGGTCGAGCACTACACGCATTTCTTCAGGACCGAACAGGCCGCGTTCGGTCTGGCGGTGACCGATTGGGAGCGGCGGCGCTACTTCGAGCAGATCTGAGGCAGGGCATGCCTGGAAAGCTTGCCGGGAAGGCTGCGCTCATCACCGGAGCGGGCAGCGGCATCGGTCGGGAGTCGGCGACCCTGTTTGCCGCGGAGGACGCGGCTGTCGTGGTCGTCGATGTCGACGACAAAGGCGGTTCGGAGACGGTCGCCGCGATCGAGCGCGCCGGCGGCCGCGCGGCGTACGTCCACGCCGACGTGGCGAAAGCAGCCGACTGCGCGCGGATGATTGCCTCGGCCGAGAAGGCATTCGGCCGGCTCGACGTGCTCTTCAACAACGCCGGGATCATGCACGCCCAGGACGACGATGCGATCTCGACCGACGAGGCTGTCTGGGACGTGACGATGAACGTGAACGCGAAAGGCGTCTTTCTCGGGTGCAAGTACGGGATTCCGGCGCTGCGCCGCGCGGGCGGCGGATCGATCATCAACACGGCGTCGTTCGTCGCCGTGCTCGGAGCAGCGACGCCGCAGGTCGCCTACACGGCGAGCAAGGGAGCCGTGCTCGCCCTGACGCGCGAGCTCGCCGTCGTCCATGCGCGCGAGAACATCCGCATCAACGCGCTCTGTCCCGGGCCGCTGCGCACGGAACTGCTGATGAAGTTTCTCGACACCGAGGCCAAGAAGCAGCGCCGGCTGGTGCACATCCCCATGGGGCGCTTCGGCACGGCCGGCGAGATCGCCCGCGCGGCGCTGTTCCTGGCGTCGGACGACTCGTCGTTCGTGACGGGGACGGAATTTCTCGTCGACGGCGGGATCACGGCCGCATACGTGACACCGGAATGAGCATGAAGGGAACCCTCCATCGCACGATCAGCCCCATCGACGGCTCGGTCTACACCGAGTTCGAGCTGGCGACGCCTGCCGCGATCGACGTCGTCCTCGATCGGGCGACGCGTGCGCAGCGAAGCTGGAAAGAGGTGTCGATCGACGAGCGGGCGTCGATCTGCCGGCGGGCGGTGGAGCTGATGGTCGCGCGGGCCGACCAGCTCGCGACCGAGCTGACCTGGCAGATGGGTCGGCCGCTCGCTCACACTCCGTTCGAAATTCGCCGCGGGTTCGAGGAGCGCGCCCGATACATGATCGGCATCGCGAAAGGGGCGCTGGCCGACATCACGCTCGACTCCAAGGAAGGCTTTCAACGCTTCATCCGTCGCGATCCGCTGGGAGTCGTCCTGGTCATCGCCCCGTGGAATTACCCCTACCTCGCGTCGGTGAACTCCGTCATTCCGGCGCTGATGGCGGGCAACAGCGTGATCCTGAAGGTCTCGCAGCAGACGCCGCTCGTCGCCGAGCGCTACGCCGAGGCAGTCGACGAGGCCGGGGTCCCGGCCGGCGTGTTCCAGCACGTGCAGGCCAGCCATGACGACGTCGCGGCGATGATCGGCGACAGGCGCATCAACTTCGTCTCGTTCACCGGCTCGGTGGAGGGCGGCTGCGCGGTGCAGCGCGCGGCGGCGCAGCAGTTCATCGGCACGAATCTGGAGCTCGGCGGAAAGGATCCGGCGTACGTGCGCCCGGACGCGCCGCTCGAGCCGACGATTGCGAACCTCGTCGACGGGGCGTACTTCAACGCCGGCCAGTCGTGCTGCGCCGTCGAGCGGATTTACGTGCACCGTGACGTGTATGCCCGGTTCGTGGACGGCTTCGTCGCGTTGACGCGCGAGTATCGCCTCGGCAATCCGTTGATGCCGGATACCACGCTGGGGCCGATGGTGCGCACCACTGCCGCGGATCTGGTCCGGTCGCAAATCGCGGACGCGCTCGAGCGCGGCGCGCGAGGGCTCATCGACCCGCGGGAATTCCCGGCCGATCGGTCGGGCACGCCGTACCTGGCTCCGCAGGTGCTCGTCGACGTCGATCACCGCATGCGCGTGATGACCGAAGAGACGTTCGGCCCCGTGGTCGGCCTGATGCCGGTGAAAGACGATGACGAGGCGGTCGCGCTGATGAACGACAGCCGCTATGCGCTCACCGCGTCGATCTGGACGCGCGACGTCGACGCGGCCGTGGCGATCGGCGACCGCGTCGAGACCGGCACCTGGTTTCTGAACCGGTGCGACTACCTCGATCCGGCGCTGGCGTGGACCGGCGTCAGAGATTCGGGCCGCGGCTGCTCGCTGTCGCGGCTCGGATACGACGCGCTGACGCGGCCGAAATCCTTCCACCTGCGCCTGCAGCTCTAGCGGTCCGCCGGCGGACCGACGCGGTGGACGACCGTGCCGTCGGCGGCCAGGAATTCGATGGACGCGCGGCCATCAGCGTCCACCTTGAGCGCCAGCCGGCTGCGTCCCTCTGCGTCGGCGAGCAGCACGCTCGCACTTCGATCTTGTGTCTTGCCGACGAAGACGCGCTGCGCGGAACGCGGCGCGGCGGCCCTGGCGCGCGCAATCGCTTCAGCGCGCGCGGCGGGATCGCTGATCGCCTGCGCCCGGTTCAGCGCGTCGACCAGCTCCGACAGAGGCGCGTCGGGCCGATCCCATACCTTGAACGCCGCGCTTCGCCGACCGTCGTGTTCGCCGTACTCGAATCCGATCGTCTGATCCTGGCCGAGCTGATCGAACATCATGCCGGCGTCGGCGTCTCGTCGGCCGTTGGCATCCTGACCCTTCAGCGTGATGCCTCCCGCTTCATCACCCTGATCGTTGAAAAGGATGAGACCTGCGTAGGGCCGGGACCGTTGCACCATCTTGCCGCCGATGACGCCCGGATGCATGCGCTGCTTGTTGGCGATCACGAGGCGGAGAGTGCCGTCGGCGTCGACGATGTTGATGCGCTCGGCGGTGATCTCGCCGAGATTCTGCGGGCGCGCCGCCTGACCGAATGCCGCTGCCCCGACGGCTGCCAGCATGATCGTCGTCGTCAACGCGTAGGCGTGGAGGGCGCGGAGCTTGGTTCGCAGTGTCATCGGAATCTCCATCTGCCACGATATGAAGCCATGTCAGAATACGTCCGACGAGCAGCGGCATGCGAGCGATCCGTCCGCGCCAGTCGTAAGCGAGGAGAACGAGCGTGAGAAACCTGCGCGTTGTGCTCTGCGTTCTGCCCGCGCTGTTGTCGGCGGCCGTCTTCGCGCAGCCGATTCGCCAAGGTCATGACGCGAAACCGTCCGAGGCGCAGAAGTCCTTCGACCAACTGACGCGAACCATCATGCCGAGGACTGGACCTACATGACGCCGGGCGATACACCCACGCGCGCCCACATCGACCTGGTGCGGGTGAAGTGACCGATAGATGTCACCTACTTGAAGACCTTGCCGTCCTTCATCACGAAGCGCACGCGTTGCAACGCGCGCACATCGCGGAGCGGATTGCCTTCGACTGCGATGACGTCCGCCAGCCGTCCCGGAGCGAGCACGCCGATGTCTCCGGCCATGCCAACGGCACGAGCGCCCCACAGGGTCGCCGCGCGAAGCGACGCCAGCGCATCGAGGCCGATCGACGCGAGATGCTCGAACTCTCGCCCGTTGGCGCCGTGCGGAATCACGCCGGCGTCGGTGCCAAACGCCACCGGCAAGCCCGCTGCCACGGCGTCACGCATGCGCGCGTGCAAGGCCGCGAGATGGTCGGGTGCTGCGCTCGCGAGCGAAAACAGCGTCGGCACCTGTTGAACGCCGCGCTCCTTCATCGCGGCCACGGTGGCAGGCGAGGGAAACCCGGCATGCGCGATGAGATCCGCGCCAAGGCGCACGGCCACGCCGATGCCCGCCTCGCTCAGCGCATGTGCGGCGACGCGTTTGCCAAGCCGATGCGCCTCGTCGATGGCGGCAGCCAATTCGTCATCGCCGATCTCGTACTTCGCCGGCTCTTTGACGGCGTCGGCTAACCAACCGGTGACGCAGACCTTGATCAGGTCGGCGCCGCGCTCGACGTCTTCACGGACCCGCCTGCGAAACCCGTCCGGTCCGCGGACGCCGATGCCGTTGAAGTCGCACGTGCCGCCGGCAATCCCCAGCCACGGACCCGACGCCACCACGCGCGGTCCTTCGACTCGGCCTTCGCGGATCGCGTCGCGCACCGCGACGTTGGCGTAGGCTGCGGCGCCCAGGTCCTGGACCGTCGTGAACCCCGCGAGCAGCGTGGCGCGCGCGTTCGCCCGCGGCGGTCCCGCAAGCGTCAGATGCACGTGCGCGTCGACGAGCCCCGGGACGAGCGTCATCGACGGGAGATCGATCAGCACCGCATCCGCGGGCACGCGGACGTCGGCGCGTGCTCCAGCCGCAACGATCCGTGCGCCCTGGATGACGACCGCCGCGTCCTCGATCACACGGCCGCGCTCGACGTCCACCATCGCGCCAGCCCGGATGGCAGTCGCCGCCTGCGGCGCGTGAAGCGTCAGGACGAGGCACGAGACGAACGTCGCCAGGCGCAGCAATGGGTTCCCGCTCGCGATCATGCTATCGTTGGCGCGCCATTCAAACCGAAATGTTCAGGTGGTACCGAGAAGGAGCACGTATGTGCGATCAGGATCATTTCGAGCAGGATCGACAGGAATACGAGGCGCGTGGACTCGTGACGCGCAGGCAGTTCGGCGTGCTCGTCGGCGCGGGCATCGCCATGCTGCTGCCGCAGGTCGCGAACGCGGTCGCCGTGACCGAATCGGATGTGACGGTGACGACGCCGGACGGCAGCGCCGACGGCTACTTCGTGCACCCGGCAGGCGGCACGGCGCCCGGTGTGCTCGTGTGGCCCGACATCTTCGGGCTGCGGCCCGCGTTCCGCCAGATGGGCAAACGGCTCGCGGAATCCGGCTACTCGGTGCTGGTGGTCAACCCGTTCTATCGCGTCAAGAAAGCCCCGACGGCGGAGAACGGCGCGGCGACGCCCATCGCGAGCCTGATGACGCTGGCGCGCGCGTTGAGCGAGACGACGCAGATGTCCGACGCGAAGGCGTTCGTCGGATGGCTCGATCAGCAGCCGTCCGTCGCCAGGAACCGGAAGGTCGGCACGCAGGGCTACTGCATGGGCGGACCGATCGCGTTCCGCACGGCGGCGGCGGTGCCCGACCGCGTCGGCGCGGTCGCCTCGTTCCACGGAGGCGGACTCGTGACCGAGGCGCCGAACAGCCCGCATCTGCAGGCGGCGAAGAGCCGCGCGCAGTTCCTGATCGCGATCGCCGCGAACGACGACCAGCGAGCGCCCAACGACAAAGAGGTGCTGAAGGACACGTTCGCGAAGGCGAATCTGCCCGCGGAGATTGAGGTGTACGCCGGCGCCGCGCACGGCTGGTGCCCGCCGGATTCGGGCGTCTACAACGAGCCGCAGGCCGAGAAAGCGTGGACCCGATTGCTCGCGCTGTACGAGAAAGCGCTGGCCTGACGCGCGTCGTGGGTGCGCTCCTCGGAGCTATCGGGGTCGACCTGTCAAGACCGTGTGAATCCGACGACCGACAAACCGTGAGCCTCCGCGGCGAGGCCAAGGGCGCCGTCGTGCGTGGCCATCGTCAGGTCCACGCGCGACAAGCCTTTCCAGAGGAGAGCCGTCGCGAGGTGAATCGCATCGAGCGTGCCGAGCTCGGTCGGCATCGGCTGGGCCGCGCGGTCGAGAACCACGTCATCTATCTCCACGAGCTCCAGCGACGCGACCAGCTCCAGAATCTTGGCGCGGCGGCTCGCGACCTCTGAATCCGGGAGCTGCGCGCGCAGGCGAAGGCGATCCAGGGTTCGAAGGCTCTCCGTCACGATCAACGCGCTCGAAACGCCATGCTCAATCCGGCGCCACTCGGGCAGCGCATCCGGCTGACGCAGCGCGACGCGCAACAGCACCGACGCGTCGACGTAGGCGATCATCGATGCGATTGCCGTTCTTCGAGGAGCAACTGCACGACGTCGATGTTGGTCTTCAGGGGCCTGGCTGGCGGTACACGGTTGGGCGGTACTGTCCCCGGCGACGGCTTGCGGATTCGAAGCGCAGGCCGATCCCTGACGGGCACGATGTGGGCGACCGGTGTGTCGCGATCGAGTACCGCAATCGTCTCCCCGCGCCGGACGGCCCGGAGATAGTGGCTGAGACGGGCTTTCAGCTCCGCGATTCGGACCTGCTTCATGGTCATATTATGACCAGAAGTAGTCATCTTCGCAAAGTCGCGTGCCGTGCGCCGGATACAGCGAGCTTTCCTCCGGCTGTATTCGGCATCGATGTCGCGCTTGACGGGTTATGTAGAACGATCTATATAATTGCCCCGTATGTCCAGGGACGCGCCGCGGCCCCCTCGCGCGCGGCTGCTTGACGCCGCCGAACAGATGCTGCGGGAGGTCGGCATGGCCGGCACGGGCATCAAGGACGTCGTCGCTCGCAGCGGCGCGCCGATCGGGTCGCTGTACCACTACTTCCCCGATGGAAAGACGCAGCTCGTGAGCGAATCCCTGCGGATCAACGCGGACAAATCCCGCAGGCTGCTGGAACAGTTCTTCGACGGCAAGAGGACGGCGGCGGCGGCGCTGCGTCTGTTGTTCCACACCGCGGCCGATGGATTCGAGCGCGCGGGCGCACACAAGGGCTGTGCCGTGGGCGCGGTGGCACTCGATCTGACGCCGGGCGATGCCGCGTTGCGTGAGATTTGCCGGAGCACGTTCGACGATTGGGTCGCGATTATCGAACCGCGTCTTCCGTGCTCACGCGAGCGAGCGCGACGTGCCTTTGCAGTGACGGTCGTTGCCGCGCTCGAAGGCGCATTCGTCCTCGCAAGGGCCGCCCGGAGCGGCGACCCCTTTCGCGACGTCGGTGAGTCCCTGGCGTCGATGATGTCCGCACGTGGGAGGCAACGATGAGTGTGCCGCAGATGAACTCGCTGACGGGCAAGACCATCCGCTGGACGTTTGTCGACGGTCCGGTTGCAGGCACGACCTTCGAGCACGTGTTCAGCGATGACGGAAGCGTGACGTGGCGGATTCTCGACGGACCGCACCAGGGAGCCACGGCGCGTGAAAAGTCGTACGCGGCCGTGAAAGTCAACGAACGGACGTGGGCGGTGTCGTACCTCGGAGCGTCCGGTCACACGCTGACGGTCGTGCTGAACGTCGACGACCGCCGCGCGATCGGGTTCGCCTCGAGCGAGAAGTCCTGGTATACGTTCAACGGGACGTTCGAGGTGCTCGAGTAGCGCACAATCAGGCCCTGATTCACTCGTGACAGAGCAGCCGCGCCGGCTCGATCCGCAGCACGCGTCGCGCGGGCACATAGCACGCCGCCGTAGCCACCAGCATCAGACCGAGGGCGGCGGCGATCAACGTCAGCGGATCGGATGGCGACACACCGACGAGCAAGCCGCGGATCAGGCGGTTGGCGACATAGGTGCCTGTCTATCCCTTTGTCACGATCCATTCCATGAGCGGCCTCGCCAGCCGGACATGCCGCCTGCACTGTGCGGCACTCGGGTCGGTCTGCGCTCAGAATACGAACTTCAATCCGATCTGAATCTGCCTCGAGTCGAGCCGTGTGCTCGTGATCACGCCGAAGTTGGGCGTTCGAAGCTGCGAGCCGGGCTGATTCCAGATCGGGCGGTTCGGCAGGTTGAACACCTCGATGCGCGCCTCGAGGTACTTCGAGCCCATGACGAACCGCTTGTTGGCGGACGCGTCCAGGCTGACGATACCAGGGCCGATCAACGAATTGCGCTTGACCGTGCCGTAGCGGAATGGCCCGCCGGCCGGGTTCCGATCGACGAACGCGCCGGTGTTGAACCACCGGGTCCGGGTTTGCTGATCGGAGGGCAGCCGCCAGTCGATGCCCGTGGAGTCCGGATAGCAGACGCCGCCGCCGTTCTGAATGGTGCCGGGACCGCACGTCACGGTGAACGGAAAGCCGTCCTGCAAGGTGAAGATGCCGCCGAGTTGCCAGCCGCCCAGCACCAGATCGATGACGCCACCCCGATTCAGCAGAGCGCGATCTTTGCCAAACGGAAGATCCCACAGCCACGAGTTCGTCCAGCGGCGACGGAAGTCGAATGCGGAGAGCCCGGTCTCGAGGCCGAGGTCGTAGTTGTTCGACGGCGTCAGGGAATCGCCATCAGTCGTGCGGATGCCGCTGCCGTTGTCGATCGATTTTCCGTAGGAGAACGAGCTCAGGAAGCTCACGCCCTGCGAAAAGCGCCGCTGCAGCTTGAGATAGAGCGCATGGTAGTGTGAGCGGCTTGGCGCGCTCATCACCTGAACGCTGCCGAACTGCGGGAACGGGCGCGCCAGGTTGGAGTTGGCGAGCTGGCTCGGTTCGGGGTTGTTGTAGCTCATGAGCCGGCGCAGATGCCGGCCGACGGATCCGAAATAGGTGGCTTCGGCCGACATGCTGCTGCCGAGCTCGCGCTGGACGCCAACCGACCACTGCTCCACGTACGACGACGGCTCGTTGAACTGCGCCGCCAGGATGAACGTCGGCGCCCCCGTGCGCGCGAACGGCTGCTCGAAGCTCAGATTTGGCCGGAAGCTCTCGGCGGGCTCGTCGCGCCGGATCGTGAACGGCGCGTTCCGTACGGTGTCGAACACGGCGTTGCCGATGTCGCGCACGTAGTACAGGCCCGCGCCCGCCCTGATGACGGTCGCCGGCGTGATCGTCCACGCGATGCCGAGGCGCGGCGCGAAGTCGTTCTTGTCCGGCTTGTACGCGCCGCGGCCGAACCGCCCGTCACGCACGTACTGAATGTCGGACGCGAGCCGAAACGCCGGGTTGCCTTCATACGGATCGCCAGTCCCCGCGCGAACGAAGATCGGCGCGTGCGAGTTGGCCCAGTCGAAATCGATGTTCACGATCGCGTCGTTGGTATCCGTGTACGGCTGATCGTATTCCCAGCGCAGCCCGTAGTTCATCGTGACGTTCGACCTCAGTCGCCAGCTGTCCTGGGCATACAGCGCGAAATAGTTGGAGCGGAAGTTCGCGATCGGCGCGCCGACCTGCGCTTCGGAGCGGTTGAAATGTCCGAGGAGAAAATCGGCAAACGCCGCGCCGCCGCGCGATGCCGCCGACGCCAGCGGGTTCTGCGTGTAGCGGCCGTCGAACGCAAACCGGCCGCGCGTCACCACGCCGCCGATTTGGTCGTAGATCACGTGCCGGACCTCGCCGCCCAGCTTGAACGCGTGCTTGGAGACGGTCCACGTGAAATTGTCGACGAACTGAAGCGTCTTGTCGTTGTTGATGAAGGGCGCGTCGCTCTCCTCGCCCAGCCCCGACAAGCCGGTGACGTTGATGTTCGGCACGCCCCAATACAACGGGTTGTCCGACGGCAGGTTGATCCCGAGCGCCTTGACGACGTTCTCGTTGTTGGCGCGCCGCGCGATGTGGCCGTTCTTCAGATAGCCGAACCCGACTCTCGCGTCGTTCAGTTTGTTGGAGCCGAGCGAGCGCGTGTTGCTGAAGACGAGCTGGTGCACGTCGGTGTTAGTGTTGATGCCCATGTCCGGGATCGCGAATGGGTCGTAGCCGCGTTCGCGCGAAAGGCTGTGGCGGAACGTCCACGTGGCCGGGCCCCGCGTGAAATCGAGCCGGTACGTCAGCTGATCGGCGTCGACGACCCGCGGTTCGTTGTTCACGAAGTTGGGGCCCGTCACCTCCTGCAGCGGACGCGGATAGTAGGCCAGCAGCTTCTGCGACACGGGGTGGGTGCGATTCGCCGGAATGATGTTGCCCGGAAACGCCGTTGGCGCCTGCAGCACGTTGCCGGCGGCGTCGAACACGCGTGTAGCCGGGTCGTAGATCGGGATCAGGTTGCCGCTGGCGTCGCGCAGACCGGAGAAGTCGCCGCCGCGCCAGGCCGTGAGCGGAAGCGACGGCGTCGACGTCAGCGACTTGTTCTCGCGTAGTCCCTCCCAGTTGGCCATGAAGAACAACCGGTTTCGGCCGTCGATGAGCTTCGGCAGGACCACCGGTCCGCTCAGGGTGAACCCGTACTGATTGCGTTTGAACGGCGGGATGGGATCGGTCGGCTTGTCGAAGTAGTTCTTCGCGTCCAGCGCGGAGTTGCGCAGGAACTCGAAGCCGGTGCCGCGCAGCTTGTTCGAGCCCGATTTGGTCGAGACGTTGATTTGTGCGACGGCGCGGCCGTATTCGGCATCGAAGAGACCGGAGAGGACGTTGAACTCCTCCAGCGCATCGACCGACGGCAGGAGCATGTAGGAGTTGAAGTTCAGGTCGGTGTTCTCGACGCCGTCGAGCGAGTAATGGTTGAAGTGGACGCGCTGGCCGGCGACGTTCAGCGCAAAACTGTTGCGCTGGCCGCCCATGCGCTGCTTACCCTGGCTCGACGAAGGCCCGACGGTGGTGGCGCCCGGAATCAGCGACGCCAGCTGCAGGTAGTTACGCCCGTTGAGCGGCAGCTCGACGATCGCGCGGTTTTCAATCACGGTGCTGACGGCGGCGTTCTCCGTCTGGATCAGTGGAGAGTGCGCCACAACTGTGAGGGTTTCCGCGAGATTCCCCACTTCCATGATGAAGGCGATCCGGCTCGCGCTGCCCACCTGCACGGTGATGCCCTTGCGCTCGACGGTGCGAAACCCTGACAAATCGGCCTTGAGATCGTACGTCCCGGGCGGGATGGCGCCGACCACGTACAACCCTGACTCGTTGGTCTGCACGACCCGATCGATGTTCGTCGCCGGGTTGGTGAGCGTGACGGTCACACCTGGCATCGGCAGCCCGCTCGAGTCGACGATCGTCCCGCTGATTTCGCCGGACGGTGTTTGCGCGCGAACCGGGACAGTGGTCAGGACGAGAACAAGGATCGCGAAACTCGAGGGCCTGCGGAACATATGGACCTCGCTGGTTTTGGCGGAACCGGGTGCGGAGTATAGCGCCAAACGCCGAAGAATCTCAGCCGTGCTCGACAGCCCGTCACGTATTGACCGTTGAACCACCGCTGGAGCTGGTATAGGCTCGGCGCGTGAGAGGAGGCGTTCGATGACGCGAATGCTGGCTTCCACGTGCGCCGTCCTGACGCTCGCCGCTGGCCCCGCGTTCGCGCAGGCGAAGGCGACGATCACGGGCGTGCCGGAGATCCCGTTCACGACGGTATCGAACTTCCTCAAGCTGCCGCCCGGGGAATACCTCGGCGAGTCGGTCGCCGTCGCCACCAACTCGAAGGGCAACATCTACGTGTTCCACCGGCGCGACACGACGCGCCTCTTCGAGTTCGACAAGAACGGCAACTTCCTCAGAGAGATCGGGAAGGGCTACTACGGCTTCGAATTCGCCCAC
>Ga0114129_10004554_pt1 | contig 19563 bp, 22 predicted proteins | sample RhiMetdeltSRZDD1_FD_80071 | JGI IMG/M metagenome (GOLD analysis project Ga0114129, IMG submission 80071) | Populus rhizosphere microbial communities from Tennessee, USA - Rhizosphere MetaG P. deltoides SRZDD1 (version 2) (version 2) | ecosystem: Host-associated > Plants > Roots > Rhizosphere >...
CGAGCAATATATGCGTGTGTCTCGTCATTGCAATCGATTTTTCCTTAAGTCTTGCTGAAAACATAATTGCCTCCTTTTTTGTTGTGCTTCAGGGAACGTTAAAACGTAAGCCATATCGAGACTGTCTCAACTCAATAGTACAAGGAGCTTACGGGAAAATGACCCGAAGATTACAAATCGGTAATGCAAAGGAGAAAAAGGAGGGCCAAAAACGGAATTAATAATCAAAAACGCCGATGTATCGTTCCGGGGGGTAATAGCGTCGCGAAAAAAATCAACATCCTGACGCGTGATGGACGAAGCATGATCTTGACCCTAAGTGCCATGCTCCGTTGATGATTGGCAACGACGCTATGACATGCTTATAATTCTTGCCACAATGGCTAATCTCTATTACAACGATCGACTCATTATTTCCTACGCATCCCTAAACCAAAGCACCAAAACCTGGAGCCCAGGAGCCGAGATCACTTGGACGCGCGATGGGCGGCGTTACTCGCATACCATTGGCGGCTTGACCGACCGATTCAAAAGTAGCGAGGAAGCAGAAAATTTCGTGACCAGCCTCGCCAAGATGTGGATTGACGCCAACCCGTAAGGTAAGTCCGGAGGGGGTGAAGGGTAGGCTGATGAGTACTTGGTAAGGGCTAAACCGGATTGGCCGCCAATCATCGCAAGCTGATACCGGCAAAGTCTTAGCACGCAGCCAAGGTGCCTTGGGCAATGGCGTAGCCGAGTAAAATCAGCGTCTAATCGAAAAAATGAATTGTGTTGAAAAATGATTAGCGAAGTAGGCAAAATAGTAACCTGACAAAAGCTTTCCTCCAAGATCCGATCATGAGACTGTGTCGCAAAGTCCGGCGCAGCTGGGCGAAGTTGGATTCTTGATGTCGACGTTTCCGCGCATGCGGAGAAAGCAGTTTAAGCGATGAAGTATAACGCTTGGTTTCAGTGCACTGGGGGTTGCCCGGGCCAATATAGCCTGCTGGAAATTATTTATCGGTGTCCTTCGTGCGGAGACCTGCTGGAAGTTCGCCACGACCTGGACGCGCTCAAGACCAGGGCCGCGGCAGCGTGGGTTAAACTTTTCGATGATCGTTTGGGTATTAATGAATACCCTTACGGCTCCGGCGTCTGGGCAAAGAAAGAGTGGGTCGTTCCGTTTATCGACAACGAAAACATTGTTTCAACCTGCGAGGGTAATACCAATCTTTTTTGGGCGAATCGTTACGGCAAGCAGCTCCACCTCGAAGACCTCTGGGTCAAGCAATGCGGCAACTCGCACACCGGTTCTTTCAAGGATCTCGGCATGACGGTGCTGGTCTCGGTGGTAAATCAAATGATCGCTAACGGGGAGCCGATCGACGCCATGGCCTGTGCGTCCACTGGCGACACTTCCGCGGCTCTGGCCGCTTACGGCGCGGCGGCGGGCATCCCGACCGTGGTTTTTCTACCGCGCGACAAAGTTTCGCCGGCCCAATTGGTTCAACCGCTTGCCAACGGTGCGCTGGTCCTTTCACTGGATACGGATTTCGATGGCTGTATGGCAGCCGTCCAGGAGGTTACCAAGCGCAAACGTATTTATCTTGCCAACTCGATGAACAGCCTGCGCATCGAAGGGCAAAAGACCATTGCCGTCGAGATCGTCCAGCAGTTCGATTGGGAAGTGCCGGATTGGGTGATTCTACCCGGCGGAAATCTCGGCAACGTTAGCGCCATCGGCAAAGGCTTTCTGATGATGCAGGATTTGGGCTTGATTTCTAAACTGCCGCGCATTTGCGTCGCTCAGTCGCACAACGCCAATCCGTTTTATCTGTCTTATCTAAAAAAATTCGAACACTTCGAACCGGTAACCGCCAAGAAGACTCTGGCGAGCGCGATCCAAATCGGTAATCCGGTAAGCATTCGCAAAGCCATTGCAACGCTCCAGCGCTTCGATGGCGTGGTGGAGCAGGCTTCGGAGATCGAGCTGGCCGAAGAAGTCGCGCGCGCCGACCGCACCGGTATGTTCAATTGTCCACACACGGGGGTGGCACTGGCGGCGCTGCACAAGCTGGTCGAGCGCAAGGTCATCCATGGACACGAGAGAGTCGTGGTGATTTCGACGGCTCACGGACTCAAATTTGCCGATCAGAAAATCGCCTATCATGCTGGAGCGTTAGAGGGCATCCAAGGCACTCAGTCTAATCGACCCGTCGAGTCAAGGGCCGACCCGAAGCAAATCAGCGATGCGATCTCGCGCTATGTCGAACGTGTGCGATTATTGGACGGATAATGGGCGAGGGACGCAATAAGACCGGCGGTGCGATGAACGACCGCGCGCCCAAAAGTGCGGCCGGCAGCGACGGTAAAGCACTTGGCTTCAGCACTCTGGCAGTACACGGCGGCGAGCCGCGACCCAAGCTGGGTAACTCACTCACCACACCGATCGTGCAGACGGCCACGTACACCTTCGCCGACACGGACGAGCTGCACGATCACTTTCAACACCGCATCGATCGCGAGGAATATGGGCGCTATGGCAATCCGACACAGCGGATCGCCGAGCAGAAGCTAGCCGTGCTGGAAGGAGCGGAAGGTTGCTTGCTCTTTTCCAGCGGTATGGCGGCGATTACCACGACGATGTACGCCGTGCTTTCACATAACGCCCACGTGGTGGTGACCGATGACTCCTACCGGCGAACACGGCAGTTCCTCACGCAAGTCTTGCACCGTTATGGAATCGAAGTCTCCGTAGTGCCTGCAGGCGACTATGACGCTATTGAAGAAGCAATTCGCCCCACGACGCGTCTGCTGGTCAGCGAGTCGCCGACAAATCCTTACAACCGCATCGTCGATCTTGAGCGATTCGCCAATATCGGGAAGCGGCATCGTGTGAAAACCGCGATCGATGCTACCTTTGCTACTCCCTTTAACCAGCGGCCGCTGGAGTTCGGGATCGATATCGTGTTGCATTCGGCGACTAAGTATCTTGGCGGGCACAATGATCTTCTGGCCGGCGCAGTGCTCGCCTCCGCCGAACTGGTCGAAGGGATTCGTTCACTGCAGGCCGTCACCGGAGCTGTCATCGATCCGCTGGCCGCATACCTGCTCGTGCGTGGATTGAAGACATTTGCGCTTCGGGTCGCGCGACAAAACACAAATGGCCAAGCGCTCGCCGAGTTTTTGTCGACTCATCCGAAAGTCGTTGCGGTGCATTATGCCGGCTTACCGACCCACCCAGAGCACGAAGTGGCCCGGCGTCAGATGCGCGGCTTCGGCGGCGTGGTTTCATTTGAAATCGCCGGCGATTTGGCTACGACCTCCCGGGTCGTAGACGCATGCCAAATTCCGCAGATCGCGCCCTCGTTGGGAGGAGTGGAGAGTTTGATTGAACAGCCCGCGCTGATGAGTTTCTACGAGCTTACCACCGAAGAGCGCCTCATGGTCGGTATCAAGGACAATCTAATCCGCTACTCCGTCGGCATCGAAGATGCCGTCGACCTCATCGCCGACCTCGCCGCCGCGCTGGAGCGGGTGTAGACGTACATTTTCTGGACCATAAACTGAGGACTCGACGACGAGGATCACGCAAGAATCACGAAGAAACCGGAAAATTCGTTGAAACCGATTAGACGGTGATCTCGTACGGGATATTTGTCGGGCCGTCGATCTGGCGGACCGTGTTGTTCTCCATGTTGTAGCTGCCCTGCAGGACTTTGCCGGCAAGCCGTTCGGAGCGAAGAATGATGGCGACCGATCTCGTCGGTCCGCCTTGTTCGGCGTGAGGATCGAAGGGGGGGACCAAATCAACTTTGCCCGGTTTTCCTTCGGTCACAGTTTCCAATTCCAACTTGGCGTACCCGTCCTTGGTTCCATCGTCGATGCGGCGGTAGCGCTCGAGGCTCTCTGTTCCATCGAGAAGACCGTATGCCGTCCACGAGTGGGCGTGGTCATGAATACTTCCTTTGCGACCGGGGACACGCACGACGCCGTTGATTGCGAAGCCGTAGTCGGGGTCTTGGTAGAAAAGAAGATTCTTTCGTCCTTCGGTCGATGGCCAGGATTTCGAAGCGTGTCGCAGGCTCGGGTCTCTTACGAGTTCTTCGAGCAGCTCTTGACCCTTTTTCATGCGAGATTCCGTATTCGGCAACTCGGCCCAAGCGGCGCGCAGGCCCTGAATAAACTTTTCAAAAGCGGGCAGTCGTTTCGAGTTTGCCATACCCGTGAACCTTCCTTCCGTTATTTAACCATCTCCCGCCGTATTTCCTCAAGTAGACGGAGGTCGAAGATGTTGCCGAGCGGGATGTTCCCTCTTCCATCGGGCTATTCCGTTACCGGAGCTGTTGGAATTTTCGCCGCGATATTTCATCCATGCTTAAGCTAGAATCAAAGTCGTATAACGATGATTCCCAGGAGCCATACATCGGGTTGGGCAACATGAACCATTTGGTACCCCATTCGTTGTGCTTCATCGCCTCGCTCATTCGCACCTGAGCAGAAACACGATATTCGGAGATAAAATCGGCCAGGTCGTCGCCAAAGAGCATGAGCACGCGATACGACTTAGCAATGAAATCGCGCCGGCTGCCTTTGTCGATTCCCCAATCCGGGCGTTCGCTCTGGCTTAGCACGGTATCGATATTGTCGGGCAGCTTGATCCCGGCGGAGGCGAGATGCTTACGGGTGAGGGATTCGGTGGCATAATCGCGGTTGGTGACGAAAAAGACCGTGACTCCACGTGATTGCGCGAGTAAGATGAACTCAATGGCGCCGGGCACCGCCCCTGGCTCATTTTGGCTCGACCAATCTCTCCATCGGGTACGGGTGAAGCGCGCGCCGTTTTTAACCAATAAGCTTTGAAAGCGACTGGTATCGATTACCGTCTCATCGATGTCCATGATCACCGCCGGGGGAAGATGTTGAAAGTCTCCTAGTTGCGCCGGCAGCGCGGTCCATTGACGGTCGGCCAGGGCTCGCTCCAAGTGCGAAATCGCCGCGGCGTATATCGATTGAGCGACGACACGATATTCCACTGAAGTGGTTTGCCAGAGGATCGCATCCAATCTACCGTCGCTGGCTGCGCCCGATTGACCGGCGCGAAGGTTGGCGCAGCCAGGAATTACAAATACGAACAGAAACAAAAGCGCGCCGAGTTTTTCACATCTTACCGCTCTTTTCACAGGTGACCTCACAAGGTTAAGTGTCCTAATACTTGGGACAGCAAACGCTGAAACCAAATTCCGATGAGCTATAGACTTTTTCACTGAGTGTCGATCGTAGTTTTGAATGGTTGTCTCTCGCTCAACGGTGAAAACATTCTGGCTACGACACCGGTGTCAAATGCCAAGAGCTTGTAGTCGCCGTTGTCGGTTACTTCCATCGTAAATCGATACTGGAACTGTTCCTCAGCATTTTGCCCCGCCAGATAGATCCAGATCGCTTTCTCTCCCGGCATCGGTTGAAATTCTGTCGCCGTGACTTTGGTTGGAAAGGATCTCGGATGCATGCGGGTGATCGTTTCCTTGAATTTTTCGAGCGAGAGATGCCGCCTGCCGCCCTCGGAAAGCAGTTCGTAGCCCTTTGCAAAATTTTTGTTGATGAACACCAGTTGGGCGAATTCGATGGCGCGCCTGGCCGCGAGTGTTTCATCGTGCTTCACCGACCCAGCGCAGCTAGCCAGCACAAGGGTGAGCAGCCCGATGATCAGAGGGTTACGGATCATTCATTCAATCTCTTTTTAGTAGCGCGGCGGCAAAGTTAGGCCTGTTCCTGTCCACGCAACATCGCAAGGTTTACACGAAGAACGTGATTTTTACCACGGCTGCCGAAGAGTTCTCTAGCGTGGCCCTACAGACGAAAGATTTCTCGTAACTCAAAACTATTTTCGGGACTACATCGTTCCGCTGCCGGCATATCGCTTGCTTCAATCCAGCGTTCGCGAAGACGGGAGGAGGATCACTATGACCAAATCCGGCTTAATTGTTTCACTTTGCTTCTTTTTGGCTTCCGGATGCACCGTCTTTGACGGTTCGGAAATGACATCTGAGCAACAGCCCGTGGCGGCTCCTGTCGCCGAGAATGAAGCTACAGCGTCCATTACGTCAATCCAAACGTCCGCTCCAGTGACGAGGGTTTCAGCTCGAAAGTTTACTCGAGAAGAGGTCCGGGCCATGCAATTGCGACTGCGCGACGTCGGTTTGGATCCTGGTCCGGTTGACGGCCGCGCCGGGGCGAAAACCAAAGCGGCATTTGCACGATTTCAAAGCGGATGCTCCAAGATTACGCCGCTTATGAAAAATTCGTTCGAAGGAACGGCGCAGCCTGCGGGATTGAATCAGACAGTAGTTAGACTTCCGAGCCGACTGGAAACCCAAACGATCCAGACTCAGCTTCGGGACGCCGGTTTCAATCCGGGACCGATCGACGGCATCTTCGGCAACAGAACCAGATCCGTGCTCGCGCATCTAAAAGCCGGATGTCCGATGGTGAACGACTTTGCGGGGATATTTGAACGTCTACTCGGAGCAAATGACAAGCAAGTCCTCGCTGCGCAGCCGCTTGAGACTGGTTCGACAAAGCTCCAATCACTGACCCCGGCCGGACGCAGTGACGCGACCAAGCAGACGGCTGCGTCACCTCAAGAAGATATCCGCATTCTCCAGCTGCGGTTACGGGATGCCGGCTTCGATCCGGGTCCGTTCGACGGGGTCATGGGACCCAAGACGAAAGCGGCTTTGCAGGAGTACCAAGTGACGCAACGAAAAAAAAATGTGAAGTTTCCGTTGATCACCGGAACCAACGGTGATTATTGAAAAAGGGGGCAGATTGTGAACTCAAAGGGGATTCAGGACTGGCTGAATCCCCTTTTTAGTTCCAGTCGAAATTCCACTAATTTAGTAGTCGCGGCGGAGCAGAATGGGAGGGTAAGGTCAGTATTCCGTTTGTCGCGACCGTTGAATTTGCTGGTTATTGCGATCAATGGTGCGCTGGTTCTGCTGGATCTGTTGCTGATTGGCCTGATACTGCTGCTGTTCCTGGCCCTGCATGTAGTCGCCGACCAACGCGCCGGCTCCTAATCCTAACGCACCGCCGATGGCTGCGCCGGCTCCGGGATGACCGACGGTCGCGCCGATAAGACCCCCGGCGGCCGCGCCACCCACCGCGCCTATCCCAGCACCCTTCTCGCGCGTGGTCAGTGAACCGCCCGAGCAGCCGGCGAAAAACGCCGCCGCGAGAGCGATCGCGACTATCTGTAACGAAATCTTACTTGTTATCATTCTGCCTCCTTCGTTCGGATTCTCTGCATCAACTCATCCACGTGTATGGAGCAATGCTTATGCCATCCCGTTAACTGACTGAATTTACCGCGACTCGGAAGAAAATGGCGCGAAAAGGATGTGAAATTCGGCTCCCCCCAGAGAAAATATTACTCAGTAAGTTACGGGTTTGTGCAGCAATTACTCGCCCTTGGCCATCCGCTCCACGTCGGCGAGGGTTGGACCGTCCAGGCGAAAGGCACGGTGCGCGCGCCACTCTAAGACCTCCATGACTCGGATGCCGTTTACATGATGCGGATCTCGCGCCGCGATCGATTTTGCTTCGGCTAGGCTCGACGCGAGCATGATATAGACTCCAAAACGGCCGTCAGTAGTCGGGCCAGAAAAAAGCAAGCGTCCAGCGCGGTGCTGATCGTCCAGCCACTGTCGATGCGCTTCGTAGTTGCGCTGCTTTTCGTGATCCTTTTCTGGCAACGATCGAGAAAGAACGATATACCACATGGTTTTCCCCTTACGATGCTCCGATTCGCAGCGCCAGAGTAATAGTTGAATAACAAATTTGCCACACTTGCTTAGCGTGTTACCCGGCGATACAAGCGGTATCGAATGAGCCGTAACTTCGGACGAACTGAAGGATCGCAGTGTAAACGACAAAGGGGCCGCCAAGGTGCTTTCTCGGGAGGAGAATGAACTTTTGACCCGCGTCGGGGCGGGCACGCCGATGGGTGAGCTCATGCGGCGTTACTGGATTCCAGCGTTGTTGTCCGAGGAAATCCCGGCGCCTGACTGCGCGCCGGTTCGGGTCCGCCTCTTGGGCGAAGATCTGGTCGCTTTTCGAGATTCGCGGGGAAGGATCGGTTTGTTGGGCGAGCATTGCGCGCACCGCGGCACCTCGTTGTTTTTTGGACGTAATGAGGAGTGCGGTTTACGTTGTATTTATCACGGTTGGAAATACGACGTAGACGGGCACGTGTTGGAGACACCGGCCGAGCCGACAGATCGCGAGTTCAAAAAAAAGCTCCGTCACGTCGCTTACCCATGCAAAGAAATAGCACGCATGATTTTCACGTATATGGGTCCTGCCGAGAAAGAGCCGTTGTTTCCGCGATACGAATGGGTCAGTCTTGCCGAGGAACAAATTTGTCCCGTCAAATCTTATCTCCAGTGCAATTATTTGCAGGGGATCGAGGGGGACTTCGATTCCTCGCACACGTCCTTCCTGCACAATAACAATATCAGAAACGCCGAGCCCCTGAAGCGCGACGGCGCTCCATTGTTAGAAGCCGAGGATACGCACTATGGCATGCGAGCGATATCGATCAGAAAGGTCGGAACCGAGCAGGTCTATGTCCGCACCAGCCCTTACATCATGCCGTCCTTCAGCATCGTGCCCGGACCCCCGACCGCGAAAATTCGATGAGAATGATATTCGCGGATTTCGTTTTTGGGTGCCGATCGATGATCAAACGACTTGGCTTTACATCTTAAACATGCGCCAGGCGCCGTTCACGGATGGAGAACGAAATAGCCTGCGTGGTTGGATCAATTCTGATTACACAAGAGTCCGTAACGCGACCAACCATTACTTGCAGAACCGCACCCTGCAAAAAACAGAGAGCTATACAGGCATTGAGGCGGTTAATCCCGCGGAACAGGATGGTTGCGCGACGGAGAGCATGGGCGCGATCTGCGACCGCAGTAAAGAGCATCTCGGCTATAGCGATAAAACCATCATCGCCTTGCGCAAGATGCTGCTCCGAGCCGTTAACGACTTAGGCGAAGGGAAAGAGCCACCCCACGTTATTCACGACTCCGAGAAAAACGATTTTTCTAAATTGAGATCTATCAAGAGTGTTTTATCCGTGGGTATGGACTGGAGGAAGATCATGGAAGGAATCGGCCCGAACGATGGATGATTATCGAGTATGAAGTTTCTAGTTTGTAGTTTCTGGTTTCTCGTTCTTAAAAGAATCGAAACTAGAAACCAGAAGCACGGAGCTGAGAAAGGGAGACCTCGCCTCATGGCCGCCTGGCGGCTGTCGATTCTTCTAGCCTCGATCGTGGCTACTTTGGAATCTGCTATGATGACGGTAGATGCCCAGCAGCTGCAGAAAACCGTAGCGATGGTCGGAGCCAGAAGTGGTGCCTCATGGCCGCTCTGGATCGCCAAAGACGCGCGTCTCTACGCCAAATACGGTCTCGACGTCGAGCTTGTTTATGCGGTTCATCCGGGCCCCATTGCCGCGATCATCAGCGGCCACGCCGCGATGACTTCTTCGGGCAGCGATCCGGCCTTGTTAGCGGCGGCGAAGGATCCGTCACTGGTTGTGCTGGGCGGTTTTATGAATAAGGGCTCCTTCGCGATGATCGGGTCGAGGACGGCCTTCGACATGAAGCAGCTGGGCGGAAAAAAAATCGGTATTGGTCGAGTAGGGGATCCGCCCTATCACATGGCGGTGAGCCTGCTGAAAAAATACGGGATGACAGCGCGCGACGTTCAGTGGGTATCAATCGGCGTCGACGCGACGGCGAGAGCGGCGGCTTTGCAAAGCGGGCAGATTGATGCCGCGCTAATTACTGCTCCGGCATACTTCCGATTGCAGACGGCCGGCCTGCCGGTTTTGGCATTGCTGCTCGATCACGAAGATATCTATGTATCGACCTATTATCTTTTTCGCCGCGAAGCGTTGAGCAAGGAGCGGGCAACAGCGATAGCCTTCATCAAGGCTCATACCGAAGCGATCAAACGTTTTTATGACGATAAAACTATTGCAGCCGAGATCATGATCAAATATGGCGGCGCGAAAAACACCGAGGACGCCCATAGAGTATACGATCTTTTCAAGAAAGCGCGGGTGCTAGAGCCCATTCCGTACGCACTGAAGGCCTCGGTGGAGGCTGTTGTGGAGCGGCAAGCACAGGATTTGAAAGGAGTGGATCTAGCGAAGGTCATCGACAACAGTTTGATCGATCAGTTGGTAAACGAGAAATACTTCGAAGCGGTCTTCGGCCCATCGATACGCGACGAGCAACGGCGCAAACAAGCGCAGGCGTTTGGAAGATAGCGGTCGGAATGCTCTGCCGCCAGGCAACGGGTTACGACGCGCGTCCTCCGGCAAACGTAGTGACTTGGTAATCCGTTGCCGCGGTTCCAACCAATGTGACTGCATAATCGAATGCTCCTGCGCTGCCTTCGCCTCGTAAGCTCACATTGACAATCCTTTCTCCTGGTACCGCCACAGCGTTAACCGCGGTTACTCGGCTAGGATAGCCGTTCGGGTGCATCTTTGTTACCTTTTCATTGAATTTCTCCGTTGGCACATAGCTGCGTGCCTTATCCGCAAGCAGGGCATAGCCTTTGTCGAGATTCCGCCGAACGAAGGTCACCTCGGCGAATTCAACCGCCCGCTTTGAGGCCAGCTTAGAATCATGTTCGATGCTTTCAGCGCAGCCGAACATTCCTATGAGTGAGAAAATCGCAGCAATGAGTATTCCCATGGTGTTCCTTGCTTCGCCAAAAAATAGACGGTGCGACAGTTTATGCTATTCAACGTGGTCCCCGTTTCAGTCCTTGCTTCGGTCCAGATCGCTAGCGATTGTAGCGTTCCGGTAGTTCCGTGACAAAACGTGGCCGACGAATATGGTCGGCGCAGCTTGTGTTCAGATCTCTCGCCGATCCTTTCACAATAAATTCCGCGGCCAGCTGGGTGGCGCAATCGAACTGATAGTCGTGCGGAGTACGGCGAAGTACAATTTGACGGCTGTTCAGCAAGAACTGAGATGCGCCTTTGCCGTATTCAGGAGGCGTTGCGGGGTCGATTTCTCCGGATAACATCAACACGGGAACCTCGGACTTCGCCGGCTGGTAATATTCCGGCGAAACTTCACCTTGTGGCCATCCGCTGCAGGCTTGTTGATGTCTTCTCGTCCGATACTCGCCCAGAAATGTGCCTTGGGTCTCGCGAACGATCTCATGTTCGCTAATAAGCGGCACAGATTCGGAGCAGGTAACGCTCAAGTACATCCCAAGGGAGACGCCGAAGCCCACCGCGCTGGGAGCGAAGGCGATTTTGGCAAAAGCAGTCCAATCGCCGGCGGCAGCTTGGCGGATGAGTAAAGGAATCAACCTTGCGGTGTTGTGATCATATAACAACAGGCGGAGCCGCTCGACGAAAACACCGCGCGAAAGACTTACCCGTTGCGCGGTTTTGGTTACCGGATGATTAAACTCAAAGGTGACCGGTCCCTTGTCGAAGGCGGCCAACGCGGAAGCAAAATTGCCCTTCAGATCTGGAAAGCGATCGGCACAGGCTCTGTCAGCCGCGCAGTCGTCAATGAGTCGATCCATTGCCCGTTGCGCTCCCTTGGCGAAATGCAGAGGAAGTTTTGCCGAGGGGATAGTAACGCCGGCGAGCACAGCGGAGCGTACTCGCGCCGAATAGAGGCGTAGGTATTGGAGCGCGGCCTGAGTCCCGTAGGAAACCGCATAGAGATTGATTTTGTCATAACCCAAGGCGGCGCGGATTTCCTCGAAATCATCCATTGCGATGGGCGTGGTGTAAAACCGAAGATCGGCAATTCCTAGCAAAGTCTCGCGGCAAGCCTGGATCGTTTCGAGCGGAAAAATATCAGCAAAGTAATTCTGCGCCGACGTTCGGTCGGAAATAACGCTGCATTGAAGCCGGTTGGAATCACCGGTGCCGCGCAAATCGACATAGATCAAGTCCCGCTCGCGGCGAAGCTCGCGCATAAAAGGATCTTCGCGCGCGCTTGCCACCAGCGCGGCGCCCTGACCCGGGCCGCCGGTGAGAAAAAAAACCGGATCGGCCTTGGGTTCTGCCGCGGTGGCGGGCACCACGACAATGTTGAGCGGGATCATGCGTCCCGCTTTTGCAGCTCGGTCTTCAAACACCGGATACTTGGCGCAAAGAAGTTCGCTCTTGTGGTTTGGAAAGTGGCAGGGTTGTAAATCGATTCGGGTCGTCCGGGTTGTTGCTATCGTTGGAGGATCGATGGCAACGCAAGAGAGATCTACAATGACAGTGAGGACGCCCCCTAGGTAAAGCAAAACATTCCGAACACAAGACATGTCAGGATGATTTCTTCTCTTGTCGTGTCTCGCCTTGCATGGGCAATGGCCACTTCAACCAGTTGGAGAGCGCTCGGCCCATGATCCACTCTTTGTCGGAAGCGGAGAGAAAATCCAGCTCCTCGGTAAACAGGGTGACAGCCTGGCGATAGGGGCAGGGAAGCTGGGAAAGATCAGTGCCCCAGAAGACGCGCTCGGGGCCGAAGGCGTCGACGACCCGGCGGATCTGCGGATGGAGCGTCGGAAAAGGGTATGGCTCGTCGACGTAGCATGGAAGACAAGAAGCTTTGACGGCGACGTTTTTCAAGCCCGCGAATTTGAGCAACACATCGACGCCGGGGCCGAGGGGTTTACCCTTCCATCGCACGTTCAACCCCATGTGGTCGACGATCACGCGCAGGCCGCAATGGCGCTCGGCGATGTTGCCGATCTTCTCGACCGCGAACGGTGCAAAGATCATGACAGGGATGTCGTACTGTTCTGCCGCGGCCCAAAACCAATTCGCCGTGCCGTCGTCAAGCCATGAGTGCGTGCCCGCGTGGCGAAAGCCGATGCGAAAGCCCAACATACCTGGCTGCTGCAGCCAGGTCGGCATCCTTGCCCTGTTCGCCGGATCGTTGACAGGCAGCTTTCCCATCACGGCGAAACGATCCGGATACTGTTGCGCCGCTGTGAGCGTGTAATCGTTTCGATATCCTTCCCACGACGGCGGAACTAAGATCACACGATCGACTCCTGCAACTGCCATTTCGACCAACAGATCTTGATACCCAAATGGCGTCGGTCGATGCGGGGTCGACGCGTCTTCTTTGATGTAGGGCCGCTCGGGTGTTTCCGGCGGCCAAATATGGACTTGGGCGTCGATGATGGTCATGAATTTGTGATTGCTACCGCGCTCAGGCGACTCTGATTTACAGACGGATTACGCCCCGGCCGTCGTGCTGTTCGATGTGCGTGCCCAGGTCCTTCGATAGCCGGGCAATGCGGTCGAGGATCGCCTTGCCTTCCTGTGCGTCGGCTAACATGGGACGGCCCCGTTGAGAGCGCGGCTGGCCAAAACCCAATTCGATCGGATGAATTTCGATCTCGGTTAACTTGCGCTTCTTGAAACGGCACAGCGCCAGCGCCGATTGCCAAAATTCGCGGGTTGCCGGATGGCCCCTGTCGCCGGCGGTGCGGGCATCGAAAAAATCCGCCGGCGTGGCGTAGGGATCCAAGCCGAAGCGCTCGTAGTGATGCGCCGGAACTTGGCGCAGGGTTTCATTCTGCATGAAAAAATTTCCCAGGCTGTAAAAGACCGGCTTGCCGCGGTAGATTTCCACGCCCATGAACATATGCGGGCCATGGATCGCCAGGACATCGGCGCCGGTGTCGATCGCGGCGTGGGCGAAGTCAGCGACGAAATCCGGTTGAGTCTCGATCTCGGTTATCCGTTCGGCGTGGAGCCAACTCCGCCCCAGGGTGTCTTGATTGTGAAGGCTAACGATAACGAAGTCGGCTTGCCGGCGCGCGTCGCGGATCTGCCGTAAGTTTTCTTCGAGATCGCGGTTGTTACACGTGGTCACGATATCGAAGCCCTCGCCTAAACGGTAGTGCTCGCCACGAAAATCCAATTCAGTTTCGGCGAAGGTGCCGAGCTCAGCTGCCGACTGAAAGCCGCGTTGAATGTTGCGGCTGCGTTCGCGGTCGAAACCGAGCGCTCGAGCAATTTGCTGCAGAGCTGCAAAGGACTCTTTGTCGACCACGAACGTGGCGCGAAAACCTAACGCATTCACCCCTGGTTTTCCCTTGAAGTCGACCCGCTGATGGGCGGCGCGGTTACTCTGCGCCGGCAGATGCGCGGTAGCGGCGATCAGCGCCACGCGCCCGTTGGCGGTTTCTAAATATGCCGGACTGCTGGCCTGCCGTAGATTCTCACCGGTCCCGGCGTGAACGATCTTCGCTCCGTCCAGGTAGCGGTTTTGCAGCAGCAGCCCTTCTTCGCCGAAGTTGAGCGAGTGGCTGTTGGCGCAGCTCACCATCGTGACGCCGAGCCATTTGAGATCTTCGAGCAGTTCCGGTTCGGTGACCATATGGGTACCGGTGCGCACTGCGGGTATACCTTCGCCGTAGCGCAGCACGGAGGTTTCCAGATTGGCGAAACAGGCGTCGGCGTTTCGCAGCAGCTCGCGGAGGCGTAAAAACTCGGGCTCGCGATAAACCTGCATGCCACGCGAGAGCAGAATATCTCCACCCAGGGCTATGCTGATAGAACCGCGTTCGGTGTCGTAGGGCATGGTGGCTCCACTAGTATGAGTTCAAAACCGTCAAGACGTTCAAGCGCTTTGCTTCGTTCAATGAGCGGACAGTATGCGCGTCTACAGACCCCGGATGGACGCGGCGGCGCTTCGGCCGGCGATCATGCCAAAGACTAAATTGCGCGTTTGACCGCTGCACGACGGATAGTTGTGGAAAAACAGTCCTATGATGTCGCCGGAAGCGAACAGTCCGCGGATCGGACGGCCCGCGGTGTTAAGCACTTGGCCATGGGCATTGATCTCTACGCCGCCGAAAGTGAAAGTGATGCCGCAGGTGACTGCATAGGCGCGATAGGGCGGCTTGTCGAGTTTGACGGCCCAGTTGGATTTCTTGGGCTGAATGCCGATGGTGCACCGGCCATCGCGTCTGGTCGGGTCGAAGGGCGTATTTTCCTGCACGGCGTTATTGAATTCTTCGACGGTATGCTGAAGCACAGTCGGATCGATGCCGAGCTTCGTGGCCAACTCGGCAATCGTGTTAGCTTCCGTGGGCTCGGCATGCACATAACGATTTTGGATCAACAGCTTTAGCCCCTTCTGGTCGAAGATTTGATAGGCGATGCCACCCGGTTGGCCCAAAACCGTCCAGCCGGTCTTTGCGTAGGTATAAGAGTGTTCGGCTTCGCCTTCATCGTAGAAGCGCGTGCCGAGGGTGTTTACGGTGATGCCGAACATGTAGCTGTAGCGATTGGCATTGTTGCTCACTTCCACGTCGGGAAAGTTGGCATCGATCGGACTCGCGTGAGCGCCCTTCCAATGGCCTGCCGAACGCGCGCCGAGGGCCAAGGCCATCTGCAAAACTTCGCCGGTGTCATGCCGGCTGCCGCGCACTTTCATCAGATCCGCGTTGGGGCCGAGATAGCGTGCGCGCATTTCGGCGCTGGCTTGAAAACCGCCGGCGCAGAGAATCACGGCTTTCGGTCTTATTTCATATTCGCCGTCGGGCCCGCATACGCCGACCGCTTCGATTTGCCGCTCGCTCCCTTTCAGCGCCGTCACTTTGGATTCGTAACGGATTTCAATGCCCATGCGAAGCGCGATGTCGCGCCACTGTGTCAGTTGCCCCTTGCCGCCGCCGGTGCTCTGCAAACCGCGGCCTGGCTCGAAAAAGTAGCGGCCGTCGATGACGGCGTAGCTTTGTGCGTCGAGATCGAATTTGATGCCGACCTCGCGCATCCAGTGGAGCGCCTTGTTCGAGTTGTCCGCCAAGGTGGCGGCCAGTTCTTTGTTGATACGGCCTTGAGTGACTCGATGGAGATCATCGATGAAGTTTTCCCTAGTGTAGGATGCTGGCTGCAAAGCTTTGAATGTGGCTTCGTCGAGATCCGGCAAGAACTGCCGCATCTCGTTGGCGCCGGAATGGACGAAGCGAAAGCCGGTGTGGGAAAAGCGCGCGTTGCCGCCGAATTCATCCTCCGGCGCTTTTTCCAGCATTAATACTTTGCCCGCGCCGGCTTGGCGGGCCGCCACCGCGGCTTCGAAAGCCGCCGTGCCGCCGCCGATCACGAGCACGTCGATGTCGGATAGGTTGCTCATGGGTGCATGTCCTCAGTAAGACAATTTACCGTAGAAGGCGCCAGTTTCCAGTTGTTTGACGACGCGTGCGTCGATGACGCTTAGAGCGGAAAGAGCGTTCACTGTTTCTTCTCCTAACTATTTTCCAACATTTACCTGACGGACGAAGCGGTCGTCGAAGAATTGAGACGGCAAGGCTTTTTTGGCTTCAGGGATCGACTCGGAGAGAAAATCCAGTATACCTTGAACTCCCGGTTCGGAGGTCACGAGTTCGCGTCTAAAGCCGGCCTTGCGATAGAACTCGTAGCTCTTATCCAGAAAATCGGGATCTCGCTCTTTGTTGTATTTGGCGATGACTTTAAGCGCGAATGGCTTATCGGCGTAATAGCGCTCGATTCCCGCCCGGATGGCGCGTAGCAACGGCACAATGCGCGCTCCGAGCTCATCGAATCGGCTGCGCCGCATGACAATGCCGACGTTCTGGTAAGGCACATCGAGCAAACTGACGATCGAGCGAAAGCCGGCGCGCTCCAGCTGAAAGCTTGCCGGCGGTGAGCCGACGCCACCGACAATTTGGCCGGCATGAAGCGCCGCGACGATCTGCGCGCTGCTGCCGAGAGGAAAGAGCTGAACATCTTTTGCCGTTAAGCCGATTTTTTTGAGAGCGACCAGCGTGCCGTAGGCTACGGGCGTGGCCGGCCGATCCGTGCCAATCACTTTGCCCTTGAGTTGTTCGGCGGTTTTGATTTCCGGCCTGACATAGAAATCCCAGATCATGGTGTTGAGGAGTCCCGCGACAAAGATGACGTCCTGTCCGCGCAACGAGGCGGTGAGCACCGGCGCAGCGGAGATCTCTATGGCGTCCAGTTCGTTGGCGATCACCGCCGGCATCGCAACGCTGGCGGTAATCGATAGCATTTCCACGTCGATCCCTTCTTTGGCGAAGCCGCCGACTTCCTTCGCCATCCAGAGCGGCGCCATAGTGACAGACGTGCTCATATAAGCAACACGCAACGGTCGTGATTGTCGAACAGAAGTTTGTGCTCCAATCACACGGGGAAACGTCAGAAACACAGCAGGCAACAGTAACGCAGTAAGAAGTGTTGCGACCCATCTTTTTTGGCAAATGTGCATCGAGATGACCTAAGCGGTGCCAACCGAGCGAACGATTGGTTGCCGGTAAAATAGGGCAGATGCCGATGGTGGGTCAAGGTATAAACGGTCTTTTTTTGAACAAAATTCGCCGCATAGGTGAGCCTCAGGCTGACCGCCATAAATCGCTTTTACGCACAGTTCTGTTCAATACCATGAGCCGGAATGCCACGATTTAGACCTGGAAAACGGTCGATTTCGCAGATTTTTCCTTAAATTCCCGGCGGCATATCGGTTGCTGTTCACATCAGCTCAGAGGAACAAACGTTCACAACAACCTGAGAATAGTAAACAAGATTTATGACGCGAACGTCTATTAGACCAGAGAGCGACGGAAGTGAATGGTTTGGAGGATTTATGAAGGATATTTCAAGCACACTTATTGCGCTGATTTTCGTTTTCTTTTCCTTGATCTCCTTAATTTCAGTGAATCGGTCTTGGGATAACTCTCCTTCTCCGTTGGGCGACAATCCTTCGAGGGTTTCAGAGCTCGGTCTCCGTTTCGCGATGCAACGTTAGTCCAACGCCGGTTAGAGAGATTCTGGGCTCAGCCCCATCAACCAAAACCTAATCCCTCAGACTTCAGAACTTTCACAATTCTCACGGCGTTGCCCGGACGACCGGGCGATCGAGCAGACGTTCCATCCATGCTTTCAAGTGCGGCAGATCACCACCGATCGTCGTTTGGTAGCGTTGCAAACGACAGAAGAAGGGGATGTAAGTAATGTCCGCCAGCGAATACTCGCCTGCAATATATTCTCTGTGTCGCATCTCTTGATTCAAAGTTTCGAGATATCCGCGCACCTTTTCTTTTGATTTCTCAACTTCGTGATCGTGAGCGATATTTCCGCCGGCCGCTTGTAGGCGCGTGTTGCAGTAGTCGATCCAGATCCGCGCGCGCGAGCGCTGCATGGGGTCGCTCGGCAGGAGTCGGACCTGGGGATATTTTTCTTCGAGATATTCGTTGATGATCGCCGATTCGTAGATAACCCCATCTCCATCGACAAGAACAGGCACTTTGCCGTAGGGATTGAGCTCCAACAGATCCTTTGGTTTATTTTTAAGATCGCATTCGATGAGCTCATGGGGAAGTTTTTTTTCGGCCAGGACAAGCCTTGTCCTGTGAGCGTAGGGTCAAGGCTGATAGGAATAAAGTTTCATCGCAAGTCCCCCTTCTGATGAATTAGGCGCTTTCGCCAAAATGTTTCGTGTTGATCACCGCGCGGCGGTGCGTTCCTTCGCCAATCTTCACGCCGTGATCGTTGGTGGCTGAGACGGCGTAGCGCAACTTGTTTTTCTTCACTTCCAAAAGCTCAGCGATCACGGTTACGCTTTGGCCAATTTTCGTGGGCGCTAGATGCCGTACGTCAACGTGAATTCCAACCGTCTGCTCATCGTCATCGAGATAAGGTTCTGTCAAGTCGACGCAGGTTCTTTCCATCAAGCCGATCATGCCAGGCGTTGAGAAAACATCGGTCTTCAACTGGCTGGCCCGCATCTTCAAGGTGGTCACGTAACTGTGGGTCCGAACGATTCCCGGTGCCAGCCCATTGTTCATACCAGGAATATACGGGAGGCAGCGGCCGATACGCAATAGCTTGGCAATCGAACCCTCCCTCATATCCGCAGAAAAGATTGTGATCGTGTATGAATTTCGTGTTATGACATGCCAATCAAAGGAGCGCGAGAATATGCTTTTACCCTTTCGCGAACATCTCGATTTCGGCCCGACACCGTACGATCAGCTGCAAACAAAGGAGGGCATTCCCATCGTCAAAGGTAACGTTGTGAATGATGTGACGACGCTGGATCTGGGCAAGTGGGAGCGAATGGGCGCACGGGGCTGCTATCTCAATCTCTCGAATCAGCAACAGACCGATGCCTACGTTTGCGAGATTGCGCCTGGCGGCCAGACCTTGCCCCAACGCCATCTCTTCGAGGAAATCGTCTATGTCGCCAAAGGGCGCGGCGCGACTTCCGTCTGGCAAGATGGCACCGGCAAGGTGACGTTCGAGTGGGGAGCCGGAACGATCTTCGCCATTCCGTTAAACGCTTCTTACATTCACTTCAACGGTTCCCGCGACGAAGCGGTCCGGTTGTTCGCGGGCACGACTTGCCCGCGCATGATCAATATCTTTCACAACGAGGACTTCATCTTTCGCAACCCCTTCAATTTTCGTGATCGGTTTCACGAAGGAGAAGAGTTTTTGCGTTACAACAAGCATGTAACCGACCGCTATTGGGAAACCAA
>Ga0114129_10004555_pt1 | contig 19562 bp, 14 predicted proteins | sample RhiMetdeltSRZDD1_FD_80071 | JGI IMG/M metagenome (GOLD analysis project Ga0114129, IMG submission 80071) | Populus rhizosphere microbial communities from Tennessee, USA - Rhizosphere MetaG P. deltoides SRZDD1 (version 2) (version 2) | ecosystem: Host-associated > Plants > Roots > Rhizosphere >...
GCCACCGGCCTTCAACGCCGACACCAGCTCGGGTGTGAACTGCGGCCACCAGGTGGTCCCGTCCGAGCTCTTGATGAACACGATCCGCACGCCGAAACGCTGCGCCTGCGCCACGATTCCCGCGGCCGTGCCCCCGCTCGAGCGGCTCACGTACCAGATCCACATGCCCGTCCCGTCGAGCGGGGTCTGGGAAGTCTTGATTGGCTTCGGCAGCTTCCGGATCCGGATCGGACCGACCGCATTCGACCGCCGGCCGTGTTTGGCCACCACCCGGATGCGGCCGCTGCGGGCGGACAGCGGCACCGTCACCAGGTAACCGCTGGACCGTCGCAAACGGGAGGTCACAAAGGGGGCCCTGCGGGACTTCCCGGAGCGGCGGAAGCGCACCGACATGCCCGACCGCAGGTTCCGGCCGCTCAACTTGAGCAGGCCGCCCGGCGCAACCGCGTGCCGATCGCGTCCGCACACCTTCGGCGGCCAGCACCGGACGGCGCTCACGTGAGGCCCTTGACGCTTGCGCCTGGCGCCCGCATCCGCGGGCATCGCCACCGAGCCCAGCGCGAAAAGCGCCACGCCCAGCAGGAGCAGGCGCGCGGGTGCCTTGCGGTTACGTGTCACGTGAACGGAAACAAACCGCAAACGGAAGGGGTGCGGAGCCCTGGCCCGGGAGCCTCGGGCATCGCGTACCATACGCCGCCTTCGCATTCGCACGCCTCGTCGAAGGATTGACGGACATGAGAAGTGCACGCCAAACTCGGATCCGTTCCCGGGCCACAACTGTCGCGTTGCCGGCGATCGTTCTCACGATTCTCGCCGTGCTGCCGGCATCGGCGTTCGGGGCCGACCTCCTGCCGGACCTGGTCGCGACCGCGCCCACCAACGCCCGGACGGAGGTCACCACCCTCGGTGACGGCCAGCCCCACTTCCTCCTGCGGTTCGACGCGGCGATGCAGAACGTCGGCGCCGGTCCGTTGGAGGTCTACGGCGAGAGCCGGTCCGGCAACGTGATGACCGTCACGGGCCAGGTGATCAACCGGACGAATGGCGGGGCGTACTTCGACGGCAGCCGTCACCCGGTAATCAGGTTCGAGACCGCGGACGGGCACGATCACTGGCACGTCATGAACGCCGCCCGCTACGCGCTCTGGAACGAGGCCGGCACGGCTGAGGCGGGACGCGGCGCAAAGGTCGGTTTCTGCCTCGAGGACGTGGACAAGTTCGACCCGACCGCCCGCTCGGCCCAGTTCTCGAACTCCGCCACCGGCTTCTGCGAGGCGGGGAACCCGACCGCTTCGAACATCACCGAGGGAATCACGCCCGGCTGGGAGGACGTGTACGCCGCGAAGCTCCCGTTCCAGTGGGTGGACCTCTCGGATATCGCCCCGGGCCGATACCGGCTCGGCGAGCAGGTCGACCCCGACAACGTCTTCATCGAGAGCAACGAGTCCAACAACGGCCCGGTGCTTGCCCCCGACAGCGTGATCGTGCCCGGTTGGTACGCATCGTCGGGGACGGTGAACGCGACTCGGTCGCAGACCACCATCCTGCTCGGGGCGCAGCAATTCGGCAACGCCTCATCGGCCGCGTTCAAGATCGAGTCGCCGCCGAAGCACGGCAACCTCACGCAGACGCCGGGCGCTCCCGCTTACCAGTTCGTCTACACGCCCGCCCCGGGCTTTGCCGGCACCGACAGCTTCAACTTCTCGGCGCGCGACCCCGCGAGCCAGTTCCCTCTCCATCCTCCGGTCGCGACCGTGAACGTGAAGGTTCCCGGCGAACCGGTGCACGCGTTCGGCAAGGTCCGCCTGCTGACGGGGGTGCGGTTCTCGCTTCGAGGCCGCTTCCTCACGCTCCGGGCGCACGCGTTGAAGTCGGGCATGCTCGAGGTCCGGTTGCGAAAGGGGAAGCGTGGCCTGGGCGCCTGCAAGAAGCGGGCGCGCGCGAAGCACGGCTTTCGCTGCCGGGTGAAGCTACGCCGCCACGGGTCCCCGCGAGGCGCGAAGGCCGTCGTGAGTCTGCTCGTGAAAGGTAGGGCGACGGCCGTCAACACCTTCAAGGTGCCTCACCGCCTGCGGCACTAGAACGAAAGCCGCGGCGGCGTCGCGTAGGCTTCGCCTGTGACCGCCAGGCACCGCATCGGCATCCTGGGCGCCGGATTCGGCGGCCTCGGCATGGCGATCAAGCTCAAGCAGGCCGGCATCGACGATTTCGTCATCTGGGAGCGCGACGGCGATGTCGGCGGTACCTGGTGGGCGAACACGTATCCGGGCTGCCAGTGCGACATCCCGTCGCACCTGTACTCGTACTCGTTCGCCCCCAACCCGAACTGGAGCCGCACGTATCCGCTTCAGCCAGAGCTGAAGGAATACCTGCGCGAGTGCACGGAGCGCTACTCGCTTCGCGACCACATCCATGTGAGCTGCGAGGTGGAGAGCGCCGAGTGGGACGAGAAAGAGGGCATCTGGCGGTTGGAGACCCCGGCTGGGCCGTTCGCCGTGGAGCTGCTGATCGCGGCCCCCGGCTTCCTGAGCGAGCCGGCGACGCCGTCGCTGCCCGGCATCGATGACTTCGAGGGCGAGACCTTCCACACCGCCCGCTGGAATCACGACCACGACCTCACCGGACGCCGCGTGGCGGTGATCGGCACCGGCGCCTCGGCGATCCAGACTGTGCCGAGCATCCAGCCGATCGTCGAGCACCTCGACGTCTTCCAGCGAACGCCGCCCTGGGTGATGCCGCACCGGGACCGTCCGATCACGGAGATCGAGCGCCGGGTGTACCGGCGCTTCCCCGCGCTCCAGCGGATCGCGCGCTCGTTCGTCTACTGGAGCCGCGAGATGCTGGTCCCCGGCTTTGTCCGCAATCCCCGGCTCATGAAGCTGCCCCAGCGCATGGCGCGCCGGCACCTGGAGAAGCAGGTACCCGACCCGGTCCTGCGGGCCCGGCTGATGCCGAGCTACTCGTTCGGCTGCAAGCGGGTGCTGCCCTCCAACGAGTGGTATCCGGCGCTCATGCAGCCGAACGTGGACGTGGTCACGGAGCGCATCGAGAGCGTCGCGCCAAACGGGATCGTGACCGCCGACGGCGAGCTCCACGAGGTCGACACCATCGTGTTCGCGACCGGCTTCTACGTCACCGACGTGCGTTTCGCCAAGATCGTGCGCGGCCGGGACGGCGCCCTCATGTCGGACGTGTGGAACGGCAGCCCACAGGCATATCGCGGCACGGCCGTGGCGGGCTTCCCGAACCTCTTCATCATCACCGGCCCCAACACCGGCCTCGGGCACAACTCGCTGGTGTACATGATCGAGGCCCAGATCGATTACCTGATGGATGCGCTGCGGCTGATCGACCAGCGGGGCGCGACGCGCGTCGAGGTCCGCCCCGACGCGCAGGATGCCTACAACGCCGATCTCCAGAGCCGGATGGACCGCACGGTCTGGAATTCAGGCGGTTGCTCGAGCTGGTATATCGACGCAAACGGCAAGAACACGACGATCTGGCCCGATTACACGTGGCGTTTCCGCCGGCAGACGCAAAGCTTCGATGCCGCCGCCTACGAGCTGACAGCGGAGCCGGCGCATGACGAGCGCGACCTAGTGACCTCTGCTTAGACCCCCTTCCTTATCTCTGCAGGGTGCGGGGTTTTTCCTTAACGCCGCTCTTACGCACCTTTCAGGCGGTCCAAATGTTTGTGCCGTAGCGTGATCAGCACCTTCCCCACAAACCGAGAGGTGCCACATGAACGGCCACGGTGCAGGCCCAGGAATCAGGAACAAGATTCTCCAGCTGGTCGGGCGGGGCCTGAGCGCGGCGGAGATCAAGGCGGAGATCGGACCGCTCGCCGCCGCTTCAGACCTGCAGTACGCGGACAGTCTCGTCAAGGTGCGCGACGAGGTCCGCGCGGAGAAGCTCCGGACCCAGGTGAAGCCGGCCCGCGCCGCCGCCTGAGGCGGGGTCCGGCCGCTCGCGCGGCCGGGTTGATCCGGATGGTCGCGATCGCCGGCGCGGTACTCGCGACACTCGTATCCCCGGCGCCCGCGCCGGCTGCGATCCAGGACTACGGCGGCGCCGTGCCGGTGCTCGTGTACCACGGGCTGCATGGCGTGAGCAACCAGGCCCGCGACCCGTACGCGATCGCGCCGAGCGAGTTCGGCCGCCAGATGGCGATGCTCGCCGCGGACGGGTTCCACACCATCTCCATCGCACAGTACGTCCGCTTCCGTGAGGGCAACGTGGCCCAGCTGCCGGACCGGCCCATCCTGATTACGTTCGATGACGGGCGCGTGGACAGCTACCAGGTCGCCGATCCGGTGCTCGCGCGGTACGGCATGCGGGCCACGATGTTCGTGATCACCGCCAATGCCGCCTCCGCGAAGCCCGGGTATCTCGACTGGACGCAGCTCGCGCGCATGGCCGCGAGCGGCAGGTGGAGCGTGCAGGAGCATGCGCACGCCGGCCACGTGTTGATCCCCACTGGTCCACGCGGGGCGACCGGCCCGTTCTACGGCAACCTCCTCTACCGGAACGGCGTGCGCGAGACCTTCACCGCGTTCAAGCGCCGCATCACCGGCGACGTCCTCACCGGGCTCGGGCTGATGCAGTCGCACATTCCGGGCTACCAGCCGTTCGCGTTCGCGGTGCCATACGGCAGCTACGGGCAGGTTCACACCAACTACGGGCCCATTCCCGGCTGGGAGGGTCCGTGGCTCTGGCACACGTTCAACGTGATCTTCGTCCAGGACCGGCCTCGGTACAACACACCGGGAAACCCCGTCGGCCAGCGCTACGGGATCCACGCCGGCACGACCGCCGCCTCGCTCGAGGCGTGGCTGATCAAGGCGCTTCCGCGAAGCGCGTGGATCGTCCCCCCGCAGCCGCGCCCGCCGGCCGCGAAGCGGCCGGCCCGTCCGCGGCGCCCCTCGCTGCGGCGGTTGCGAGTCGGGCGGCACCACGTCGTGATGCTCCTGCGGGTGCCCGCCCACACGAGGCTCACCGCGAGCCGGCGCCGCGCCGGGCACCGGGCCCGCGCCGTCGTGCAGGTGACTGCGCGCGGGCGCCTGCACGACCGGCGGCTGCGCAGCCACACCGCCTACATCTACCGCGTGGTCGCGATCGGCGACACGGGCCTGCGCAGCCGGGTGCTGCGCGTGCGGGTGCACACCCGCTAGAGCAGCAGCGACAAGGCGCGGGGTGCGGCTGGCGCGAGCTCGAACTCGTCGCCCAGGCGCAGCTCGCTGAACCGTTGCACCCACTCGTCGTTGATCCCGTCCGACTGGCGCTTCATGCGTGCATCGACGCGCACGTCGTTGGGAGCCTCCAGGCCGAGCCGCTCGAGGATGTCGAGCGTGCTCGTGTGCGGATCCGCGGCAAAGTTCTCGTACAACACCAGCGCAGGGCGCACACGGCAGTGCTCGAAATACGCGTCCCAAGAAGCCTCCTCCACCACGATCTGCTGCAGTAGATGCGCGATCGCGCGGTAGTTGAAGCGCGGCTCCGCGCAGTCCTCCCGACCGAGAGTCGCACCATCGTCGTGCCGCCAATTGGCCGTCTGGATCGCCTTCCACAGCGAAACCGCCTGGCGAATCTTGTTTGCGCGCACGACTCGCACGTACGTGAGGTCATCGCCGAAGGCCGCCGGCAGGATGTCCGCCAGCGGCAGGTCCCGGTACCGCGGGACGCTCCGCAGCAAGGCCACGAAGTCGTCGAAGTAGCCCCACATGAGCTTGGCCGAGAACACCCCGTTCGGCGTGGTGCCCGTGTCGATCGCCCACTCGAGGTAGCGGTCGTACGCGCTCCTGTTCCAGAGCCACGACCGCGGCAGCGGGTCCTCGTCCCAGCTCCGCTCGCCCAGCTGGTCCAGGATCGACGGGTCGTCCAGCCCGAGGAAGTATTCCTCCGGGCGGCGGGGGCGGCCCGAGTGCCGCAGCGCTTCGAAGTACTCCTCCGGGCGGCCGGCGACGCCGGTCTGCCAGAGCGCCTGGCATACGAGAGTGCTGCCGCTACGGGGTGTGGCACAGACGAGGAACGCGCGCTCGGCCATGTCGGACTGGAATTAAACATGGCCTGGTCCTCGGAGCGGACTGAGCGCTGTTCGATTCCTACGGCCCGCACTGATTTGCGCCAACATTGGCGAATGACTACAGCAACCCCACTGACCGTCGACGGGACCTGATGCCCGCCCGCATCCATCTCGCCGACGCGAAGCGGCTGATGCATGACGGCGCGCAGGTGGTCGAGGTGCTGCCCAGGGAGGAGTATGCGGAGGAGCACCTGCCGGGCGCGATCAGCATCCCCCTGAAGACGCTCGATGCACGCACCACGGCCGATCTCGACAAGCGCGCACCGGTACTCGTCTACTGCTGGGACGAGCTCTGCGACCTCAGCCCACGAGCCGCGCATCGCCTCGAGACGCTTGGGTTCGAGCAGGTGTACGACTATGTGGACGGCAAGGCGGACTGGCTCGGTAGCGGCCTCCCGGCCGAGGGCAACCACGAGGATCGGCCGTATGCCGGCGACCTGGCCGACTGCGATCCCCCCATCTGCACCCTCGCCGACACCGCGAGCACGGTGCGTGCGCGTCTGGGGGACTCGCGATACGGCTACTGCATCGTCCTCGACGAGAACCAGGTGGTGCTGGGGCGAGTGCGCCGGAGCAGCCTCTCGTCAGCCGCCGCCGACGCGCGCGCCGAGGAGCTGATGGAGCCGGGCCCGAGCACGGTGCGCTTCAACAAGCCGGTGGTCGAGCTACTTGAGCGGCTGCGCAGGAACAACCTCGCGACGATGATCGTCACGACGCCCGCGGGGCGCCTGCTCGGTGTGTTTCATCGGGAGGACGCCGAGTAAGCGCTCGGCCTGCCGGTCCGCAAGAGCGTTCGGATGACCGCCAGGTAGTCGAGCAGGCTGCGCACGCTGATGAAGCGGTCGCGCACCCGCTCTCGTGCCCGGCGTCCCATCTCCTCGGCCCGCCCGCGGTCGGCGAGCAGGCGTGTGACCGCGGCGCCGTAGGCGGCGAGGTCGCGAGGGTCGTCCAGCAGCAGACCGGTGTCTCCATCGACGATCTGCTCCTGGATCCCTCCGACCCGCGACGCAACCACCGGCCGCGCCTTCCACATCGCCTCGGCGACCGTCAGCCCGAAGCCCTCGGCGATGCTCTTCTGAACTACGACGCGCGCGTGCCGCTGCAGTGCGTTCACGATGATCGCGTTCTCCTCGTCGTCCTCCATCGGCAGGGAAGCGAAATGGATGCGCCGCCGCGCCTCCTCGGGAAGGCGGGCCCGCAGGGCCACCGCCTCGCGCAGCACGGCGAGCCCTTCCGGGTCGTCGGCGACCGCCTCGACGTCCGGCCCTGCGTACACGAGATGCGCTCCGAGGTCCGGCGAGACGTGCTCGGCAAATCCCTGGATCACTCCGAACGGATCCTTCAGACGGTCCCAGCGGGAGACCTGGAGCACCACGGGCGTCTCGGGGCCGAGCCGTTCGTCCTCTACCATGCGCGCCTGCCGTTCGATGCGGCCCGGCGTGCCGTCCTGGCGTTGAAACGTGGGAGCCGGGCCCTCACCGTTCCGGAGGATCCCGCTCGCCTGCAGGACCGCCTCGACCACGTCGGGCTCGAGGTCGACGTTCTTGGGCGCGAACACGTCGATCGATGGCTGGATCACCACGGTGCGGTCGCGATCGAGTCCCTCCCACACGAACGCCTCCCGCGAGAACACATAGGCGTCGGCCTCGACCACGTCCGGGTAAAGAAAGGCCCACGCTTCGCGTACGAGGTCGTTCGGCTCGTCGATCCCGATGTGGCAGCGCCAGATCACCTTGGCGCCGGCAGCGCGAAAAGAGGAGATCATTCCGGCCGGCTGCGGGTCGTGCACGATCACGACGTCCCCTTCCTGCACGCGCCCGGCGAGCGCATTCGCGTTCTCCGCCAGCACGGCCGTGTACACGCTGCGCGCTTCCTCATCGAGCGGGCCGCCGTCGCCGATCGCTCCATGGAGGCGGTTGTGGAGCCGCTTGGTGAGCGTGAAGAACTCGGGCGTGCCATCGATCACGATCCACCGCGCGTCGACGCCGGCTCCCCTCGCATAGGCGATCAGGGGGCGCAGCAGCTCGACCACGCCACCCCCGTGCGCGGTCGAGTTGACGTTCCACACGACCGTTCCGTCGAGAAGCGCGCGGGCCTCCTCGACGCCTCGCTCGAACTCCGCCAGCCTGTCGGGAGGCAATACGCTCGCGAACCTCCCCAGGTCCATCGAGGAGATGTCGACCTCGTGCGGCACTAGACGAGCTGGTTGGCGGACGACGCCGCAGGGGCGTAGGTCGGGTCGCGCAACAGCGCTTGCCGGATCCCTTCGCCGAGGATTCCGCCCTCGCCGCGGGAGGCTCCGAGAACGGTCCACTCGCGCTCGTCGCCACGGTCGTTCACGTAGTGGGCGTGCAGGCCGCCCGGTCCGCGGTCGAGCGACAGGCGGCGGCCGGTGGCGGTCTCGAGGGTGAGGCCGGCCAGGCCGCGGACCTCCTGTGGAGCGTGCTCGAGCAACAACTGTACGTCCCGGCGCCCGGCGCGGGCGGACCCTGCCAGCTCCCCGTTCTGCGTGTCGAGCTTCTTGAGCTTCCAGCCGAGCCGCGAGCCCAGCCAGCCGATCAGCAACAGGCCGGCGACGGCAGACTCCGGATGGTGGCGCACGGTGACCGACGTGATCGCGTGGAGGTCCGGCCTGAGGTTCGGTGGGTCGAACGTGGCCGCCACCCGCTCGCGCCACGGCGTCGAGCGGAGCCAGGCGAGGTCGACCACGTAGGCCGACTCGAGCAAGTCGCGTGCGCGCCGAAGGCCTCCGGCCAGATCCGAGTCGTCCACCGAGTCCATCAGCACGACCTGCGACAGGGGCATCAGCGCCCGGATGCCCTCGTCGATGTTGCTGGGAGACCACAGTACGGTCGGCAGGTCGGTCATCACGAGCGGGTCGACGATCGGCTCCAGGCGGGGCAGGTGCTGGTCCCCCACCTCGAGCGTGACCAGCTCTCGCACCAAGGCGAACTCGCCGGGGCCGGAGGGCGTGTCGGAGCTGATCTCGGCCATCGCGTCGATGCGGTCGCGACCGCGCTCCACCGAGCAGATGATCGTCCGCGAGGCGAGGTACCGGCCGGCCCCCTGCAGGCGAGCCGAGACCTCTTTGGCCGCATCCTTGTCGACGATGCAGACCATGTTGAGCGCGCGCGCGGGCGCGTACCCCGCGACCTGGGTTTGACCCTCGACCAGAAGGCGCCGCAGAGCCGCCTCGATCTCGGCCGGCGTGGTGCCCTGCGCGGTCCAGACGACGTGCCTGAATCCGGTCGCGGGCGTCATGCTCAGATCCTTCGCCAACTCTCTTCGGGGGTCATCAGCTGGTTCGCTTCCGGCGGTCCCTGAGACCCCGCCGGGTACTGCGGCAGCGGACCGGGCATCTGCTCCCACGTGTGCACGATCGGATCGCAGACCCGCCACTGCTCCTCGACCTCGTCGTTCCGCGTGAAGAGCGTGGCGTCGCCTCGCATCACATCGAGGATCAGCCGCTCGTAGGCCTCCGGCGACTGCGAGAGGAACGAGCTCCCATACAGGAACTCCATGTTCACCGGCCTGATACGCATGCGCGTGCCGGGGATCTTGGCCGCGAGCGACATCGACACGCCCTCGTTCGGCTGAATCGTGAGCACGAGCACATTCGGCCGCACGCCGATCGAGCCCTCCTGGCTGAAGCCGAGGTGCGGGACCGGCTTCAGCATCACCGCGATCTCGGTGACCTTTCGCGGGAGCCGCTTGCCGGTGCGTAGGTAGAAGGGAACACCGGCCCAGCGCCAGCTGTCGATCTCAAGGCGCAGCGCGGTGAACGTCTCGATGGTGGAGTCGGGACGAACCCCCGGCTCCTCGACGTAGCCGGGAACGGCCTCGCCGCCGACGGTCCCGGGCCCGTACTGCGCGCGCACGGCGATCTTCGGAACGCCTTCGGGCGTGGGCGTCGGAATTCCGCGCAGCACCTTCACCTTCTCGTTCCGCACCTCGTCCGCGCTGAAGTCGACCGGCGGCTCCATCGCCACATGGCAGAGCAGCTGAAGCATGTGGTTCTGGATCAGGTCGCGCAACGCCCCAACCTTGTCGTAGTACTCGGCGCGGGAGCCGACGCCGACATCTTCGGCGGCGGTGATCTGAACGTTGTCGATGAAGTTGCGGTTCCACCACGGCTCGAACATGCCGTTCGCGAAACGGAACGCGAGCAGGTTCTGGACGGTCTCCTTGCCCAGGTAGTGGTCGATGCGGAACACCTGCCGCTCCTCGAACACGGACAGCAGCTCACGGTTCAGTTGCTCCGCCTCCGCGAGCGACGTTCCGAACGGCTTCTCGATCACCACGCGCACCTCGGCGTCCTCGTGGTGCTCGAGGCCGTGATTTCCGAGCTGGCGGACGATCACCGCGAAGAACCGCGGTGCCGTCGCCATGTAGAAGCAGCGGTTGAGTCGCCGGCCTGCCTCCTCCTCGAACTCCGTGAGCACGCCCTGGAGCGCGTCGTAGAGCGCATCCTCGTCGACCGCGCCCGGAACGTACGAGGACGCCTCGAGAAGGCGTTCGAGCACCTGGGGATCCGGTGGCCGGCGGGAGAACTCGCGGATCGCACGCGCCACCATCTCGCGGAACTGCTCGTCCGACATCGCCGACCGCGCCGTGCCGACCAGGTTGAAGCGCTCCGGCAGCGCGCCTTCGTGCGCCAGGTTGTAGATCGCCGGCAGGATCTTCCGGTGTGAGAGATCGCCGGTCGCCCCGAAGATCACGAGGCTGGTCGGGTGGACCGGGAGGCGCTCGAGACCCTCGACCAGCGGGTTCTCGAGCACAGGGGCCCGCGTATCGACGGTTGTCAGAGGAGCCCCCGGATGCGTTCAGTGAGCGCCCGCAGGGCGGCCGCCGGATCGTTGCCCGTGAGCGTCACGCGCTCGGCAGACCGCCCGCGCGCGCGCAGGGTCTGAAGATCGCCGGTCGCCTGAGCGTGCTTGAGGCGGTTGAAGGTGTAGGGCGCGTCCGGGATCTCGAGGTCGTCCGCCGAGTCATGAATCACCTGCAGGAACCGGCCGGTGGGCGGCCCACCCTTGTGTAGCTGCCCGGTGGAATGGAGGTAGCGCGGTCCGTAGCCGAAGGTGGTGGCGGTCTTCGTCGCGTCGCGGACGGTCGACCGCAGCTCGGCCACCGCTTCGTCGAACGCCGGCGAGGGCTGCACGTAGCCGTGGATGCCGAAGTAGTGCGGCGGTGCGAGGCCCGAGACCAGGGCCCGGAGAGCATCGTCGTCGGCGTCGGGCGGGTCGTCGGCGTCGGATTCGAGCACCTTGCGCGTCTCCTGCTTGGCCGCCTCGACGTCCGGCTGGTTGAACGGGTTGACGCCGAGCACCGAGCCCGCGACGGCGATCGCGAACTCCGCGAAGAAGAACAGGCGGCCGAGATCGGTCGCCTCGTGGATCGAGCGCTTGATCACCGGGAGTCCGGCCTCGGCGAGCCGGTCGACGGCGGCATCGGTCTCCAGGCTCGGCGACTCGACGTGGCGCAGGTACACGAGCGTGCGATCGTCCCCGTACGCCCCGGGCTCTCCCACCGGCTCGTCCGTCACCGGCACGATGCCCTTTCCGTCCTTGCCGAGCGACTCCGCGATCAGCTGCTCGACCCAGAGGCCGAAGCTCTCGAGCGGTGGGTTGATCACGTAGGTGAGCTTGTCGTGGCCGGCAAGACCGAGCTCGCCGAAGGCGAGGCCGAGCCACTGGCCGCTGTTCGCGTTCGCCGCGTCGAAGTTGAGGCAGTTCTGCTCGGCCACTCCCGCACGATCGAGGATGCCGACGATGTCGGCCCCCATGAGGGTGGCCGGCACGAGGCCGAAATACGACAGCGCGCTGTAGCGCCCGCCGATGTTCGGGTCGTTCAGGAAGGTGCGCCGGAAGCCGTGCTCGCGAGCGAGCTGCTCGAGTCCCGACCCGGCATCGGTGATCGCGACGAATGCGCGGCCCTCGGAGCGGCGGGACCAGAAGTACCTGAACAGCGACAGCGTCTCGAGGGTGCCGCCCGACTTGGTGGACACGATGAACACCGTGCGCTCGAGATCGATCGCCTGCTCGAGCGCGCGGATCGCGCCCGCATCGGTCGAGTCGAGCACGTGCAAGTCGGGGTAGCCGGGCTTTCGATGTTCGTCGCCGAAGCTGCGCCGGAGCACCTCGGGCGCGAGCGACGACCCTCCCATGCCGAGCAGCACGACGTCCGTGGTCCCCTCGGCGCGTACCTCCTCCGCGAACGCGAGCAGGCCGTCCGTGGTCTCGCGCAGCTGATCGGTGACTGTCAGCCATCCCAGGCGGTTGGCGACCTCGGGCGTTCCCTCCGGAGCCCACAGGGTCGGGTCCTTGCGCCAGATGCGCCGCGCGACCTCGGCGCTCGTCGCATCCTTCACGCGTGCGGCGAGGCGCGGTTCGAGCTCGTCCGGGATCGACGCCTCAATCGTGGGCGGGCGCGACGTGAAGATCGCTTCGCGTCGGGAGTCGATCGCGTGGAAGAGCTTGTCGAACGGCTCTATGAACTTTTCGACGCCTTCGCGCAGGAGCTTGGCCGTGACGTCGTCGAGATCGATGCCGGCCTCCGCGAGCGCTCGCAGATCCGGGTCGGGATCGATCTCGGCCGCGACGCCTTCGACGTGGGCATGGTCCGCCGCCGCCATCAGCGTGGCCATCGGCATCGTGTTCACCGTCTCCGGCCCGATCAGCCCGTCCACGTACATGGTGTCCGGATAGGCGGGGTCCTTGACGCCCGTCGAAGCCCAAAGAGGCCGTTGAACGCTCGCGCCTGCCGCCTTCAGCTCCGCGAAGCGCTCGCCGTGGAAGATCTCCTCGAACCGGCGGTAGGCGGCGCGCGCGTTCGCCAGGCCGGCGCGCCCGCGCAGGTCCGTGCGCCCAAGCGCCTCGAGCCGCTTGTCGACCTCCGTGTCGACGCGCGACACGAAGAACGACGCCACCGAACGCATATCGATCGCCTTTCCTTCCGCCTGCCTGCGCTCGAGGGCACGGATGTACGCCTCGGCCACCTGCTCGTACGCCTGCACGGCGAACAGCAGCGTCACGTTGATGTTGACGCCCTCGTAGACCATCTCCTCGATCGCGGGGACGCCCTCGAGGCTGCCCGGGATCTTGATCATGAGATTGGGGCGGCCCACGCGCTGCCAGTACTCGCGCGCCTGCTTGATCGTGCGCTCGGTGTCGAACGCGAGATCAGGATCCACCTCGAGCGACACGTATCCGTCGTAACGCTCGGTCGAGTCGTAGACCGCCCGCAGCACGTCGCAGCCGTTCTGGATGTCGGTGATCTCGAGCTCCTGGTAGATCTCCCGCGTCGTGCGGCCGTCGCGCGAGAGCCGCTCGAGCTGCTCGTCGTAGTCGTCGGACCCGAGGATCGCGGCGTTGAAGATCGTGGGGTTCGAGGTGACACCGCGCAGGCAGTCCTCCTTTGTGAGCCGCTCGAGCTCGCCAGACTCGATCAGGCTTCGGCTGATCTGGTCGAGCCAGATGCTCGTGCCCGCCTCGGTGATGGCAGCAAGGCGCTGGTTCACCTTCGCCTGCTGCTGGGTCGCCATCACTGCACCCGATCGACGACGGCGCGGCCCGTCTCGGCCACTCGCTCCGGCGTGAAACCGAAGTGCCTGAACACGTCCTTCGCAGGACCGCTCGCGCCGAACGAGGTCATGCCGATCACCTCGCCGGCGTCGCCGGCGAATCTGTGCCAGCCGAGCGTGGCGGCCGCCTCGACGCAGACGCGGGCCCGCACCGCCGGAGGCAGCACGCGGTCGCGATAGGCCTGGTCCTCCTCCGCGAACCGCTCCATGCACGGCATCGACACGAGCCGCGTCGCGACCCCCTCTGCCTCGAGCATCGCGGCCGCCTGGTTGCAGAGGTGCACCTCGGAGCCGGTCCCGATCAGGATCAGGTCCGGCAGCTCGTCCCGGCCCTTGAACGACTCACGCAGCACGTAGGCGCCGCGCTCGACGGCCGTCTTCGGCACACCGCTCGGCCGCCACACCGGCACGCCCTGACGGGTGAGCACGATTGCGGTGGGCGTCTCCGTCTGCCGCAGCGCGAACCGGTAGGCCTGCGCCGTCTCGTTCGCCCCGGCCGGCCGCACCACGTACAGGTTCGGCTGCGCGCGCATCATCGCGAGCTGCTCGATCGGCTGGTGGGTCGGGCCGTCCTCGCCGAGGCCGATCGAGTCGTGCGTGAAGATCCAGATCGACGGAATGCGCATCACCGAGGCGAGCCGGATCGCGCCCTTCATGTAGTCGCTGAAGATCAGGAAGGTCGAGCCGTAGGCGCGGAAGCCGCTCAGCACCAGGCCGTTCACGGTCGCGCCCATGTTGTGCTCGCGAATGCCGAAGTGCAGGTTGCGCCCGACGTAGGCGCCGGCCTCGACGGTCCCGCCGTCCTTGATCACCTGAAGCGTCGACGGCGCGAGGTCCGCCGAGCCGCCGACCAGGTGCGGGACGGCCCGAGCCGCCCACTGGAGCGACTCGTTGCCGGCCTTGCGGGTCGCCATCATCGGCGCTTCGCGCGGAGAGAAGGTGGGCATGTCCGCGTCCCACCCCTCGGGCATCTCGAAGCCGCTCCAGCCGCCCGAGCGCTCCTCCCATTCCTCGTAGGACCGGCGACCCCGGTCGACGCACTCCCGGAAGTGGGCGAGCACCTCGTCCGGCACGTGAAAGGGCTCTTCCCAGTTCCACCCGAGCGCGCGCTTCGTCAGCTTCACCTCCTCCTCGCCGAGTGGGGACCCGTGCGCCGCGGCGGTGTCCTGCTTGTTGGGCGACCCGTATGCGATGTGCGTGCGGCAGATGATCAGCGACGGCGCATCGTCGACGTCCATCGCGGCACGCGCGGCGCCCTCGATGCGGTCGAGTGAGACGTCCTCGCCGAGGTCCTGGACGTGCCACCCGTACGCCTCATACCGCTTGCCGGTGTCCTCCGACATGGCGAGCTCGGTCGGGCCCTCGATCGAGATGTGGTTTTGGTCGTAGAAGGCGATCAGGCGCCCCAGCCCGAGATGGCCCGCGAGCGATCCTGACTCGGAGGAGATGCCCTCCTGGATGTCGCCGTCGGAGGCGATGCAGAAGGTGTGATGGTCGATCGCTTCGTCGCCGAGGCGCGCGTTCAGCATGCGCTCACCGAGCGCCAGGCCGGTGCACGTGCTGATGCCCTGCCCGAGCGGCCCGGTCGTGGCCTCGATCCCAGCCGCGTGGCGGTACTCCGGATGCCCCGCGGTCGGGGAGCCGACCTGGCGGAAGTTCTTGATGTCGTCGAGCGTGAGCCCGTACCCCGTGAGGTAGAGCAGCGAGTAGAGCAGCATCGAGGCGTGCCCCGCGCTCAGCACGAACCGGTCGCGGTTCGGCCAGTCCGGCTGGGAGGGGGAGTGGCGCATGATGCGGGTGTACAGCGCGTAGCCGATCGGGGCGAGCGCCATCGGGGTGCCGGGATGGCCCGAGTTCGCCTTCTGGACGGCGTCCATCGAGAGCGTCCGGATCGTGTTGATGCAAAGCCGGTCGAGGTCGGTCTCGCCGCCCGGCGTCACGCCGGCTGCGGCCTTGGTGGCAGCCTTGCTGGTCATGAGTCGGTGGCGTCGTAGGCGCGCTCGGTCACGAGCCGCCGCGCCTCTTCCTCGCCGATCGCCTTGCCGCGCTCCTCGTAGTGGCGCTGGACGAGTCGCGAGAGCTCATCGTCGTTGGCGGCCTGGAGTGTCTCGCCCGTGTCGAGGTCGATCACCCGCATCTCAGGCTGCGATCTTCCCACTCTTGGCGTGTTTAAGCAGCCGGTTTGACATCGCGACCGACTCAGGTCCCGGCCGTGGCCGGCGCGGTCTCCTGCTGGGCGGCGTCTCGCGCGGCCGAAAGCAGCTCTTCGACCGCCACCTCGATGTCCTGCCCGAACTTGTCCAGGTCCGACATCGCGTCGTAGTCACCCATGAGGCCGATATCGACGTTGCCGTTGTAGCTCACGATCGCCACCGCGAGCGCGCGCTCGGGGGCCAGGAACGGCACCGGGGCGAGCTCCTGGAGCTCGCGGCCGATCAGGTACAGCGGGAACTGCGGGCCGGGCACGTTGGTGACGAGCAGGTTGTACGCCCGTGTCGAGAAGTTGAGTCGGGACGCCTGCGCCAGGATCGTGGGCGGCGCGAAGTCCTGAAGCCGCGTGAGCGTCTCGGCGCCGACGGCCTGCTTCGACTCCTTCAGGCCCTTCATCGCCTCCGACACGATCCGCAGCCGGTCCCGTGGATCGTCCGCGAAGACGGGAAGCGGTCCCAGCATCGCGGTGATGCGATTGCCAAGCGCCCCCTTATGCTCGTCGGCGCGAATCGACACAGGCACGATGCCGCGTAGCTCGAGACCTTCCGTGCGGATCCCGCGGCGGCGAAGCCAGCGCGCCAGCGCGCCTGACACCACTGCCAGGAACACGTCGTTCACGGTGCCGCCGAGCTGGTTCTTGATCTCCTTCAGATCCGCGAGCGGGAAGCGGAGCCACAGCACCCGGCGGTGCGGGCCGATCGGGACGTTCAGGGGTGTGCGGGGCGGCGGGTTGGCGAAGCTCCAGGCGATCGCGCCGAGCCCCTCGGCGGCCTCGCGAACCTCCGACGCCGTCTCACCGGGATGCCGGGCCGCGCTCAGGGCTCGGCGGGCGGCGCGGGCCGGGAGGGTGGCGAGGCCCTTTACGCCGTCGGCCACGAGCTCCGCCTCGGAGGGCTCCACCTTCGGGGTCCACGCCTCCGCGCCCACCGGAGTCGGGGTTGGCGACGTGTCGAACAGAACCGTCGTGATGTCGACGCCCGAGACGCCGTCCACGAGGGCGTGGTGCGTCTTGTTGATGATCGCGAAGCGATTTCCCTCGAGCCCCTGCACCAACCACAGCTCCCACAACGGCTTCGAGCGGTCTAGTCGCTGCGAGAAGATCCGGCCCGTGAGCAGCCGCAGTTGCTCGACGCCGCCCGGACTGGGAAGCGCGGTGTGCCGCACGTGGTACTCGATGTTGAAACGGGGATCGTCGATCCAGAAGGGACGGCCCATCTGAGCGGGCGGGTAGGCGAGCTTCTGCCTGTACCGCGGCACGAGGTGCAGGCGCGACTCGACGTGTGCGCGCAGATCCTCGTACGGGGGCGGCGGCCCGTCGAAGATCATCACCGCGCCGATGTGCATGTGGGAGCCCTCCTTCTCCTGATCGAGGAAGGAGACATCCATCGGGCTGAGCCGATCCATGTGCCCCTGGGCCATGTCGAGGAGAGCCTAAGCGGTTCGCCAGCTCAGTGGCAATTGCCCGACCCGAAGTCGGTGAAGGTCTTGCCCGCCTCGGGCACGAAGGCCCAGTCGTAGGATCCCGGGTGAAGCGTGAGCTTCAGGATCCCGAACGTGACCGAGTTGCGTACTTCGCTGTTGGGCTCAGGCGTCGCGAAGCTGTAGTGACTGCGGCCACCCGTGCCGACCACGAATTCGCGTATGCCCCTCGCCGGGTCGGCCGCGCCGGTCGGTGTCTGGGGCGCGAAGCGCTCGTACAGGTGATCGTGGCCCGAGAGCACGACGTCGGCGTTGCCGTCGTAGAGCGCCTGCCAGAGGGGCTGCAGCAGGGGACTGTCGCCGTGCGATCCCGAGGAGAAGCGCGGATGGTGCCAGTACGCAAGCGTGCAGGCCGCCGGATGAGCGGCGAGGTCCGCCCGCAGCCACTGCTCCTGGGGCGAGCCCGCGGCGCAGCTGATCCCGCTGGTGCAGTTCGAGTTGAGCGAGATCACGTGCCAGGTGCCGATGTCGTAGCTGTAGTAGCCCTTCGACCGCGAGCCTGCGCGCCCGTCCAGGACTCCGGTCCCGTTGAAGTAGTCGAAGTAGCCGGTCGCGCCGGGGGTGTTGTACTCGTGGTTGCCCGGGGTCGGATAGGTGATGCCCTTCAGCAGGCCCCACGTGAGGTCATAGGAGCCCAGATATGAGGTCAGCGTGCCATCCTCGTACTGGTTGTCGCCGAGCGGCAGCACACCGGCCAGCGGGCTCAGGCGAAGGAGGTCCCCGGTGTAGTTCTGGTGACAGGCGGTGGCGGTGCCGAGACCGCCGTTGAAGGAGGCCGATGTCGGGCTGCAGGCGATGTCACCGGCCGCCGCGATCACTGGGTCGTCGAACGGGATCTTTCTGTAGTAGATGAGCTCGCCCGCTTCGCCCGGCGCCGCGCCGGTGAGCGGGATGAACTGCGTGAACACGATCGCAATGCCGCCGCCCGGCGCCTTTACCCAGGTCGCGGTGGGGTTCGCGAAGGCGACGCTGCCGCGATGCGTGCGAATGCTCAGCTGTTGCGCACCGCCCTGCTGGGTGTAGAGGAACGTCCGCCACGTGCTGAAGTCGCCCGGCACCAGCTGACCCTCGATCAGGCGGTAGACGCCACCGGAGAAACCGATCGAGTCCCTGTCGCCGATATTCCCCTGCGCCCCCGCGGCCTGCACGTTGGCGTTCGGCCCCTGCGGGACCTCGGCTTTCCAGTACGCGAAGTCCGTGAGGGTCCCGATCGCTTGGCGGTCCACCTTGCAGTCGCGGAAGTAATGGAAGCCGACCCGGATCACCGAATGGGTCACATCGGGGCTCAGGTGGTCCGAGTAGATGTTCGGCGTGCCTTCGGCGCACCGCGAGAGCGTGCGCTTGAGCTGAAGAGCCCGGTCGGGCTTGCGCGTGAGGAGGGCGGTGACGGTCGGGTAGTGCTGGAGGGCGAGGCATGCGCCCTTCGGCGCGGTCAGCGATGCGCCGGCTCCGATGCAGCCGGTGTCCGACTCGTAGGCGACGAGGAAGGTCCCGTCCGAAAGGCGTGTGATGGTCGGCTGCGAGGCGTAGCTCGCCAGCACGGTCCTCGCCTTCCACGTCAGCATGTCGGCTGACGTCCCGACCCGCACGTAGTACACCCCACCGACCTGTATGTGGTAGACGCCGAGATAGCCCCCGTCGGGGTTGTTGATGATCTTGATCGTGGCGAGCGAGTCGCCGCGGTCGTCCTTGGCCGAGTAGCGGTAGGCGGTGGCCGAAGGCACATCCTGCACGAGCGATGCAAACTCCGGCTGGGACGAGGGCGCGTCGGCTGAGGCCAGCGAAAGGCCTGCGGTGGCGCCCACCGCGGATACGAGAAGAGCTGTCAGTGCTCGCTTGACTCCGTTCACCTCTCGGGGCCGGTTGCGGCCCCGCACGCGAGCTTTACCCACGCGGCACACCAAGGAGGTGCTCCTCGGCCCTGGCCGCTGCCATCCCCTGCCATGCGCCGTCCAGGCGCTCGGCATGGCAGCCCAAAAGCCTACGGACTTGCAAAGGTCATTGCAAGATCCCGATTTGCAGCGGTAATTTCACTGACAGCTACGCCTGAGGGAGCCCGCCGGCAAGCCGGCGGGCGGGGGCTAACCCCCGATCGGCGCCCGCGGATTGGCGCCCCAGAACACCTGCGAGCCGAGCATCCCGATCAGGTGCACGAGCACCATGTTGAGGATCATCGACTTGGCGGTCGCCTGGCCCACCCCCACGGGGCCA
>Ga0114129_10004556_pt1 | contig 19558 bp, 25 predicted proteins | sample RhiMetdeltSRZDD1_FD_80071 | JGI IMG/M metagenome (GOLD analysis project Ga0114129, IMG submission 80071) | Populus rhizosphere microbial communities from Tennessee, USA - Rhizosphere MetaG P. deltoides SRZDD1 (version 2) (version 2) | ecosystem: Host-associated > Plants > Roots > Rhizosphere >...
ATTCCATCTATGTAAGCCTTGGGGAGTATGTGCAGACAGGTAAGGTCATAATAGGAGAGGTATTGGTAGAGACAGAGTTCCCGTTCAAAGGTCTGGCAAAGCTCACCACCTATTTGATGATAGTGTCTGTGGTTGGATGGTATTGTGTGGTCAAATTGGGTGGCGAAAAGGTTAAAGGTATTCCTCAATGGCTCAAAGCTATCATTCGATTGATGGTACTTGTATTTGCAGTCGTGGCTCTCTATGAATTTGTCTACAACTTTATCGTATGGAACTCACTGATTACTGCAGATGCAATGAGAGGCGTAATGAGATTTGATGATCTTAGTGTGGAATATCCAAACCCCGAAAGTCCTTGGAACTTAGTATTTGCGACCAAGATGACGCTTGCTGCATTCTTGATCTCGGCCCACTGCTTTTATACAATTTCCAAGCCTGATAAAAAGTCAGATTAGCCATTCTTTTGCTCTGCCTCTTGATTTTTCTCAGTTATGCTTAGACAATACTTAACCTGATCGAAGGGTCAGCAGGGCTTGAAAAATCTGCTTCGTGTTGTGAATCATCTTAACAATAGTGTACTTAAACTATGCATCAGCAATCAGTTATCGGTCCTCGCCTTGGGCGAATCTCAAAAATTGAGTTCCAAAGAAAGCGTATTATCTATCGTTCTTGAGTCATAGGTCTTATCAATATCTCATTTACATTTACGTGATGTGGAGCCTGTACTGCAAATATGATGGCATTTGCAATATCTTCGGCCTGCAGCGCTTCCATCTGCCTTGTCTTTTCAACATACTTTTCCAATGCCTTGTCGGTTATGGTGTTTATAAGTTCTGTAGTCACAACTCCTGGTTCAATGCAGGTAACTCGTATGTTAGACCTCTGGCTGAACTCCTGTCTAAGACCTTCACTGAAGGCAGTAACGGCATGTTTTGTAGCACAGTAGACGCTCCCTGCAGGATAAACAATCCTACCAGCTATAGAAGAAATGTTGACGACGTGCCCCGAATTTTTGTTCATCATAGTTGTGATTACTGCAGCAGTGCAGTAAAGCACCCCCCTGATGTTAACGTCTATCATTTTGTCCCACTCCTCAACCTTAAGATTCTTGAAAAAGCTTAGTGGCTGGAGACCAGCATTGTTAACAAGGATATCAATGGAGCCCCACTTTTTTAGGACAGCATCAGAGAATGCATCACATTCTGACTTTATTGTGACGTCAAGTTTTTGAATAAGAACCTCTCCTCCATTTTTGGAGATCTCGTTTTGCAACAACTCCAATCTATCCATACGCCTTGCGCCTGCTGCTACTTTTGCACCAGCTTTAGATAATGCCAAGGCAGCAGCATAGCCTATGCCGCTGCTTGCTCCTGTAACTATTGCAACTTTATCTTTTATCATCTACTATTATCATTCAGTTAGTTTTTTATACGTTGTAATATGCCTTTGCCAATAGGCGCTAAGTTTAAGTATTTTGCTTCTATTTTTAGAAGCTGTGAATTAATGAGTCTCGATGACAGTGATGAGCTGGCCTACCTCTGGGCCAAGGTAAAATTTATCCAAAAGTATATGAACAAGCATAATTGCAGCTACGAAGTAGCTGAGCACGAGTTTCATATTTGGATTGAGGGATTAATGGATAGCAGGATTGAACGTGCTAATAAGATGCTAAACTCACATTAAACACTCTGTGGCTGTTGCTCAATCTTTTGCTTCCTTGCCATGAACAGTAAAAGTGCACCAAACATTCCAAGTACTATTGCTAGTCCCTGTGCGCCACCATTTGGAACTGCAAAAACATATGTGATGGCAAAAACTATGCAAGTTAATGCCTGCAGGAGGTATGATTTTGCAGCGTGCATCTTGGTCTTTTTTGCTACATATCCTACTGCAAAGAAAGCGGCTGCAGGATATATAGTAAGAAGAATGAACTGATCAATATCAATGCCAAGGTGAACCATTGACAATCATTTTGTGTCAATGTTAAATAAGAATTTTTAGTCTTGATTGATAACGGGTTGATTATTATCATGGTTCATCGGACACATTATATCAGGATTGTTTACTTGAGTCCTGACTCCATCATCAATCAGGATTTCTTCTCCCTTGTATCTTTCAGTAAACAGATTGATGCTTTCTTTAGGGTCTCTACAATTCTTTATTGTCACTGATGCTAGCCTATGCCCTTCTTTGTGCTGCTTTTTCATTGCAGATTTCTTGATAAGATATAGAAGACTACTCTGCTTTTTACGGCTCCGTTATTCAAACGGGCTTCATAATTTCAAAGGATACTTTGAATTATTATTATCAATGCTGTTCTGAGGTTGCATAGATGATTTTTTACTATTCATGTTATTACAGATAATATTCTTTTATGTCATAACCCGCATCGCTAATAATAAGCGATTAATAACTAATCATTTTGCCAGATTAATCAACACTTGCTTCGATTGCTCCACCGCTATCGATTATCGAACGAGCATTTTCAAATGGAAGGGATGCCACATCTTCCTGTGCATATGGTCCATACTTGTTCATATCTATCCCAACAAATGCTTCTATCGGCTTGAGGAATCTTACCACTATTTGTTTTGAGCGCATCTTTGCGGATATTGACTCTAGCACCTTTGGCCTACCTTTGACCAAGGCAGCCACAACTTCATCTACTCTTTTGTTTGATTCTCGTTTGCCATCAAGAATATATTTTTCCTCATCAGTTAGTTTTGAATAGTCTAAAATCTCCTCGCTTGAGCTGATCTTGACCTGTCTTGTCTCGATCATAAGAATTGATGAAATCTCAAGCATATCTGCCATTCTATCCCTTACCTTTGCTTCGACACCTTCATATGGCTGATCTTTCAGGCTTCCTAGTGCCTCTGCTATTTTCTGGAAGGTGTCTGGTTCTATTGACTGAAGTGTTGGAGTTTCAATTTCTTTTTCCAACATTTTAAAGACATCTTTGAGCGCAAGGCTAGCGCTATTCCCGGTGTCCATTTCATTGTTATTTTGTTGTCCAGTTGCTGTTGACATTTGGCTCACTAATCCTTAAATTATAGGATTTTAGTGCCTACTGTTGGGATACCTTAATTGCCTTATAAATTGGTTGACGGCAGGATTGAACCATTAACATTTAGTGCTGAAGAAGTGATGCGGCGGCTCAAAGAAGACAATATCAAGTTCCTCGATTTGCAGTTCACAGGGCTTTTTGGCAGATTTCACCACACTACAATTGACTCCAAGATGTTCCAGACTCAGGATTTCACTGATGGCCTTCCAAAGCTTGATGGATCTTCAATACGAGGCTTTACAGAAATACACGAATCTGATCTTATCATAAGGCCAGATTCAGATACATATGCTACCCTACCTTGGATTGGGACGCCTACTGCAAGGTTGATATGTGATATTTTGAGTGGAGGGAGCAAGCGTGGAATATTTCCACGAGATCCCCGAGGCATCGCAAAAAAAGCAGAAAGGTACATTGTAGATCAAGGCTTTGACACTTCTTACTGGGGGCCTGAAGTTGAATTCTTTGTTTTCGACAAACTCGAGGTTAACACCATGACTCCCTATCAAGGCCAGAGCTACCACATCACATCAAGAGAAGCACCGTGGTCCACCGACAGTGTGGGGTATGCGCTTAGGCTCAAGGAGGGATACCTTCCAAGCGCGCCAGGCGACACCCTCATGGAATATCGAAACGAATGTGTCGATGTACTTACAAATAATTTTGGAATAGTATGCGATGCTCATCACCACGAAGTAGCAACTGCAGGCCAGTGTGAGATAGATATCAGATTTGATACCTTGGTTAATGCTGCTGATGCTGTTCAAAGTTACAAGTATATTGTCAAGAATATTGCAAAGAAACATAACATGATTGCTACTATGATGCCAAAGCCGATAGCTCTCGACAACGGCTCGGGCATGCATGTTAATATAAGCCTTTGGAACAAAGGCAAAAATCTATTCTATGACTCTGCTGACGAATACGCAGAAATGTCGCAGACCGCACGTTATTTTTGTGGAGGCATAATAGAGCATGCCCGAGCACTTGCCGCAATCGTAGCACCTACTACCAACTCTTACAGGAGGCTTGTACCAGGTTACGAGGCTCCAGTGTATGTAGCGTGGAGCACAGGTAATCGATCTGCAATAATCAGGATACCTGCTCATTATAAGGGGACCAGGTTTGCTCACCTAAAGCGAGTCGAATTTAGAGCTCCAGATCCTTCATGTAACCCCTATCTTGCGTTTTCAGCCATCCTTGCAGGTGGCCTCGATGGCATTAAGAAAAAGAAGGATATAGGGGAACCAGTGAATGAGGATATCTTTAGGATGACTGCAGAGAGGAGGCGCCAGTTTGGTATAACACAGCTGCCACCAAGCTTGAGAGAAGCATATGAGGAGCTTAGAAGTGATAATGTGTTCTTAAAGCCAATATTTGACAGCGAGATCATAGATAGAATAATAGAGCATGAAGAGAAGGAACACGTAGAGCTGGCGGTGAGACCTCATCCGCATGAGTTTTCAATGTATGCCGATATCTGACCCACTTTTATGCAGAATTGATCATGTGAATCTAAAATAGAAAATTTGGTCTTTCCTTTACTTATAGAAGAATAAAAACTGCAAAAATTATCTAGACCCAGAGGTATGGACAGTAATCGGTGTTATGTTGTCATTATTTGTCAAGTGACAATTCCACCTATATGAAACTCGTGCAAGTACAGGAACAAAAAGGCAATCAGTTGATGCTTGATTCCAACCATAATATGAAAAATTTCTATGGGTTAGATTTCCAGAACAAAAGAGGCAATTCTCCTTGAACAAGGTCAGGCAACCTGGCATGTATACAGGAAGTGAAAAAAAGCAGTACGTAAAAGACATTATGACACAACCCAATCTACGACCCATGACGGAATTATCGCTAGGCGATTTTCAACCTAGTGGTAGCTTCGTAGTGCCCCATAAAGAATGTAGAATAAAACATGTGAGATGCAAAAATAAGTGTAGTTCAGTGACAGTTTGGAATTGTATCATTCCATACCTATCCTAGACTTCTCAAACAGACATTCTAAGACTGAGAAAGTGGATCTTACTCAAATATATAAGGAAATCATAGAAAGCTTATAGGGCATAAACTCCTAATACATTTGTATTTGTGAATAAAAAATTACCAATAAACATATTATATATAATTATATAAGATTCCGTACCTTACAAATAAACAGCCATGTTTTCGAAATCATGATATAAGCGCATTCGGTAGTTGAGATAAAATGTTGGACGATGATTCTTCTTTGTCATCCTCGGCTGCGATCCCTTTTCCAACGCTTACAATTCTGTATTTACCATCGGAGGCCAAAACAGTAGTTGAAGAAGTTGGTCAGAAATACCCCAACAGTACGGTAGAGGAATGCATTGGTTTTTTCCATGGAGTGCAGAGACATTACAAGAAGGTCACTATCTGGAGTCAAGGTATAGACAGTTTGTGGCTCAATGCGGTGGTAGCAAGGGCAAAAGAGCTTGCAGGAGTGGAGTTTGTGACGCTTGTTTCAGGGGGAATAATGTATCTGCTATAGGGCCCGGAGAGATATGAAAAGGAAGCAAAATACATAATTGCATCGTAGGATTATGTTGTTAATGTATTGCAATAACTCTGTCCTTATAAGGTAAAAATTCACATCCAGTAAAGGTAACTCAGTAAGATAGAGATACAAAAACTGTATGGTGTCTTTTTTTTCTAGGCTTTTGATCAGGTCTTGAGATGATAATACTAACAGTTGTGGTACCTCGTGACTTAAACTCAAATAATGCTTGTGCTATGTGAAGAGTGTGAAAGAAGGAGAGGAAAAGGCAAAGAGCTGCCCTATTTGTGGATGTACTGAGCACAGGCTCATTGGGTGTGGCAACCACTGGAGAAAACATAAAGAAGGGCCAGATGGTAGATGCATTCCTCGCTAATCATTTTAGCTCATAAAGCGCGACTGAGAGTTTGAATGCTAACTTGTCGTCAGTCGCAATTGCAATTGGAACCACATATTTTTGAGTCTCTTCTTTGTATCTTGTCACCTTATCCTTGAAAGTCTGGCCCTTCATGCTTCGGATATCATCCAACCTCTCTGCCAGTTTGATGTACCGACTATCCTTGGGTGCTTTTGTCATCTTCGCAAAATATTCTTCTGAGGCCTTTTCCTTGGCCCAAGAGTCAATAGTGCTTAGTATATGGTATACTCGCTCTCCAAACTCTTTCAGATCATTGTTAGGTATCTGTGCATCATGTAATAGTGCTGCGCATACCAGATCAATATCATGTGTTTTGAGCTCTTCAGCCAAGATGAGCGCAACTCTCAGAGAATGACCAAGATAGTGTTCGTATTTATTGATTGAATGCTGTCCCTTGTAGGCCTTGGTTGCAATCCCAAATGCTCTTGTTATCTTGACAACATCGTCAGGGTTATCATCAAACGACCTGAGCAGTCTAGTGAACCCAGTCTTAAGATCGGAATTCATAAATGTTAGGCCTAAGCTTTAACTCTAATGTAACTTTGCCTGTCCTTATTGTTCAAATCCAATTATCGGTATTCCTCCGAAAAGATCCGAAGTCCCAATCGTGTTTCCAAACCCTACTACCAGTATGCCGTTTTGGATCATTATCGTGACAGGGGCATCTTGCAGTACAGTTTGACCATTTGAGACAACATCTATGGTACCTGCTAACACTAGATTATCATTTATTCGATTAACGGAATGTACTCCAAGTCCGCTCATTCCATATTGAATAGAGTCACTACCGTTTGAGGGTCTATAGACAAAATTGGTGACAAATCCCGACGTACCGTTTAGAGACCAGTCACCAAAGAGGACTGCTTCCACTTCACCACTTGTGAGGTTGAGACGAGAGCTTGCAATCTTGCCGGAGGATTGCATATCTATTTGAAGATTATCACTGCTCGTACTGGTCACTACCCTGTTTGAAGAGGAAACACCTTCGCCATTGCTACTACTACTACTTTCGCTTGTTATAACCGAGTCACTTGTAGAGCTTGACTGTGACGAGCGTGAGGATTGCTGCTGTGTGACTATAGAGGTTGCTGCCACGCTATTATTGATCCCATAACCAACAATAAGAGAGGCAGCAGTAACAACCAATGCAGCGAAAACATAAAGAGTCAGATTCATAGGGGGGATAAACGAATAAAGTTTATAAAGGTTATATATATGACACATCATTTTTATCTATTACAATCAATCTATAGATAATTTAGCTGAATGCCAAACCTATGGAATTAGGCGATCTTCTGCTTTACTACTACTCCACCAGATACACGTCATTCAGAATATACACATCAGGATTATGCATAGTTGTATCAAAAACATCACATGCTGGGAGGTAGAACCTATCTTTTGTTAATTTTTAAAAGATGTTGTCATGACTCTCTTCTCAACGAAAAGAAAAATATCAAAAGGTAGTTAAACAGAGCTCCCGTATTTTTGAGGGTTCAACACAAAAGCCCAACTTAGAGATAGAGACATTTATGAATTTTCATCATAAAGTATTTGTATTGGTGTTGTCATCAATCGGTGTAAATTCGCTTTTACCAGTTCCTATTGATTCTGTTGATTCTAATATCTCCTGCTCCTCTTGAGCAGGCGTAGGGGATGTCACTTCTTCAGATGCAATCTCGGTAAATGCAGCAGGACCAGGCACTCTTTCAACACGTCTGGTCTTTGTCCGAGGCGAAGCTTTTCTTCGGGCTGCCTTTTTCTTGCCATTCTTACGGACCTTGGATGTAGATTTTTTCTTTATGCTACTTTTTTTTCTCGTTTTTGAGAGATTTGCTTGCTTCCCTTTCTTTTGTTTACTTTTGGCTTTTGCCATAACGTTTAGCAATATTTACCGCTTATTTTTAAATTTGATCTTTTTAGCCAAGCAGAAAGAGTTTGTAAAAAATTTTTCAAAATATCGATAGGACATAAAATGACATAACTAAATGACTGATACTGCAGTATAAGTTGGTCAAGAAGTTTCTTTCCAACGTAATAGGGATAATAAACATGGACTGTTTACGCTTATAGCACGAAAATAAATGACAAATGTCTTTGCCCCTGGATATTACCAAGTAGCTTTACATATATACAACAATATGTATACAAATTATTTTGTTAACTCTAAACTGAGTGATGCTGCACTTCAAAAATCTGAGCTAAGCGTTATTATTTTGCAATAAGATATAATAATTCAATTAACTCACATTTGGTCATTATTGACAGACAGCAAAGGTTACTATGCAGTTCTTGGAGTTCCTGAGAAGGCCAGCTACAAACAAATCAAGTATGCATATAGGCGGCTTGCTAGAAAATACCATCCGGATAGGAATAACTCAGTTTATGCTGAAGAAATGATAAAAAAAATAAACACCGCGTTTGAGGTTCTGTCAGATGAAACAAAGAGGGCGCAATACAACAATACCAGCAGGGTATTTGACAATTCGTTTGAGATGACAGAGTCAAAACAAGAGCAAGTACACACAAATCCTAAGTCACAGAAAATGGCAAACGAAAGTGAGATTACAGATATTTTCAATAGGCAATATTTGCCTGATACACCAAGAGGCAGATTCCACATAATTGTCGAGCCTTCCCTATGTATGGCATTTGGGAGTTGCGAGGTTCTTGCACCAAAAGTTTTTGTGGTAGAAAAGAACAAAATGGTCAATCCAAAGGCGAAGGTTGAGTGCGAAACCTGTGCAGACTATGAAAGCATATACGCTGCTGCAGCAACCTGCCCGACTAAGGCAATAAGGATCGTCGACCGCTATACGGGCGATCAGCTCTATCCATAATAAATTTAAATTGCTCTGAGATTGTGCTGTAACCTATGAAACTTTTCTGTATTGGATGCGGCCCAGGGGACCCAGACCTTCTCACAGTGCGGGCAGCAGATCTTATAAAAAGCGCAGATATGGTATTTGCACCTACTGCAAGGGAAGGCAAACCTAGTATTGCGCTTTCTGTGGTTGAAAAATATATTAGCAAGTTTACTAAGACAGTCAGCCTTGTTTTCCCCATGGTCAAGGACAAAGAATCGCTCAGGGACTACTGGAAGAGAAACGCTGACGAAATTGCAAGTGCAGTTAGAACTGGTAAAAAAGTCGTATATCTCACAGTAGGAGATCCTGCGCTTTACAGCACTTGGATATATATACAGCGCGAGTTAAAAAGGGCATATAAGGACATAGCGATTGAAATAGTTCCAGGTGTGACATCCATGTTTGCAATTGCTGCAAAAGCAGGGATTAGCTTGGCAGAAGGTGACGAAACCGTAGCTATTGTACCAGCGTGCTATGATCTGGAAAAAGTCAAGCGCACTGCCAGCGCCTGTGATACTGTCATTTTTCTAAAGGATGGACGTTATTTTGATAGCGTGATCGATATGCTGGGTGAAGCAGGCTTTCCTGACAGCGCGACTGTTGCGATAGCTCAGAATGTTTCAGATGAAGGAGAGGTGTTGGAGATGAAAAAGATTTCAGAACTCCGCGGCAAAAAAGGTCCAACTGAAAAGTACTTTTCTATCATGGTGGCAAAAAAGAATGCAAGAGACTAGAACTGTGTATTTTGTGGGCTCAGGCCCCGGGGATCCTGAGCTTATAACGATCAGGGCAAAAAAGCTGGTGGAAGAAGCGGACACTATTATTTATTCAGGCTCACTTCTTAACCCAAGGATTTTGCAATATGCCAAGAAAGGTGCGCAGCTTTACGATGCTGCAATTATAGACAGAGAAAAAATCTATCAGATCCTGCATGATTCTGCTAATGAAGGCAAGATTGCTATAAGGTTCCACGACGGTGATCCAGCCCTTTTCAGCGCAATCAGAGAGCAGATAGACAAGCTAGAGTCAGAGGGCATAATGTGCAAGGTGGTGCCCGGCGTAACTGCTTTATTTGGAGCAGCTGCAGACACGAACTTAGAGCTAACGCTGCCTGGAGTAACACAGACTTTGATAATAACAAGAGCGGAACTCCGCACGCCGGTTCCACAACGCGAATCAATAGCGGAGCTTGCTAAACATGGCGCAACAATGGCATTCTATTTGAGTGTGCACCTAATAGAGGAGGTAGTAAATGAGATACTAAAGGGTGGGGTATATACAGGGAAGACTCCAGCCATGGTAGTCTATCGAGCGACATGGGAAGATGAAAAAATAATCAAAGGGACCCTTGGGGACATTGCTAAGAAAACGAAGGAAGCCAAGATAATCAAAACTGCACTAATAATTGTGGGTGAAGCCATTGCCCCATCAAAATATGAATATTCAAAAGTGTATGACGCAAAGTTCACGCATGGATATAGAAAAGGAGTATTAAAAGAAAAGGAATAAGAGTGAAGAAGGTTTACGGTCTTCTCGCCCACAAGGTTATCACACTTGTGCTAATGGCTGCACCTGCCACTCCGCTTATCAGAGCAAAGACAGTGCTTGCATCTACATGTAGGATGGTGGATAATGCATGTGCAACTGTTGGCGATGCTAAGAACGCTAAGAACCCAATAGCAAACCCAATTGCTCCAAAGATTGCAAGTATTCCTGTTCTTGATACCATTTTACATCACTGTTGACTTTCAGTGTCGGAGATTCTGAAGCTACTGGCAGGAATGGATGGGAACTTGTCGTTCATCTTCTGCTCTGCGACTGCAGAAGCTTCCATCATTATCTGATCGATGTCGCTGCCAGCGCCTGTATTAATCTCGATTCCAGGACCGCTACCTTGCAAAGACTCCATCATGATGCCGTTGAGTAAAGTCTGCATGGTGTTGATCTCGCTGTCTGCACCGGGCACAAATCTTCCAAGACCAGGCTTTAGGCTCTTTATGGAGGTTATTGCTGGCCCCAGTGCGAGCATTATGTCGCCCATATCGTGTATAGTAGAAAGTCTCATAGAGACCTGCTCAAATGCCATCTTGGCTTGACCCAATGTACGCGAGACCTTGCGCACCTCCGCAAGCTCATTTGAGAGAACTTTGGTGGTATCGGTGTCGTGCCTCTGCACAGCATCGACTACTCGTCTAAACAAAGAGGCATCTCTCTCATTTAGTTTGGTAACTATGGCATCTAACTTCGATATCTGTAACTGAAGCTTATTGGATGCTGTCTCTAATCGAGGTTTGAGTGGACCCTGAGTTGCAAGTGCTTCTTTCAACTTGTCTCCTGCGCTCACCCTATTTTGATTACTCCAATTCTTATCGAAAGCATTCATAGAGGTTCGAGCGTGTATTTGCTATTAATTGCGGGTGTGTAATTCGATAAACCATAAGCTAAACTAATTGTCTTCTAGTTTTAAAGACAGTTAGCTTGTGTAATGGACAATGGGAATGACAGATATCATAATGGTACCCTAAAAAGTTCCTTCTGGCTGATAGACGCCCATGCGCCCATTCCTTGCCCACCGCTATCGCTGTCAGTTCCAGTTATCTGACTCACCACAATCTCCTTTGGAGCCATGGGAGGCCACAGCATCGCCACATAATCACCAGCATCACCAGCCTTATCAAGGGATGCAGGCTGCATATTTTCTCGCAGGAATTTGGCCGTAACAAGTTTGTCCTTTACAGATTCTATGAGATGACGTTGCCCATGTACTATGAGGTGAATCTTCTTTTTGTTATCAATTTCAGACATCATATTTTAGTATGCAAGATGCAATACAACTATAAGCATGTTAAATAGTTTTTTCTCACGTGATAATTATTGACTCTTATATGGCCATGATTTTACCCGATGATATCGCAGAGCGCATCTCGGGGTTTATTGCAGGCAAACGAAACTTTCCCTTTATAGACTCTGACGAGCTGATGTGTATTATGTACCTATTTGGCAGAAATAACATGATAAAAGAACAAGAGATTGATGAAGTCAGCAGCCTGGCACAGCACACTGCTTCCCAGCTTGATCAAGAGATCGATATTTGTATGAATAGCTCACCAAGCAAACTTGAGACAGAATACATTAGAAGTAAGTACATAAATAGAGAACTACAATTGGCTGTTGAAAGAAAACCACAGGACATCAAGAAGCGAATAGCGGGTGACCCCGCGATAATATCTGACTGCTTTGTGCATCACGTTGCTTACTACAAGCAGGACTATTTTTTGGAGCTGTATGGTCCGCTTAAGGATTCTGAGCTTACATCAGACATCCGTTCTGTGCTGGCTCACAGGATGATTATGGTGTGCTACAACAGAAAAGGAGCACAAGAGACCAGACTGGCTCATCTCCTTATTCCAGTATATGTGTGGTTCAAGGATCAGGCGGGCGCAAAGCCATGATAATACGGAATTTGAGAAAGCTCTTCCTGAGGCATCTGAACAATTGATATCAAATGCCCGTCAGGATCTTGGATTATTGCGTGCTTACCAAAAGGCTCTTGCTTGGGCTTTTTGTAGAATTTGACCCTTTTCTTTTTCAGGCTATTAATACCGTCATCAAAGTCGCTTATGCTAAATCCCACCAGCATGCCATTGTTCTTTTTGACCCTCTTTCTTTTCGCAGGGTGGAGGGCTAGGACAGTACCGCGTGTTGAAAACTCTGTCCAGTCCTTTGACTCTTGCTTTAGATCCATACCAAGGGTGTCGCGATAGAATCTAATTGATCTTTTCATATCAGATACAAGCAAAATGACCGCTCCTATACGGCTAAACATTGCAATAGTATATACATACATCCATAGATATAAAGTTGAAAATGTGGGTCGATTGAGTATTATATACATATATCTAGATCACCGGTTCAGCAAAATATCTTGCAAAGCGACAGGACACCTGCCCCCATAGTCAGGTTCTCAGAATTTCTTGGGATAGGATACTTTGGCGACAAAAAGCAGAGGGTCATAGCACCTATTTTTGATTTGCACTCCAATGCAAAGCGCGGGTGGGAAAAAGTAATGGCAAATCAGCAGCAAGAGGTTCCCATATTTCATACAGTATTTGTCGAGCACCCTACAAGATACGAGCTCATCGCCTACCCACTAGAAATGAGCTCTGAAAGGATCAACTACGCAATTTATCGCTCATCTTCTAGCTTGTCCAGTCTAAATAAATTCAAGAGTGATTATGGCAGTGAAAGGACATACATCAAGTTTGGCTGGCATGATCTAACAAAGCCGTATAAATTTGATGTGCTTCCACACTATGCTGCTGTTGACTCGATTGAGTTCATGAAAGCAGAAGATATCAAACCAGGGATGTTAGTGGACCAGATAAGAAAAAGCTAGCAAATATTCAGGCAATGATAATTAACTATATCCTATCCATGCAGTCTTTCTTTTTTCTAAATTTCGACCAGAATGTTTTAAGCCACATAGCAGGCTCAATAACAAATTCTTTAGAGCAATATCACGATTGTCATGACCCAACTACCAAAAAATGTAGAAAAGGGTTGCAGGTTTTCCAACCTCAACAACCATCCTGAGAGCTTTTGGCGATTCTAAAATTTAGTTATCCCTAATTTCTAACTCTCACCCACCTAGTCTCAACTTACGAATCATCTATTTGGTTATCAACTACGAATTTTCCTACACTTTACATTTATCTTGCACCGTACTCAAAAAATAACAATGACCAATAATCCTGTAGCTGTATTTGATTCAGGCATCGGATCCCTTTCAATAATAAGGGAGTTAAAGCGCGAGATACCATATGAAGACCTGCTCTACTTTGCAGACAGGGTCCATTTTCCGTACGGTACCAAATCACATGCAGCGTTACGCCAGATAATTGTAAATACCATAAATTACCTCAAGCGTTACAAGCCAAAGTTAGTAGTAGTAGCCTCCAACACACCCTCTGTGCAAGTACTTGACGAGGTAAGAAAGATGATACCCGATATCTCGATAATGGGAGTCAGACCTCCCCTAAAAGAGGCAGCTAAACTCACAAAGAAAAAACATATTGGAATCATGGCCACGGAGGGCATGATAAGGAGTAGAGAGTTTGAGAACCAAATTCGCAGAGAAGTACCGCAACATATCTTGGTAACAAGATTTAATGCTTCCCCAATAATTGAGATGATAGAAAAGGGAGGGCACCTTGAGAATGAAAGACAAACATTTAATGTGATTTCACGCGTCCTTGGAGACAACAGCATTGATGAAGAGATTGACGTCATTACTCTTTCAAGCACTCACCTGCCGTTTGTAAAACGATATCTCAATTCACTCTTGCCTACCGTTAGGTTCATTGACCCAGCGCAGATAGTAGCTAGGGACGTAAGGAAGTTCCTTGCATTTTATCGGATGACAAAAAAGAGTGGCAGGAGCAATTTTCGGATCTTGGTTTCTGACGGCAAACGGGAATTTGAGAAATCAGTGCGTGCGCTAGGAGTACGAGAACCGATTGAAGAAGTATTCCTTACATTCTGATTCAAACTAGTAGCACAGTCTAAATATATGCAAACAAGGAATAATCAATACAGTAAAAGACAGGCAGCTAAGAGCAAAAATGGGACTTCAAACAGACATTGACAGAGGAGGCAGAGCACTGATGGATACTTTTCTCCAACTCAGTGGAATATACTCGTTTTATGAAAGACACTTAGAGTCAGAAATTATCAAGTACCCGCTGCCAAACCATATTGCAATTGTGCTTGATGGCAACAGGAGGTGGGCCAACATGCACTTGCTTGATAGTAGCTGGGGACACAATCATGGCGCTGACAAGGCAGAGGAACTATTAAACTGGATACATGACGTGGGCATCAAGATCACTACGTTATATGTATTATCAACGGAAAATCTTGATCGTAAGGACGAAGAGCTTCAAAATATCTACAGGCTTCTTGAAATGAAGTTGAAAAAGCTTTACGATGATGAGCGGGTGCACAAGCGCAAGATGAAGATAAAAGCCATAGGTGACACTAAGCTGCTCCCCTATTACTTGCAACAGATATTGACAAAGCTTGAAGAGTCTACTGCAGATTATGACTCAATGTTTCTCAACATTGCGATAGCATATGGCGGTCAAAAAGAGCTTATCGAAGCAGTGAGAAAGATAGCTCGAATGGCTGAGAAAGGTATGATCGAAGTTGACGAAATTGATGAGAAAACCATTGAATCATGCCTCTACACTTCACACCTGCCGCAGCCATCTCCTGATCTTATTCTGAGGACATCAGGAGAAAAAAGGCTGAGCGGCTTCTTAATATGGCAGAGTGCCTACAGCGAACTGATGTTTATGGATGTGTTCTGGCCAGAGTTCCGCAAAATTGACCTTATGCGAGCCATAAGGACATACCAGCAGAGAGTGCGCAGATATGGGAGATAGATAAATACAAGAGGAAGTTGATGTCATGTTGTTTTCGAACCAGATGCTATTGTAATCGTTCTTCTTCTTATGCTACTTCTTCAACCTGCCAGTTTTCGTTAACATAAAGACCAATGACTTTTGCAGGTAGTTTCCACACAGATATCTCTTGCAGAGCCTTTCTAATTTGGATATAGTGATAGTTCTTATCTCCGGGGTTGCCCGCACAGTCATAATGCCCAACTACTGCCACGATCTGGGAGTTATGTTTCTCGACAGAGATGCATGCAGAATGTTTCGCAAGTGATGATTCCACCTCACGTAGTTCATTTGAGAAAATTCCATCAGCACCAGGGAAAGTTATCATATCGACTATGTCAGCTGCATAATTTTGCTTGATATAATTAATGACAGGCTGCTGAGTTCTACCATCAATACAATTTATAGCAGTTCCAAATTTGTATTGCTCTTTCATGGATGATCAATCAACATATGGGTTTCATTTAAGATATGAAATATTATACTTTAATAATATGTACTAATAGTATAAGGAGAGAATGTATTATATTGCTTCCAAGTCCGCGCTACATACATTAACAGATATGATTTAGGATTTAGGACAGGTACTGAGGCAATCCATTTACACAGTGAATTTGACCTTTTTTAAAGGTCGTCAGATCTGCGTAGATTGGTCTACGATGAATCTTTTACTAATACAAAGAAGCACAGCAGTTACGCGTGATAGGTACATAGTATCGGAGAAATAGAGGCTGAGGGGACGAACTCTTCGTAGCTCACTATTGGCTTGGGATTGGGGATGTATGAAGAGTTAGCATAGGAGTATTTTTGTCTCTCCCGTCAACCTCATTGTGAATAGATCATCTATATTAAAAAATTTCATCGTCCTAGAAGACTTAGAACAATATAGATCCTCTACGTTGCGGTCGACTATAAAGTTACTATGGACAATGAATATCTACTTATCTCTGTATTATCAGGCCATGTCTACAATAACAGCAACAACTGTGCCGCATACAAAGATAGAAGCGGACTTGGGCGAGAAGAATAGTAGTAATAATAATAGAAATAACCACCGTTATTTCGCTCTCTGCAACTCATGTTTTTGGTGCGCATCGTATCTGCGACATATGAGCACAATTAGATGTCCAAGCTGCAAAACCGAGATTATGGAATCCATGCCTATTGGGTCGGATGAGAGATTCTTTTTCCAATATGACAGAAAGCGTGGAGTATCATTGCAGTTTCTTACTGTGTGAGCTGTTCGCTGCTATGATACTAATCTAAAGAATACCTCATTCCGTAGATAATATCATAAGCCAGTGATAGCAAGTCCGGTCAATTATATTATTAGGCGCGCTTTTTGCAGGATTCTTAAAGTTTCTCCGAAGGAGTTTTGATTTAAGAATACCATAATTTATAAAGTAACATTCTTTTCTACTGCTTTTTCTCTAAGGTTGTGGCACAAACCTGTGCTAATTCCATTTTGTCTATACGCAGTGTCAGCAATCACTATTTAGTTAGCAACAACAATGACAATAACAGTACAACCAATAATAGATATGAAAGCCTTAAGACAAGGGTCAGGGCTGTTACATCTGTCGCGCTGTACTTGCTGGCATATTTCCTCAAAAATTTTGCCGATGCAGTGTGGTAGAGACAATAGCTTGACCTCTCTTTCCTTCTCTTATTTTCTTATTACTTCTTCAACTCCGAGCGAAGCATCTGTATTTGCTCAAAGGTAGCCACTTCCAGAAAGATAGAAGAAGACCAAATTATATAATTAAATGGGTTGCATCACCTATGAAGGATTGAATCCTTTGCTCCTTCCCCCCCCTCTCTCTCTCTCTCTCCCACAAGTGCTAGGCGACTTTTAAGCAGCTTGCCATCATCGTTTCCTGACGGTGTGTGTATGTGAGTGGTGACGGATTAATTGGCGAATAATAACAATGATAATAATACCTGCGACAACGATTTCATCGAATACCATGTAGACAGGATGATTCAGGGAATCAGGACATTCCTCAACCCACAATATGGCAACACGACCCCTGAAGAGGAAGTAAGGGCAGTGATAACAATCAATCCTGCAACGAAAAAGTACGCTGAACTCAAAATAAAGATACTTCAGGACTCGCCACGGGATGCACACAAGTTAGTCGAGATTTTGCAGGCAAAACAAAAAGAGTACAAAAAAGCGCGGGATAGTGAAGACATTGAGAGGCTGATTACCGAGATTGATGTGCTAGAGTACTTGCTCTTTTTGGTAAACAGAGGGAATGATAATGTTGTTGCAGCCGATAAGGGAAATTATTGACAAATTGCATTAGTTAGTATGTGTTACAAAATTTGCAAGAGTATGGCAGACTTGTGCTAAGTCTCTGCTGTCTGCAATTGTCATTTAAATGGCTTGTGTTTGTCTCTCCATCTAGCTAATAGTGTACTATATAAAATAACATGTTGTTATCATACGCCTAAGACAAACGGGAATGGATAAGACAAACGTTGCAGGTGCTTTACCAAAATCGCAAATTGGTGGCAAGAAACCTCTCCTCCTTATGTCAATTCTAGTTGTTACCTTCTTAGTAGATTCCCAGATTGGATATATTGCTGATTTCATTCCTGAGAGATTGGTTACCAACGAGGGAATAGCTCTATTCATCGGTATAGCAGTCGTCTTTGCCGTAGGTGGAATTCTTATTTTGCGGTACGTCAAGACCATGAGCAAGGAGAACCATGCGAGAGCGCTTCACCTTCACGCGACTCATATTGGAGTGACTATAGCTTACTATATTCTGATTGCAAATATTGCGTTTGTTATCGCACAGATACTTATAACATCACAATACAACACAATCACGATTGCTGTTGCTATCTGTATTAGCTATGGGCTTTGGATTGTAACATTAGCTCTGTTGTCTAGAGCATTTCTCTCTTGGTTCATTTCATCCAAAAGAACTATCACGGTATCCAAGCAAAACGTTGTGGTATTGATACTTGCTCTATCCATGATTGCTTATGTAGTAAATGGTGTGACAGGTCTGGCTACTTTTCTTATTATGCTGCAAGAACAACAAAAAGAAGTTGTGACATCGGCAGATGTGGCATACTTTCCAGAATTTGACCCAGAATCTCTCTATAGCCAGATTGATGCGGTGTATCAAATAGTAGTTGCTGTTGCTTATGTTCTAACATGGATTGGCACAGTTATGTTGCTGCGTCCGTATATGCATAAGATAGGAAAAATCAAGTTCTATGCCATCATGGGCTCTGTCATGGTATATTACCTGATATATTATCCTCTATTCGTTCTTGGATATTATACGCCGTCAGGAGAGAATGACGTCGAGGTAATGAACAATTTTCTAATCTTTGCAGTTGCCGCTGTTCTTACTGGTATAATCTTTGGCGTTGCATTTCTATCAGTGGCAAGGACCCTTCAAAAGGGCAGCGCTATAAGAGAATACATGATAATTGCTGCATATGGTATGCTTCTCTTCTATGTTGCGGGGGACGCAGTGGCTACTCAGCTCGCCTATCCTCCATTTGGACTTGCTTCTGTCTCCTTTATTGGATTATCGTGTTACTTGATATACACTGGTCTGTATTCATCTGCAATTTCCGTATCCCAAGATGCTAATCTGCGCCAATCAATTCGTAGAGCTGCTATAGAAGAAGTCAAGTTCGTTGAAAGCATGGGTTCAGCTTACATGGAGCAGGAATTACAGAAAAAAGTGTTAGCAATAGCAAAGAAGAGTTCCGACATGATGACAGAGGATACTGGATTTGAGCCATCGCTTAGTGACGATGAAATGAAACATTACTTGGAGGAAGTGATAAAAGAAATCAAAGTCAGGAAGACATGATTTTATTATTGTTCAGCTCCAATACAAAATCCAGTGTTAATTGTCCAAAAACGATTAGATATCTGCTGTCTGCAATTGCTATTTAGCTATCTTTTTTTCTCTTGTGTTTCACAACTGTAATAACGTATTTTGTTCAGTCTTCTAACAATGGTTGCAAGCACAGCTGAGCTTGAGCGACCTATGCTTCGGATGGGTTCTATAGCATTCCTTGCAGGTATTGTTATTTTCATGATATCTACCATTGGGTTTCATGCCGGTAGTAGGGACCCAATGGACAATCCATCTGTTTTTGCGGCGTATGCCCAGAGTGATACATGGATAGCTGCTCACATCGGTCAGTTTGCAGGTCTAATGTTAATTTATGCTGGTGGGTTTG
>Ga0114129_10004558_pt1 | contig 19556 bp, 17 predicted proteins | sample RhiMetdeltSRZDD1_FD_80071 | JGI IMG/M metagenome (GOLD analysis project Ga0114129, IMG submission 80071) | Populus rhizosphere microbial communities from Tennessee, USA - Rhizosphere MetaG P. deltoides SRZDD1 (version 2) (version 2) | ecosystem: Host-associated > Plants > Roots > Rhizosphere >...
CGGCGCGGTCCACGATTCTCGCCATCTGGTAGTCGTACGCGACGACTCCCACGATCTTGCGCACTTCGCGCTTCATCTGCTGAAGCGCTCGAATCGTTACGGCTGCGGCCATCCTGCTCCATGCATGCGGCGTCAATAGTATGCGAATGATCGTCCGCACACCAATCGGCCAATCGGGCCGGAGAGGATGGCTGAGGCAATGGTCAGACCACGGCGGTGTCGACCGGGCGCGTAGCGGTGCAGAGCGTGATAGCGGTGTCCCACGGGTGCCCGGATCGCGGTCCACCCGCGCCGCCCGGTTCGCGAATTCATTGCACTGGGTGCGAAACTGCGCTAAGCCAGTTTCTTCGAGGCCGACGGCGGCTTCCCATTGGGTGGCGCGATCCAACAGATGTCGTTTCCGCCGGCGAGGGCAGCTTCGCAGTACCTCGACACCCCGCTTCCCAGTCCGGCGTGCCAACACGGCATCAGCAACGGCCTCCGCGTGTTCGCCGACGATGGGCTTCCGATCCATGCCCCGCTGCGTGGCTGTCCATCAGATTTCGTCTCGTATTGCGAATTCACCTTATTCAGAAATTGACGGAGTGCGGCGCTCACAATTGCTCTAACCCGTAGTGCCCGACAATCCGGCCGACCGGGTTCGTCTCGCGGTCGAGGCTGCGCCGCACGATAGTAATAGCTCAGAAGCCGCGCACTCCATCTCCAATCGCGGTCGCAGATCAGAAGCGTGGCGTCTCGAAGAATATCGTCAGTTCCGACGTAAGAGACTGCGAATCAAGAGCTGGAATATGAAAATACTGCTGACGGCGTCGCAGGCCTCTGCGCCTCTGCTACGCACCGCCGCGTGGTGACAACGGCCGAGCGGCCGGAACAGGCAACTCAGGGCGTGCCTGGAGTCACGGCAGCACTGACATGGTCCGCCGAGACTCGTGCCAGTCACCCTTCATCCCGCCACCGGCGGGCCGGCATTCGTGGGGGAACTTCAACGTGCACTCGGCGACCGGCTTGCGCAAGCCCGGGTTCATCAATTCATGTATGTCGAGTTTCATCTCGTCTCGAGAGTACGCGGCCACATCCAGAATCCGTGTATCCATTCGGATGGCATCCTCGGGGCACACTTCCACGCAATAGCCGCAGTAGACGCAAATGCCGAGGTCGATGTCGAAGCGGACGGGGTATTTCTCGATGTTGGGATCGGGGTGCTCCCCGGCCACGATGGTGATGCACTTGGCCGGACAGACGGTCTCGCACAGCATGCACCCCACGCAGCGGGGAGTCCCGTCTTCCCGGACCGTGAGCCGGTGGCGGCTCCGAAACCGCCAGGCGAGCGGTCTGAACTCCTCGGGATACTGATAGGTGACCGCAGCGCGGATTTGTCTGAGCAGCCCCAGACTGTGCGCAGTGTGAAGCGCCATGTTCCGGAAAAAGTGCACCGATGTGATCTTGAGACCGCCGAGAATCTGCGGAAGATAGAGCTTCTCCCAAAGAGTCAGTTCCCGCCGGCGCACGACCTTGACGCCCATCAGGATCCCTTGTGGACGACGGCCAACACCGTGGCCGTTACCAGTACGTTGGCCACCGAAACCGGAAAAAGTCCCAGCCAGCCGAGGCGCATCAGCTGATCGTACCTAAAGCGCGGCAGCGTCCAGCGAAGCTGCATGAACAGCCAGCAGAAGAACAGGACCTTGATCGAGAAGCTGCCGACACCGAGAAGGACGTAAGTCCATTGCGAGACGGGAAGCATCGCGCCCCAGGGAAAGCGAAAGCCGTCCGGCATGAGGTAGGGGATCTGCCACCCGCCGAAAAACAGAGTCGTCGCGAGGCAGGCGACCAGGATCGTCTCGAGGAAATCGGTAAGAAAGAACATCCCGAACTTCATGCCGCTGTATTCGACGAAATACCCGATGATTTCCGACTCCCCCTCCGGCAGATCGAACGGGATCCGCTTGGTTTCGGCGAGCGCCGCCGTCACAAACGCGAAAAACGCCACCGGTTGCACCACAATGCCCCAGAGGGGAATCCAGCCGGCGACGTATGTCCCCTGACCTCGCACGATCTCCTGCAGGTCCATCGTCCCGTAGATCAGAACGATGCCGATAATGGCGATGCCCAGCGCAATCTCGTACGAAATCATCTGCGCCGTCGCCCGCAGACCGCCGAGCAGCGCGTAGTTATTCCGCGACGCGAACCCAGCCAAGATCACGCCGTAGACGCCCAGCGACAGCATCGCAAAGATGTAGAGAAGCGCCACATCGATTTTGGCGACCTGCAGCTCGATCACGCGATCGCCGATGCGCACGCGGTCACCGAACGGGATTCCGGCAAACGCCACGAGGGCGAAGAAGACTGAGAAGGCAGGGGCCAACGTATGGAGCACTTTGTTCGCCCCGGCCGGAATGATGTCTTCCTTGGTGAACATCTTCACGGCGTCGGCGAGCGGGTGGAATAGCCCCAGCAGCGTGAATCCCAGGATGCTGGCGCGGTTGGCGCCGATTCTGTCCTGCATGATCGCCGACTGTTTGCGCTCGATCCACGTATGCAGGCCGGCCAGGTTCAGCACGCCGAAGAACATGACCGCAGCCAGCACGAGCTTGATGAGCAGGTCTTCCATCATTATTTGGTTTGCGGTGGGGCCCCACCCCCACCGCCTGCCGCGCCTCGCTCACGCTCGGCGCGCTGATTAGCGGCAACTAGCCGCGTGTCACGATGACGGCTGTTTCGCTCTCGTGTTCAGCCAAGCTCCCTGCGATCCGATCGTCTCGTAGTTCAAGCCGCCAAACTCAGGCACGGCCTGCGCGAGCCCCAGGAAGATCTCTCGAGGGTGGCTCCAGGGCAGCGGTTGATCCAGCTGCCGGGCGATGTCCAGGAGAAGACGCCAGTCTTCCCGGGAGTCGGACACCGCTGGAAACGCGCGACCTATGCGCTGGATTCGACCGTGGCAGTTGACGAACGTCCCATCCTTTTCCACGTAGGCTGCGGTGGGCAAAACCCAGTGCGCACAAGCGGTGCCAGGATGATCATTGGTCCCCGAGAAGATGAAGAGACGGAGCTTGCGCGAGAGCGCCTCGAGCTTCTCCCCGCCGACGAGCGTCGTGAGGTCATGGCCGAAGATCCACAGCGCCTCGATGCGCCCGTCTTCTTTAACGGCTTCATCGATGATGGCGGCGGCATCGGGCGCGTCCGGGCCGGACAGTCCAAGCAAGCGCGCACCGAGCGTATTCGGGTTCTTGTCGGCCTTGATGAGGAAATCGTCGCTGTAGCCCGCAGGCGTCGGAACACAGGCCGTGACGCGCGCTCCCAGAGCGCCGAAAATCTTTTCGATCAGGAAGAGCTCCTCATTGGAAAGCTGCGCCGAAGCAATGACCGCGAGTCGGGCTCCAGTTCCGCCGTCGCGCAGCATTCGAAGCGTCGCGGAAATGGCGGCGAGAGCGTCTTCCCAAGTGGAGTCAGCGCCTCGGTGACGGACCCGAGTCAGACGTCCCTCGTCCATCCAATGAAAACCAAACCGTCCCTCGTCGCACATCCACCAGTGGTTGACGTCGGGGTTGTACCTGGGCTTCAAACGCAGGACCCGCGCGCCGCGATTGAGATGCGGCCGATTGAGGACGAAATGGATGTCGATGTTGCACCCCTGCGCGCACCGGCTGCATACCGTCGGCGCGCTCGAGAGGTACCAGACCCTCGCCTTGAAGCGAAAATCGGTTTCGGTAAGCGCGCCGACCGGGCAGATGTCGATGACATTGCCGGAGTACGGATTGTCGAGCCGCTGACCGGGATACAGCCCCAGCTCGGCCCGATCGCCGCGATTGAAGATGCCGAACTCTCCGGTCCTGCTAATCTCGTCGGTAAAGCGCACGCAACGTGAGCACAAGATGCAGCGCTCCTGATCCAGCATCACGTGCGGGCCAATGGCCACGGCTTTTTTCTTTTTGACCTTCTGCTCGCGAAACCGCGGGTCGTACAGCCCGAAGTTCATGTAGAAGTTCTGCAGGTCGCATTCTCCCGACTGGTCGCAGACCGGACAGTCGAGGGGATGGTTGGCCAGGAGGAATTCCAGCACTGCGCGCCGGCCCTCCTCAGCCTTAGCGCTGTTTGTGTGGACAACCATCCCGTCGGTTACCGGCAGATTGCAGGCAATCTGGAGTTTGGGGTTTCGCTCGACCTCCACGAGGCAGATGCGGCAGTTTCCCGCGATGGACAGACCGGGGTGGTAGCAGTAGCGCGGGATGAAAATCCCGAGCTTCTCTGCCGCCTGGATGACTGAGGAGCCATCCGGACTGTCGATCTGCCGACCGTCGATCGTCAGACTGGGCATGCCGACGCCTCGCTAGCCGCGCTTGTCAGTCCATCTAGACCGGGCTCTCCCCGGACCCGGCTTATCGTAGCGGACGAACGCATAGGGTTACTCGACGAGCTGCGGCGCCACTTCGCTGGTTCGTACGCATCTGCCGGTGCGAATGTGTTCCTCGAACTCCGCCCGGAACTTCGTAATGTAGGATTGCACCGGCCAGGCTGCGGCGTCTGCGAACACACAGATCGTCTTCCCCTCCATGTTTCCGGCGATGGTCAGCAGATCGTCCAAGTCCTGAAGACGTCTCTCGCCAGCAGCGATGCGGCGCATGATCCTGTGAATCCAGCCGGTGCCCTCGCGGCACGGCGAGCACTGCCCGCAGGACTCGTGCGCGAAGAACTTGGTCGCGGACTGGAGAGCCTCGACCATGCAGGCGGTATCATCTATAACGATCACGCCGCCGGAACCGGCCATCGTGCCAGCAGCCATCAGTGAGTCGAAGTCCATGCCGACATCAATCTCGTCGGCGGTGAGCACTTTCGCCGAGATGCCACCCGGGATCACCGCCTTGAGTCTGCGGCCTCCACGTACCCCTTCGGCATATCGCTCGATGAGCTCCCGCAGCGTCACTCGCACCGGTGCCTCGTAGAGGCCTGGCCGGTGCACATGACCGCACACCGAGAACAGCCTGGTGCCGCCTTGTGCGGGCGTGCCCAGCGCAGCGAATCGTTCGGCACCGTGCCGCAGAATGAAGGGGACGCACGCCAGCGTCTCGACGTTGTTCACGATAGTGGGGCACTGGAAGAGCCCTGAGACAGCTGGAAATGGCGGCTTGAGCTTGGGGAAGCCCTTCCCTCCCTCGAGCGAGGTGAGCAAGGCCGTCTCTTCGCCGCAGATGTAGGCACCCGCCCCGCGATGGATCACGACATCCAGATCGAAGCCGCTCCCCTGGATGTTCTTGCCCAGCCAGCCCTGCGCGTAGGCCTCCTGCACCGCGCGGCCGAAGCGCCGCACTGACTGGAAGTACTCGCCCCGTATGTAGACGTAAGCTTTGTGGCTGCCGATGGCGTAGGCGGAGATGATCATGCCTTCGAGCAAGGCATGGGGGTCTCGTTCGAGGATGTATCTGTCCTTGAAGGTTCCCGGCTCCCCTTCGTCAGCGTTGACCACGAGGTACCGAGGCTTCGGACTGGCCTTGGGGATGAACGACCACTTCTTCCCAGTCGGAAAGCCAGCGCCGCCCAGACCACGGAGGTTGGCCCGCGAGACCTGCTCGATGACCTGTCCCGGCGTCAACGAAAGAAGCGCCTGCCTCGCAGCTAGGTACCCTCCGTCGGCGACATACGAGTCCCACCACGTCCCTTCAGCGTTGTTGAATCGAACCGACAGAACCGGTCCGTTCGTAGCAATGAATGGCTCCGTCTCACCGCGCTCAATACGCGCGGCGGGGGCCCCGGGCTCTGGTTCAAACCATCGGTTCGCACCGTCAGGCCTGGCAAGCGCCTCGCCGAGAACGGCGTCCAACGTTCCGTCGTCTCCCTTCACGGGTCCGATAAACTGCTCGTCGAGCTGCACCATCGGCGCGATTTCGCACGCACACAGGCATTCGACCTCCGTCAGCGTCAACTGTCCGTCTGGCGTCGTCTCTCCAAGGCCGATTCCCAAGCGCTTTTCGAGGCGCGTGAGTACACCTTCTGCTCCCATCAACATGCAGGGCAGGCTCGTGCAGACGCGAAGCTCGCGTCGGCCCGCTGGCCGCGTCCTCAACATCGAGTAAAAGGACACCACCTCCCGGACGTGCGAGACTGCGACCCCCAGGAGCCGCCCGACCCAGAGCTCCGCCTCGCCGGAGATGTGGCCACACTTTTCCTGCACCAGCCATAAGAGCGGCAACATCGCCGCCCGGGGCTCGTCGTAGCGTTCGAGAATCTCTTTCGCGTGCGGTTCCAGCGCTGCGAGATTCACCGATCCAGCTCGCCCCCAATCATGTTGACCGACCCGAATGTCGGCGTCAGGTCAGCGATCATGTCTCCGATGAGAAGCTTTGGGAGAGCCGACATGATGAAAAAGCACGGTGGACGGACGCGCACACGGTACGGTGTGTCGGCCCCATCGCTGACGACATAGAATCCCAGCTCTCCATTCGCCCCCTCGACCGGAAAGTACACTTCCCCTTTTGGCGGCCGCACGCCATGGCCGTACATCACGAGCTTGAAGTGCCGCATCAGCCCCTCGATGTTGCCGTAGGCATCCTCCTTGGCTGGCAGCAAGACCCGTTTCTCGCCTGCGGCGATGCTGGACTGCAGCGGCCTGGCCGATCCGTCGAGCGTCGGATCGGTGACCGCGCGGGCATCGGCGATGGCCTGGATCTCTCCTGCCTTGGCCCGATCGACCATTGCCGCAGCCGCCATCGGACGCCCCGTTTCGGGATCTGTCAGCACCGGGCCGGGAGGAATGTCACGCAAGGCCTGCTCGATGATCCGTATGGACTGCCGCATCTCCTCCATGCGGACCAGAAAACGATCCAAGTTGTCCCCGCGGGTGCCGATCGGCACGTCGAACTGGAGTCGATCGTAGACGGCGTAGGGACAGTCTTTGCGCACGTCGTAATCGACTCCGCTCGCGCGCAGAAACGGACCGGTGATCCCGTGGGAGATGGCATCGTCGGCCGAGATCTTGCCGATTCCACTCATGCGGTCAACGAAGATGCGGTTGCGCGTGAGTAGTCCGTCAGACTCGGCCAGGACCTTCCGCGTCTCGTCCAGCGCCTTGCGACATTGCTCGTGAAATTCGTCAGGCAGGTCGCCCTTCACTCCACCCACCCGACAATACGAAACCGTCAGGCGCGCGCCGGTCACCATCTCCACCAGCTCCCACAGGAATTCCCGCGCCTTGATCATGTAGAGAAAGACCGTGAACGCGCCCAGCTCCATCGCACTGGCGCCCACGCAGGTGAGGTGATCCGTGATCCGGGAGATCTCCGACATGATCACCCGGATGTAGTGGCACCGCTCCGGTACCGAGAGGCCGAGGGCCTTCTCGACAGCCATGCAATAGCCCATGTTGTTGATGAGCGGCGACACGTAATTGAGTCGATCGGCATACGGAATGACGCCGTTGTAGTCGACCATCTCCGACATCTTCTCGAAGCCGCGGTGCAGGTAGCCAATCTCCACGTCCGCGTCAACGATCTTCTCCCCGTCGAGCGTGGCGACGATTCGGATGATCCCGTGCATGGCGGGGTGCGCGGGACCGACGTTGAGGAGCATCTCCCGCGTTTCCAGCTGCCCTGGAGTGCCCTTCAGCGTTTCGTCAAGTTCGACTGGTGGAGTGGCGCGAGCCATTAGTTGACCGGACCGATTAGGGGTTGACGCTTGTTGACGGGATAATCCTTGCGGAGGGGGTGGCCAACGAACTCCTCGTACATCAGAATGCGCTTCAGGCTCGGATGGCCGCGGAAACGGATCCCGAACATGTCCCAGACCTCCCGCTCCAGCCAGTTGGCACATGCCCACAACGAGGTCAAGGAATCGACCTCCGCGTCAGCTTCGTCCACCGGCACTTCGAGCCGCAGCCGGTGTTTCAGCGCCAGGGAGAAGAAGTGATAGACGACAACGAAGCGCTCCGGCCCCGGAGGGCCGAGCCACGGATCGGGATCTGGAATCTGCGGCGAGGCCTTTACCGAGACACCGGAGGATGAGAAGAAAGCGGGGGATGCCTTGCTGCCAAACGCGGAGAAATCAACCGCCGTCATGTCCATCAAAAAGTTCATCTGAAACGCAGGGTCTGTTTTGAGCGTCCGGGCAACCTCGAGTAGGAACTCTCGACCGATAACGACGGTGGCATCGCCTCGGTACGAGTGACACGCTCTCGTCGCGAGCGGGAAGCGGTCCTTGATCGCTTGAAGGAGCGAAGCGGCAGTCATCACTCGACCTCCGGCCTCATTTCCGGCGCGGGGCTTGCCCCGCCGAAGCCGTCAGGCGAAGGCGGGCGTCGGCCAGTTGCGTGCTCGGCCTGGATCTTGGCCTGGAGCTTGAGCAAGCCGTCGAGTACGTACTCGGGCCGCGGTGGACAGCCCGGGATGTAAACGTCCACAGGGATGATCGTGTCGATTCCCATGACGGTCGCGTAATTGTCGTAGAAGCCGCCCGTGCAGGTGCAGACGCCGAACGCGACCACCCATTTTGGCTCGGCCATCTGGTCGTAGATGCGCTTCATCACCGGCGCCATCTTGTGGCTGATCGTGCCAACCACGAAGAGCACATCCGCCTGCCGCGGAGAGAATCTCGGCAAGCCGGCACCAAAACGATCGACATCGTAATGGGCACACGCAGTGGCCATGTATTCCATGCCGCAGCAGGCCGTCACAAACGGGTACTGAAAGATCGAGTACTTCCGGGCCCAGCCAAGGGCCTCCTCGAGCCGACTGGTCAGGAAGCCTTCGCCAAACACCTCACCCCTCCGAACCGTGCGCGCCTGCACGCATGTTGCTCACTGCCAATCCAGGGCACCGTTGTCCCAGGCGTAGTAGAATCCCACCATGAGCACGCCCAGGAAGATGACCATTTCACCGAGGCCCCACGCACCGAGACCTCGATACACCACGGCCCACGGGAACAGGAAAACGAGCTCGACGTCGAACAGGATGAAGAGAATTGCCGTCAGGTAGAACTTCACAGCGAGGCGCCCGGCCGGGAGAGCAAACGGCACCTCTCCACACTCGAAGGGCTCGAGTTTCGTGGGCGAGGGCTTCTTCGGGCCGAGCACGGACGCCAGCGCGACAAACGTCGCGACGACTGCCGCTGCCATGACGAAGAAGACCGCGATGCCGAGGTACTCACTCACGGCGGCACCGTCCAAGGCGTAAAGCTGTCAGGGAACAGCCCGCCGAGAATGATAACAGAGGCCGCCACTACCACGGCAGCCGATACCCCAACAGGAAAGCGCGCGGGCGCGGGGCCTGGCGACTCCGTCATGTGCATGTACATGAGGACGGCCACGCGCAAATAGAAGAAAGCCGAGACAGCGGTGCACAGCACGGCCAGGACCGCCAACGCGACGTACCCGGCCCTGACAGCGCTCAGGATTACGGCGAACTTCGCGACGAACCCTGCCGTCGGCGGAATTCCAGTCAAAGACAACAGGAACAGAAACATCAGCGCGGCTCTCACAGGCGCGACCGCCGCCAGGCCGTGGTAGCCTTCGAGCTCCTCGCCCCGCTGACCCAGTCCCGTGACGATACCGAACGCCCCAAGGATCATGAACGCATAGACGAGCGAATACGTCATCGTGGCCGAGGCCCCGTCCGGGGTTCCGGGCACCAGGCCCAGCAGAGCGTAGCCCGCATGCGCGATGGAAGAGTAGGCCAGCAAGCGCTTGACGTTCGTCTGAGAGACGGCAAGCAGACTTCCAACGATCATCGACAATACCGCAAGCCCGAGCAGGATGGCGGACCAGATGCGCTGCTCGGGCGCGAACGCAACCAAGCCGACTCGAATCAGGGCTGCCAGACCGGCAGCCTTTGAGCCGGCGGCCAGAAAGGCCGCGACAGGAGCGCTCGCTCCTTGGTAGGCGTCCGGGGCCCAGGCGTGAAATGGCACTGCGACGATCTTGAAGGCCAGCCCCCCGGCCACCAGCGCCACGCCGACGAGGAGCAGTGGCTGCTGCCCCAACCCGCGCTCGGAGATCGCCGACGCGATCGCCACAAACTCAGTCGTACCGGTGACACCGTAGGTGATGCCAATCCCGTAGAGGAGCAGCGCGGATGCGAACGAGCCCAAAAGAAAGTACTTGATGGCGGCTTCGTTCGAGATCGGTCTGTCACGCGTGACCCCGACCAGCACATACGAGCACAGCGTCATCAGCTCCAGACCCAGGTAGAGAACCAGGAGCTCGGCCGCTGACGCAGCTAGCATCATCCCTGTCGAGGACAGGAGCAGAAGCGCGTAGAACTCGCCCGGTGGAACGCGTTCGGCGTCGAGATGTCTCACAGAGAGCAATGCAGCGACCGCCAATGTTGCGGCAAAAAGCACTTTGAAAAACCGTGCGGCGCCGTCCGCGGCGACGGTGCCGCCGAACCCGCTCGCAGGACCGTCTAGCCACACGGCAGAGAACGCAGCGGCCGCCCCGGCCACGACGACCCAGATTGCGGCAGCGCGCGCGCGCCGGAGATGCCGCGCGACGACGATCACGCTCAATGCCATGACGGACAGCACGAGCTCCGGCGCGATGACGAGAAGATCCGTCATGTCACAAGCCCCCACCGACGTCGTGAGCTACAGCGACGGTAGTCAACAGCTGGGCCACCGACGCCCGAAGGAAGCCCAGCACGGACTCAGGATAGACGCCGATGACCACGGCTAGGATCACCAGCGGCAACAGTGTCGCGACCTCGCGGACATTGAGGTCGAGGCGCAAGCCGCGCACGCCCGGCCCGGCGTCACCGAGAACCACGCGGGCGTAGAGCCAAAGAATGTAGGTGGTGCCGAGGGCGACACCCCAGATTGCCATGACCCCCAATCCACGCCAGACGCTGAAAGCGCCACTGATGATGAGGAACTCTCCCACGAACGCGTTCAGGCCGGGAAATCCAATCGCAGCCAGGCAGAACACCGCGAAGAGCGTCGAGTACACCGGCGCGAGCTTGAACAGCCCGCCATACGCTAGGATCTCCCGCGTGTGCGTCCGCTCGTAGATCATGCCGATGCACACGAAAAGCGCTCCGGTGATGATCCCGTGGTTGATCATCTGGAGTATCGCGCCCTCGATGCCGTTTCGATTGAGCGTAAAAATCCCGAGCGTGACGAAGCCCATGTGACTGATGCTCGAATATGCAATCAGGCGCTTGACATCTGTCTGGGCCAGCGTCACGTATGCGCCGTACACGATCGCCACGCCCGAAAGCGCGATCATCGGCGTGAGGAAAAACCGGACTGCATCAGGCAGGATCGGCAGCCCGATCCGCAGCAGCCCGTAGCCGCCCATTTTGAGGAGAATCCCGGCAAGGATCACACTGCCCGCCGTGGGTGCTTCGGTGTGGGCATCTGGCAGCCACGTGTGCACGGGGAACATGGGCACCTTGACGCCGAATGCGGCCGTGAAGGCGGCAAAGAGCCACGCCTGCGTCTCCAGGGTCAGCCTCGTTGCGGCTAGCGCGCGGAAATCCAGTGTGCCGCTCGCGTGAAGGAGAGAGATCATGCCGACGAGCATCAGCAGGCTTCCCGCCAGCGTGAACAACAGGAACTTCACCGCGGCGTAGACGCGCGCGTCTCCTCCCCATGTGCCAATGATGAGGAACATGGGAACGATCATCAGCTCCCAGAAAACATAGAAGAGAAAGAAATTCGTCGCAGTGAAAAGACCGATCATCGCGGTCTCGGAGATGAGGAACGCAGTGTAGAACTCGCGGGGACGCACTTGGATGGCGCTCCACGAAGCCCCAATGCAGAGCACGCTTAGCACCGTCGACAAGAAGACGAATGGAAGGCTGATGCCGTCGACGCCCATCGCATACGTCACTCTCCATGAAGGAATCCAGGGTACGACCTCGACAAACTGGAGGGCGCTCGACGCCTTGTCAAAGCCGAAATAAAGCGGGCTCGAAACCGCGAGCGTACTCAACGTCGTCGCCAAACCGATCCAGCGTGCCTGCCGCTCGCGGCACACGGGGATCGCGGCCGCCCCAACCAAAGGCAGAAAGGTCGTGACGGTGAGAACGGGGTACGTCGTCACGGTCCGAACATCACAAAGGCAATCGCCACCAACACACCAATCGCCATAACGAGCGCGTAGTGCTGCGGGTGCCCACTCACGCTGCGACTGAGGCGCCAGCTCACAGCCTGGGTGAGTCTACCGATGCCGACCGCCGCCGCATCGATCACGTTAGCGTCGAGCTCGCGCAGGCACGTCGCCACAGCCAGCACCGGCCCACGCACGATGGCGTCGGATATACGCGCGACGACATGTTCGACGCGGCCGAGTCCACGCTGCGTCACAGCAAGGGACACGGACAAGCCGCGCCGGTAGAACCAGTCCGTGTCAAGGCTGATGATTGGTTCGGGATCCAGGTGCTTGAGCAGCAGAAAAAATCCCAGCGCCGTGAAGCCTAACAGCCCCAGAGTGGCCGTGACGTGCCGCGTCGTGTACGGCGCGTAGTCGACGGGATACGGGAGGTAACCATACAGGAGATCCGGAAAGACACCGATGCCGAGGCATGCCGCCGCAGCCAGCCCCATGGCCACGAGCATGTTGGAGGGCGGCTCCTGCGCACGTAGCCCGCGGTCTCGTCCGAAGAACATGTAATAAGGAAGCTTGAGGCCGGTGTGCAGGAACGTCCCAGAGGACGCCACGGTGAGCAGAAGGAACGCGCCCGCCAGGTGTGATTCGCCTGCTGCGGAGACGACCATCGCTTTGCTCACGAAGCCACTGAAGAGCGGCACAGCGGAAATGGCGAACGCGCCCACCATATAGAGCGCGAGCGTGATCGGCATGGTTTTGTAGAGTCCGCCCATCTCGTTCAGCTTTCGCAAGCCGGTTACCTGAAGCACAGCACCCGCGCCCATGAACAGCAGCGCCTTATAAAGGATGTGCGCGAAGGCGTGCGACGCAGAGCCGTTCACGGCGAGTTGGGTACCGATTCCCACGCCGCACACCATGTAGCCGACCTGGCTGATGATGTGGTACGCGAGCAGCCGTCGGGCATCGTTTTCGAGCACGGCGTACACCACGCCGTACACCGCCATGGCGGCCCCCCACCACACGAGGATGTCGGTGCCGGCGAATCCGCGAATCAGGGCGTAGACTGCCGACTTGGTCGTGAACGCGGTCAGGAACACGGCTCCCGTGGCAGTGGCTTCGGGGTACGCATCCGGAAGCCAGGCTCCCAACGGTGGCGCGGCCGCGTTCAGGAGAAACGCGAGAAGAATCAGCGTAAACGCCGCGCTCCCGGCATGCGGCGACATGTCGCCAAAGGTGAGCGACCCGGTCTGAGACCAGTAGAACGCGATGCCCCCCAGCAGGCACACGCCTCCGAAGAGGTGGACGAGAAGATAGCGGAATCCGGCAGCGACAGCTCCGCGGTCGCGGCGCAGCCACACGATGAGCGCGGCCGACAGCGCCATCAGCTCCCAAAAGAGGAACAGCGACAGAAAGTCGCCGGCAAAAACCGCGCCCAGCGCAGCACCTGCGTAACTCAGTGCGGCCACATGCTGCGCGTCATCGTCCACGTGGAGGGCGTAGATCATCCCGATGAGCGCCAGCAGCGCGAAGACATACGAGAACAGCACACTGAGTCGGTCCACCCGGCCGAAGACAAGTTCCTGGCCCAGGGCGTGCACCACGCCGTAAGTGCCCGGCTTCATCAACACGCAGTCGATCAGCGCCAGGGCGGGCAGCAGCACCATGACGGCGCGCTTGGTCCAGCCTCGGATCAACGGAAGGATCCACGCGCCGGCGATCAGCAACAGCCCGGGATGGACCCACTCAACCGTCATAGTAGGTTTCAGGACGAGAGAGCCACAGTTTGCCCAGCAGTTTCGACACCACGATGATCACCGCACAGGATGCAAGGCCGTAAAGAGAACCCCAGGCTGGCAGATCCTCGAACCAGAAGTGCGCGCGCTCGGCGTGAAAGAGACGCGGCGCCAGGACCTCGCTCATGGCAAGCACGATCAGGCCTGCGTAGCACCAGCGCTTCAGCCGCAATAACCTGCCAGGATCTTCCAGATGCCTCTCAAGGAGCTTCACGGCACCACCAGCTGCGCCAGCTTGAGGACCGGATCTGGAAACAGACCCAGCAGCAGGCTGGCCGCTGCGCTGACGACGAGGGGGATCACCATCCAAGGCACCTCACGCACCGCGTGCAGCTCGGCGTCGGGCGCCTCTTCGAAGTACGCCTTGTACACAATCGGACCAAGATACGCCGCGCTCAGCAACGAGCTCGCGAGCAGAACGCCTAACACCCACCTGCTTCCGTGCTCCAGCGACCCAAGGGCCAGATACCATTTCGAGATGAACCCGGATGCTGGTGGAAGACCGACCAGACTCACGGACGCGGCCGCGAACGCTCCCATTGTCCAGGGCATCTGCCGCGCGAGCCCAGACATCTGGCTGACCTCGGTCTTGTGTGCGGAGACATAGATCGAGCCGGCGCAGAGAAAGAGCGTGATCTTCGAGACAGCGTGGTTCGTGATGTGGACGATGCCGCCGAGCACGCCGCTTGTCGTGAGCAGCGCGCCACCGAGCACGATGTAAGACAGCTGGCTGACCGTCGAGAAGGCCAGCCGCAGCTTCAGGTTGTCCTGGCCGAGCGCTAACAACGAGGCGCCGAGAATCGTGACTGAGGCGACTCCCAGCGCCAGTTGATCGGCGCCGAGCTGGCGCATCGCGTCAGGTCCGAACACGAAGAGAAAGACCCGCAGCGTAGCAAAGACGCCGGTCTTGACGACGGCCACGGCGTGCAGCAACGCACTTACCGGTGTCGGGGCCACCATGGCAGCGGGCAGCCAGCTGTGCAACGGCATGACCGCGTTTTTGGCAAAGCCAAACAGGAAGAGCGCAAACAGGATGTACAGGAGGACGGGCTCGGCGGACAATTCCGAGGCGGGCAGAATGCCGCCTCGGCGGAATTCGAGCGTGCCGGCCACGTTGTAAGTCAGGATGACCGCCGCCAGGAGCAACAGCTTGGCTGCGCCCAGAAGATAGATCACGTAGGTGCGAGCGCCGGCCTTGGCCTCGGCCGTCTCCTTGTGTCCGACGAGCGGATACGTGGCCAGCGTCAACCCCTCATAGAACAGAAACAGCGTGAAGAGGTTAGCCGAGAAGGCCACGCCGATCGTGGCCGAAAGCGCCAGGGCGAAGCAGGCGAAGTAGCGAGTCTGCGCGTGCTCGCCAAGCGAGCGCATGTAGCCGATTGAATAGAAGGACGTGCCGATCCACAGAAGCGATGCGCCCGTGGCGAACAGCAGTCCAAAGGCATCGACGCGGAACGCGAGTTCGACGCCGGGAAGGATGCGGAAGAGGGTGCAGTGCAGCGTGTGACCCGCTAGGACCGCCGGAATCATCGAGGCGACGAGCGCCAGTTTCAGAACGCCGGCGGCCACGGACCAAAATTCCCTCAGGTTGGCCCGGTGCTCTCCCGTCCGCGCGATGAGCACCGCGCCCACCGCCGAAACGAGAACCGCGAACAAAGGCTTGGCTGAAAATAGCGCTCCGGGCTCCACGGGGCGTCACCACTTCAGATCGGTCAACTCCTCCATACTGATTCCTGGTCGGTTTCGACCGAGGGCGATCACGAGTCCCAGACCGACGGCCGCTTCGGCTGCTGCCACAGCGATCACAAACAGGGCGAGGATCTGGCCGCGCGGGTCGTGCAGGTGTTGGCTGAAGGCCGCCAGGCTTACGTTGACCGCATTGAGCATGATCTCGACCGAGACGAGCACGAGGATGATGTTGCGTCGGGCGAGGAAGCCGATGAGGCCGATCCCGAAAAGGATCGCGCTCAATCCCAAACAAGCGCCCACGGGCACCATCAGGACTCCTTTTTCCTCTTGGCGACAACGACCGCGCCAACGATAGCGGCCAACAAAACGAGGGAGGCGATCTCGAAGGGCAGCGCGAATTGCGTGAACAGCGCCGTTCCGACCTCCGAGAGGCTCACGGGCCGTGGCCCCCCGTCTGCGGTCCTACCGGCCGAGGAGGCGAGCCCGGGTTCCTCGGCGTACCAGGCAAGGGCCGCGAATGCAATTCCGGCCGCGGCGCACAGGGGCCAATGGGCGCCAAAGCGCGGTCCTGCCGTCTCGCTCGGCAGGTCGAGCAACATGAGCACGAAGAGGTAGAACACCAGAATAGCCCCCGCGTACACGATGACTTGGACCGCCGCCAACAGTTGCGCGCCCGCCATGAGGAATATGCCTGCGACGTGCAGGAAGAGGGCGAGCACCCAGAGCATGCTGTGGACGGGATTTCTGCGCGTCACCGCCAGAATCGCGCTCGCGACGCTGGCGGCCGCTAAATACGAGAAAGCCATCCCTGCCGCCTGGAGAGGCATCGCGCATTCGATTCTGTGAATCGGTCAGGCAGGGTACTTGCCGGTGATGTAGTCCTCGAGCTGATGGATCACGAAGTCCTGCGCCGTAATGATCCAGTTGACGAGGTCGCCGATCGACACTACGCCGACGAGCTTTTCCTCGTCGACGACCGGTAGATGCCGGCAACGCTCAGTCGTCATCAGCCGCATGCATTCGTCGACCGTGGTCTTCGAATTCACGGTCCGCACTGGGCTGGACATGACCTCGTGGACCTTGGTTTCCCGCGAGAACCGCCCCTTGAGGATCACCTGGCGCGCGTAGTCGCGCTCGGAAAAGATTCCAACGAGATCGGTCCCCTTCATGACCACGAGCGCGCCGATATCCTTCTCGGCCATCTTTTCGAGCGCCTCGTAGACAGTGCTGTCAGGGGAGATGGAGTGGACTTCCGATCCCTTGCGCTTCAAGGTGAGGGCGACCGAGTCGTAGAGTTTCACGGCTCCCTCCGGATGGATGTGTACGAGTCGACATTCTAGCACAGCGTGCCGCACAGGTGACCGTCGCCACGCGGGCTGCCAATGTTGGCTGGATCGTGAGCGACGATTCCAACGGTCCGCTCCTCGCTTCAGAGGCGCACTGAAGCTTGTTGAGACAGGCGCTCCATGGGGTGTCAGCGGATCCGATGGTCGGCCTTGCGCTAGCCACGTTCACGGTTCTGAATTCACCAGCATCCGGTCCAGAACCGCACTCGGCCGTCGCGAGCGCGCAAAACAAAAAGACCAGTGCGCTCAAGTCGCACTGGCCTTTGACAACGCAATGGGGTCAATGTTCGGTGTAATATCGTGCGAAGTCTGAGCGGTTAACAAGGGACAGCATGTCCTCCGCGGCGCGCCACCCCCGTTATGCCGCCCGTTGCGCAGCGCTGATACATCCGGCTCCTCGTGGTCCCGTGCAGGTACGGACGTGAGCCTAGACAGTAAGGTCGCAGTCGTGACGGGAGCCACCAAGGGCGTTGGCCGAGGCATCGCGCGCGAACTCGCTCAACAGGGCGCGCGGGTCTTCGTCACGGGCCGTTCAGCGCCGGATGACGAGCATCTCGATGAGCAGGTCACGGGCATCCGCTGCGACCATCGACAGGACATCCAGGTGGAAGCCGCATTCAGGCGAATCGTCCGCGAGACCAACACGATCGACATCCTGGTGAACTGCGTGTGGGGCGGCTACGAGCGCATGGTGGAGGATGGCGAGTTCACGTGGCTCAAGCCATTCTGGGAGCAGCCCCTCTGGCGTTGGGACGCGATGTTCAGCGCAGGCGTTCGTGCGCACTACCAGGCCAGCCGGCTTGCCGCGCCGTCGATGGTTGCGCAGCGACGGGGACTGATCGTGAACATCTCTACGTGGGCGGCACAGAAGCACATCGGCAATGTCGCCTATGGTGTGTCGAAAGCCGCGACGGATAAGATGACGGCCGACATGGCAATCGAGCTGAAGCCGTATGGCGTCGCCGTGGTGTCGCTCTACCCCGGACTCGTCAGGACGGAAAGGGTCATGGAAGCAGCACAGTGGCTCGACTTGAGCAATTCCGAGTCCCCCGTGTTCATCGGGCGCGCCGTCGCAGCGCTCGCGGCCGATCCTGATCTGCACCGCCATTCGGGAAAGGTGTTAGTCGCCGCCGGCCTCGCGAAAGAGTACGGGTTCACGGACACGGACGGCACGACGCCACGTCCGTTGACGCTCGCCGACGTCTGACACATCCGAACTCGGCATCCTGTCGCCGCAAAGCGACGTTCGGCAGGTAATCCGGCAGACCTGAGGATCTTCACCGAATCGAATTCACCGATTCGCGGAACGTAGAACAGCTCCTTCTCATCCGGCGACCACAGTGGCTTGTGCGCGGCAGGGTTCGGGCCTTGCACGACGAGCTCACGCTTTTCCCTGGTCGCCGGAAGAGGCTCCGCGAAGATTCCGTAGGGTCGTCCTTCCACGCATTGCACATAGACAACCCGGCGCCGTCGGAATGGAAGCGCGCGCCCATCGGGTAGAGCGAGTGCACATCGCTGAACTGCACGACCTTCCGTTCGGGCCCAGATATCGGTCCGGCTTATCCACTGGCTTGCCGCGCGCCTGCTCCGGACTCATGGAGGCCGCGGTGCCAAGAATGATCCCGCATTGTACATCGCAGAGGCCGTCCGCGACGTGATGCCTTCCGCGAAGCCGTACGCCACTGACGATGAGAACCTTCTCGTCCGTTTCCGGCAACGTCGCGAGCATACTGCCTCTAGCGACGGGCAGCCCGGTCGGGACTTTTAGTGTGACGACATCCATCCCAGAGCCTTCGACCTTGTTGCTGTTAGGATCCGGCTTGCTCTGTATTGCACGGCGCCGCTTGGGGAAAGTACGCTCAGAAGGTAATCGCGTCCGCCAGCCTCCAGAGGACTGAGCCCGGTTTGCACGAGTAGAAGTAATTCTTCGTGCAGGTTGATCGTGTCGTTGCCCATGGACGCGAACGCCTTTCGCCAACACCAGTGTCGGGCACTGACAGGTTCCGTTCTTCGCGAATCGAGCGAAGAAAGGTCGATTAGACGCGGCCTACGTTCCAGACATCTCGCGCATACTCTTGAATCGTGCGATCGCTGGAGAACCGCCCCATTCTGGCTACGTTCAAAATCGCCTTGCGAGTCCAGGTTGTCGATATCATGAACTCGTCGCCCGCCTTCTCCTGGGTTTCTAGGTATGACACGAGGTCAGCCAGGTGAAAATGTTCGTCCCGTTCGTTGAGAAGGATCCCACTGATCGATTTGAAGAGTCCTGGCTCGCCTTGGCAGAATATGTCGGAGTCCAGCGAATCAATGACTCTTCTCAGACGCGGATAGGAATCGTAGTACTCCCGCGGCCCATAGCCGCCCTTGGCGCGAATCTGCTGGATCTCGTCAGCGCGCAGTCCAAAGATAAAGATATTCTCCTCTCCGACCTCCTCCCTCATCTCAATGTTCGCCCCGTCCAGCGTGCCGATCGTCAAAGCGCCGTTCATCGCGAACTTCATGTTTCCGGTGCCTGACGCCTCCGTTCCAGCCGTCGAAATCTGCTCGCTCAAATCGGCGGCCGGCACGATCGTCTCGGCGAGCGATACCCGGTAGTCAGGGATGAATACGACCTTTATCCGATCCTTCACCCTCGGGTCATTATTCACGACCCGCGCCACGTTGTTGATCAACTTGATGATCTGTTTGGCGAACCAGTAC